>OJRV01003278.1_pt1 | contig 13696 bp, 9 predicted proteins | sample 1599241 | NCBI WGS metagenome assembly OJRV01 (sample SAMN04168656, study PRJEB22393) | human gut metagenome | biome: human gut microbiome; feature: stool | host: Homo sapiens | collected 2014-03-17 | reverse complement strand
TGTCTGAACTGTTACGGCCTTCTATCTCGTAAAGGACAGCATACTGAAGAGAAACTTCTATTAAAAATAAAATCGGCCCGGCGGAGCGTGTATGTTCAAAATACTGAATAAGGGCAGGGATCAGCATGGAGACAATTAAGGATATAGCCAGGATATGCGGGGTAGGAGTCAGTACGGTATCCCGTGCAATCAACAATCATCCGGATATCAATCCTGAGACCAAAAAGATGATTTTAAAGACGGTTGAAGAATCAAATTTTGTGCCGAATAACAGTGCGAGGAATCTGAAACGGACCGATTCGAAATCCATTGCGATTCTGGTAAAGGAGATTGATAATCCATTTTTCGCGACGATGATGCGGGTAATGGAAAAAAAGATCCGCAGACAGAAATATTCCTTTTTTATCCAGCATATGGGAAAGGATCAGGATGAGGTCGATACCGCACTGGAGTTGATCAAAGAAAAAAAGCTCAGAGGGATTATTTTCCTGGGTGGGGATTTCAGGAAGAACAAAGAGCGGATTGCAAAGATAAAGGTTCCGTTTGTTGTAAGTACGGCAGCGTTTGATAAACTGCCGGAGAAATGTATCGCATCCTATGTATCAATTGACGACCGTGCGGAAAGCCGTAAGATCGTAGATTATCTGTGCGAGACCGGACATAAAAAGATTGCAATCCTTGCCTCGGATAAGAAAGATGAGAACATCGGAAAACTCAGACTGGAAGGTTACAGGGAAGCACTAAAGGCACATGGCCTGGAAGCGGATGAGGAAAGAATCTGTTATCTGGATGAAGAAGATACCACTTATTCGATGAAAAACGGATATCGGATGATGAAAAAACTGTTGAAAAAAGAAACAGAATTTACCGCAGTATTTGCAATTTCCGATCTGATGGTGATTGGTGCATGCAAGGCACTTTTGGAAGAGGGAAAAAGGATTCCGGAAGATGTGGCGGTTGCAGGATTTGACGGACTTGACTATACCGGATTTTATCAGCCAGCGATCACTACGATGGCGCAGCCGGTTGAAGAGATCGCGAGACAGTCTGTCGGGATTCTGTTTGACATGATAGAAACAAAGAAAAGCCAGGAAGGAAAATATCTTCCGGCAACACTGAAAGAAAGAGAATCAACTACAGGAGGTAGAAGAACATGGAAGCAAGACTGACAGAGATTTTACAGGAGAAATTCCAGACAGGACTTGAACAGGCAACGAATGAACAGGTATATTATGCGCTGCTTACACTGACAAAGGAACGGATCAAAGAAGGACCGAAGAACGAAGGAAAGAGAAAACTCTATTATATTTCCGCAGAATTCCTGATCGGAAAGCTTTTATCCAACAACCTGATCAACCTTGGAATTTATGATGAGACAGCAGAGGTGCTGAAAAAGCATGGGAAAAATCTTGCAGAGATCGAAGAAGTTGAACCGGAACCGTCTCTTGGAAATGGTGGACTTGGACGATTGGCAGCCTGCTTCCTGGATTCCATTGCAACACTCGGACTTCCGGGAGACGGAATCGGGCTGAACTATCATATGGGTCTGTTCAAACAGGTATTTACCGACCACAAACAGGATGAACAGAAGAATCCGTGGATTGAAAAAGACAGCTGGCTCAATGATACCGGTATTTCATTTGAAGTCCCGTTCAAGGATTTCAGTCTTCGTTCCCATCTGTATGATATTGATGTAACCGGATACGAAGGCGGAAGCAACAAACTTCATCTTTTTGATGTAGAGACGGTAAATGATGCAATCGTTGGAAACGGAATCAATTTTGATAAGAACGATATCCGTGAGAACCTGACGCTGTTCCTCTATCCGGATGACAGCGACAAGGCAGGAAATCTGCTCCGTATTTATCAGCAGTATTTTATGGTTTCCAATGCAGCACAGTATATCATCCGCGAGTGTGAAGAAAAGGGATATGATCTCAGAAAGCTTCATGAGCATGTGGCGATCCAGATCAATGATACACATCCTTCTATGGTTATTCCGGAGCTGATCCGTCTTCTTGTTCAGAAACAGATCGACTTCAATGAGGCGATTGAGATCGTACAGAAGACCTGCGCATATACCAATCACACCATCCTCGCAGAAGCACTGGAAAAATGGCCGGTTGATTATCTGGAGCAGGTTGCACCACAGATCGTTCCGATCATCCGTGATCTGGATGCAAGAATTAAGGGAAGATATAAAGATCCGAGAGTCCATATTATCGATGACCAGAATCGTGTACACATGGCTCATATGGACATCCATTATGGATACAGTGTCAACGGAGTTGCTTATCTTCATACAGAGATCCTGAAAAATGAAGAGCTGAAACCGTTCTACGACATTTACCCACAGAAATTCAACAACAAGACTAATGGTATTACGTTCAGAAGATGGCTGCTGCACTGCAACCATGAACTGACTGCATGGCTGGATGAGAAGATCGGACCGGATTACCGAAAAGATGCAACAAAGCTTGAAAAACTGCTTGATTATGTAAATGATGAGGAAACCTTAAAGAGTCTTCTTGTGGTAAAACAGAAAAAGAAAGAGGATCTGGCAGCTTACTTAAAAGAAACACAGGGACTGGAAATCAATCCAAATTCAATTTTTGATATTCAGGTAAAACGTCTGCATGAATACAAGCGTCAGCAGATGAATGCGTTATATGTGATCTATAAATATCTGGAGATCAAGAGCGGAAAGAAACCGGAGACTCCGATCACGGTAATCTTTGGAGCCAAGGCTGCACCGGCTTATATTATTGCAAAGGATATCATTCATCTGATCCTCTGCCTGCAGGAGCTGATTGATAACGATCCGGAAGTTGCACCGTATCTGAAAGTGGTTATGGTAGAAAACTACAACGTGACACTGGCAGAAAAGCTGATCCCGTCCTGTGATATTTCTGAACAGATTTCTCTTGCATCCAAAGAAGCAAGTGGAACAGGTAACATGAAATTCATGCTGAACGGGGCTGTGACAATGGGAACAGAAGATGGAGCCAACGTAGAAATCCATCAGTTTGTAGGGGATGAAAATATCTACATCTTCGGAGAATCCAGTGAACAGGTTATCGAGCATTACCGCAAGATGGATTATAATGCAGTTGATTACTATATCAATGATGAAGAGATCCGTAGACTGGTAGACTTTATCATCAGCCCGGAACTTCTCCGTATCGGAGATAAATACCTGCTTCTTGAACTGCATGCAGAACTGATCCGTAAAGACTGGTTCATGACACTTCTTGATGTGAAAGATTATATCCAGAAGAAAGAACAGGCTTACGTAGATTATGAAGACCGCATGGCATGGGCAAAGAAGATGGTTGTGAATATCGCGAAAGCAGGATATTTCTCATCTGACAGAACCATTGCTGAATACAACAGAGACATCTGGCATCTGTAAAATGTATATGTAAAAAACAGAAGTCTGTCCTGAAAAAACAGAGACAGACTTCTGTTTTTTGTGCAAAAGTGTATTTTTATACGGTTTCTGCGGGAACTTCCTGTATTTCCCTTATTGCGGGAAAAGAGAAGGATATGCTATGATAAGGAGAAATATTGCTGTTTGTTTTCCGGATATGGAAAAGTTTTTGGGAAGATCCGGGAAGCAATAGAAGCAGATGAGAGGTGAATATATGGAAAAAAGAAGAAAAAGTGCATCACTTTTGCCGGTCGGTGTATTTCTGGTATTTTATCTGGGACTGGGTATTTTATTTGAATACATAATGAAAATTCCAATGGGGTTTTATAATGTACCGATCGTAGTGGCGTTTCTGGCGGCACTCCTGGTCGCGTGTCTGCAGAACAGAAAGGTTGGCTTTGATGAGAAGCTGGAGATCATGGGACGGGGAATCGGAGATAAGAATATTATCACAATGCTGCTGATTTTCCTGACGGCGGGAACTTTTGTGGGAGTGGTTGGAAGAAGCAGTGCAGAGAGTGTGGCGTATTTTATGCTATCGATCATCCCGGCACGGTTTGCGGTTGCCGTTCTATTTGTGGTTGCATGTTTTGTTTCAACAGCAATGGGAACTTCGGTTGGGACGATCACCCTTCTGACTCCGATTGCGGCGGCAGTTTCGCAGACGTCCGGTTTTTCCCTGGCACTTTGCGTGGCATCGGTGATGGGAGGCTCCATGTTCGGGGACAATCTTTCTTTCATATCAGATACAACAATTGCTGCCTGCAACGGGCAGGGATGTGAGATGAAAGATAAATTCCGGGAAAATTTCTGGATCGCACTTCCGGCGGCGATCGTATCGTTGGTTCTGATCCTGATCAGCTCTTTCCGGGCAGAGATCGGAACGGCAGTTACGCACGAATACAATCTGACACAGATCATTCCGTATGTGCTGGTGCTGGTCGGCGGGATCGCAGGGTTCAACGTCTTTCTGGTACTTTTGACAGGAATTGTGTCCGGTGCGGTGATCATGCTTGCAATGGGGCAGGTAACACCGTATGAAATGCTTGCTGCCATGGGATCAGGTGTATCCGGGATGTTTGAAACCTGTATGGTGGCGGTGCTGGTTGCTGCAATGTGTGCGCTGATCCGGGAAAATGGTGGCTTTGATGTATTGCTGGATATGATCCACCGTGTCTTTAAGGGATCGAAAAGTGGTCAGCTGGGTGTTGGTATTTTGGTAGCGCTCCTGGATGTGGCAACAGCGAACAATACCGTAGCAATTGTGATGGCTAATCCAATTGCAAAGGAAATGGCAGACGATTATCAGATCACACCGAGAAAGACGGCCTCCCTTCTGGATACTTTTTCCTGTATTTCACAGGGGGTGATCCCGTATGGTGCGCAGATGCTGGTGGCAATTTCGGCAGTGCATGAGCTCGGCGGTGAGATTTCTGCACTTCAGATCATTCCGAAGCTTTTTTATCCGGGAATGCTGTTTGTCAGTTCGCTGATCTTTATCTTTGTGATTCCACAGAAAACAGGAAAATAAAACAGAGTTCACTCTGGATTTTTATACTTTTACAGATTAAAGGGTTGAAACCTGACGAAAAATACGGTATTATAGTGTTTAACAGATTTTTGGAACGAAAAATGGTACAAAAATCACAGATACATAGAAGGGAATGACAAAGATGAGCCTGAAAATCGGAGTAATTAAAGGTGACGGAATCGGTCCGGAGATTGTAACGGAAGCGATGAAAGTTCTTGATAAAGCAGGAGAGGTATACGGATTTGACTGTTCTTATGAACAGCTGCTTCTTGGGGGCGCATCCATTGATGTACATGGAGTCCCGCTTACAGATGAGACGGTAGCAAAAGCAAAAGCATGTGATGCCGTACTGATGGGATCCATTGGAGGAGATGCAAAGACTTCCCCGTGGTATAAGCTGGAACCGTCAAAGAGACCGGAGGCCGGTCTTCTGAAGATCAGAAAAGAACTGAACCTGTTCGCAAATCTGCGTCCGGCAGTTTTGTATAATGAACTGAAGGGTGCATGCCCTCTGAAAGAAGAGATTACAGAAGGCGGATTTGATCTGATGATCATGCGTGAACTGACAGGCGGTCTTTATTTTGGAGAGAGGAAGACAGAAGAAGTGGATGGTGTGATGACTGCATTCGATTCACTTACCTATAATGAGGATGAGATCCGCCGGATTGCGATCCGCGCGTTTGACATTGCAATGAAGAGAAGAAAGAAAGTGACAAGCGTCGATAAGGCGAATGTACTGGATTCTTCAAGACTCTGGAGAAAAGTAGTAGAAGAGGTTGCGAAAGATTATCCGGAAGTTACACTGGAGCATATGCTGGTTGACAACTGTGCAATGCAGCTTGTAAGAGATCCGAAGCAGTTTGATGTCATTCTTACAGAGAATATGTTCGGAGACATCCTTTCTGATGAAGCAAGCATGGTAACCGGTTCGATCGGAATGCTGGCAAGTGCAAGTCTGAATGAAACCAGGTTCGGACTGTATGAACCAAGTGGCGGTTCGGCACCGGATATAGCAAGACAGGGAATTGCAAACCCGATAGCAACAATTCTTTCAGCAGCAATGATGCTTCGTTTCAGCCTGGATCAGGATAAAGCAGCAGATGCGATTGAAGCAGCAGTTTCCCAGGTGTTAAAAGATGGATACAGAACCGGGGATATTATGTCAGACGGATGTACAAAGGTTGGAACAGCCCGGATGGGAGATCTGATCTGCGAAAGAATTCGATAGTCAAGGATTGGGAAAAATACAGTTCCGTACTGCTATGGGGAAAGAGAAGCAGGACGGAACTGTAATAGAATAGAGCCAAAAGTTACAGGAGGATTATAAAATCATGAGAAGTGATAATGTAAAAACAGGTATGCAGCAGGCGCCGCACAGATCATTGTTCAATGCGCTTGGTCTTACAAAAGAAGAACTGGAGAGACCGCTTGTCGGAATCGTATGTTCTTATAACGAAATCGTTCCGGGACATATGAACCTGGATAAAATTGCAAATGCAGTAAAGATGGGAGTTGCCATGGCAGGTGGAACACCGATCATGTTCCCGGCGATTGCAGTCTGTGACGGTATTGCAATGGGACACATCGGTATGAAGTATTCTCTGGTAACGAGAGATCTGATCGCAGATTCGACAGAAGCAATGGCAATGGCGCATCAGTTTGATGCCCTTGTTATGATCCCGAACTGTGATAAAAATGTACCTGGGCTTTTGATGGCAGCAGCCCGTATTAATGTACCTACAGTGTTCGTCAGTGGCGGACCAATGCTTGCGGGACATGTAAAAGGACAGAAGAGAAGTCTTTCCAGCATGTTCGAGGCAGTTGGATCCTACGCAGCAGGAACAATGGACGAATGTGATGTATGTGAATTTGAAAATAAAGTATGTCCTACCTGCGGATCATGCTCCGGAATGTATACAGCTAACAGTATGAACTGTCTGACAGAAGTACTTGGTATGGGACTTCAGGGGAATGGAACAATTCCGGCTGTATATTCAGAAAGAATCCGTCTTGCAAAACATGCAGGTATGCAGGTAATGGAAATGTACAGAAGAAATATCCGTCCGAGAGACATTATGACAAAAGAAGCCATCTTAAATGCCCTTACTGTTGATATGGCACTTGGATGCTCAACCAACAGTATGCTTCACCTTCCGGCGATCGCACATGAGATCGGTATGGATTTTGAGATTGATTTTGCAAACGGAATCAGCGAAAAGACTCCGAACCTCTGTCACCTTGCACCGGCAGGTCCGACATATATGGAAGACTTGAATGAAGCAGGTGGTGTATATGCTGTTATGAACGAGCTGAATAAGAAAGGTCTTCTTTACACAGACTGCATGACAGTAACCGGAAAGACAGTTGGAGAAAATATCGCAGGATGCGAAAACAAAAATCCGGAAGTAATCCGTCCGATCGACAATCCATACAGCCAGACGGGTGGACTTGCAGTCCTCAAAGGTAATATCGCACCGGATGGCAGTGTTGTAAAACGCTCTGCAGTTGTACCGGAAATGCTGGTACATGAAGGACCTGCAAGAGTATTTGAATGTGAAGATGATGCGATCAAGGCAATTAAAGGCGGAGATATCCATCCGGGAGATGTTGTAGTTATCCGGTACGTCGGACCAAAGGGTGGTCCTGGTATGCCGGAAATGCTGAATCCGACTTCTGCAATCGCAGGTATGGGACTTGGTTCATCGGTAGCACTTATTACAGACGGACGTTTCAGCGGTGCATCCCGTGGAGCTTCTATCGGACACGTATCACCGGAAGCGGCAGTCGGCGGTCCGGTAGCACTGATCGAGGAAGGCGATATCATCGAGATCGATATCCCGAACCTGAAATTAAATGCAAGAATTTCAGATGAAGAACTTGCAAGAAGAAAAGAAAAATGGCAGCCAAGAGAACCGGAAGTTACAACAGGATATCTTGCAAGATATGCAGCAATGGTAACTTCAGGAAACCGTGGAGCAGTTCTGGAAGTTCCACACAAATAAAATAAAATCTGGACAAGGGGAATGTACAATGCAGTTAAATGGTGCAGAAATACTGATAGAGTGTTTAAAAGAGCAAGGCGTGGATACCGTATTCGGATATCCGGGCGGCGCAATTTTAAATGTATATGATGAATTATATAAGCATAGTAATGAAATCAGACATATCCTTACATCACATGAGCAGGGAGCTTCTCATGCGGCAGACGGATATGCGCGTGCCACTGGTAAGGTTGGGGTGTGTTTTGCAACCAGTGGACCTGGAGCAACAAATCTCGTAACAGGAATCGCGACCGCATTTATGGATTCTATTCCGATCGTTGCGATCACCTGTAATGTAGGGGTACCGCTTCTTGGAAAAGACAGCTTCCAGGAAATTGACATTACCGGTATTACGATGCCGATCACAAAGTATAATTTTATTGTGAAGAATGTCAATGATCTTGCAAAGACGATCCGCAAGGCGTTTGAGATCGCACAGTCCGGAAGACCGGGACCGGTGCTGATCGATATCCCGAAAGATGTGACAGGCAATAAAGCAGAGTATGAGCCTGTCAAAATCCAGCCAATCGTAAAATACAAAAAAGAAATCTGCATGGAAGATATTGACAAGGCAGTAGAGATGATCGAAGAAGCAAAGCGTCCGTTTGTATTCGTCGGAGGCGGAGCTATATTATCTGATGCAAGTGAAGAACTCCGTGCATTCGTAGACAAGGTACAGTGTCCGGTATGTGATTCCCTGATGGGAAAAGGTGCATTTCCGGGAACTGATGAACTTTATACAGGAATGCTTGGTATGCATGGTACCAAGACATCGAACTTTGGAGTCAGTGAAAGCGATCTTCTGATCGTAGTCGGTGCAAGATTCTCCGACCGTGTCACAGGTAATCCAAATAAATTTGCAAGTAATGCAAAAATTCTCCAGTTTGATATTGATGTGGCAGAGATGAACAAGAATGTCATTATCGATGAAGGTGTGGTTGGAGATATCAAAGAAGTGCTTGCGGCAGTTAATGAAAAACTGCCACAGCAGGAACACACCGAATGGATCAAAAAGATCCAGGAATATAAAGCAAAATACCCGCTTGCCTATCATCCGGAAAGTCTGACCGGTCCGTATGTGATCGAAGAGATTTACAAACAGACAGAAGGTGATGCGATCATCGTCACAGAAGTTGGACAACATCAGATGTGGGCAGCGCAGTATTATAAATTCACAAAACCGAGAACACTGCTTACGTCAGGTGGTCTTGGAACCATGGGATACGGTCTTGGAGCCGCAATCGGAGCCAAGATGGGCAGACCGGAGAAGACGGTAGTCAATATCGCCGGAGACGGATGCTTCCGTATGAATATGAATGAAGTTGCAACAGCGGCGCGTTATAACATTCCAATTATCCAGGTTGTAGTGAACAACCATGTGCTTGGTATGGTAAGACAGTGGCAGAATCTGTTTTACGGACAGCGCTATTCAGCAACTGTTCTGAACGATGCAGTAGATTTTGTGAAACTCGCAGAAGCGATGGGGGCGAAAGCGGTAAGAGCTACGACCAGAGAAGAATTCGCAGATGCATTTAAGTTTGCTTTAAATGCAGGCGGTCCGGTGGTGATTGACTGCCAGATCGACAGCGATGACAAGGTATGGCCGATGGTTGCTCCGGGTGCTCCGATCAGTGAAGCTTTTGACGAGAAGGATCTGCAGGAAAAACAGCAGACAAACTAAAAAACATATGCAGCGACAGATACGCAGAGCAGGAATGGAGGAGTAATATGAAACGAGTTTACAATTTTTCAGCAGGACCGGCAGTACTGCCGGAAGAAGTTTTACGAGAAGCAGCAGATGAGATGCTGGATTACAAAGGATGTGGAATGTCCGTTATGGAGATGAGTCATCGCTCGAAAGCTTTTGCTGAAATCATTGAAACCGCTGAACAGGATCTTCGTGATTTGATGGGAATCCCGGATAATTACAAAGTACTGTTCCTTCAGGGTGGCGCAAGCCAGCAGTTTGCAATGATTCCAATGAATCTGATGAAGAACAAAGTAGCGGATTATATTGTTACCGGGCAGTGGGCTAAAAAGGCAGCTGCCGAGGCATCCAAATATGGAAAGGTGAATAAGATCGCATCGTCCGAGGATAAAACCTTTTCGTACATTCCTGACTGTTCGGATCTGCCGGTTGATGAAGATGCAGATTATGTATATATCTGCGAAAATAATACTATTTACGGAACCAAATTTAAGGAACTTCCGAACACGAAAGGCAAGACACTGGTAGCGGATGTATCATCCTGCTTCCTGTCTGAGCCTGTAGATGTGACAAAATATGGTCTCATCTATGGCGGAGTCCAGAAGAATGTCGGACCAGCGGGTGTTGTTATCGCGATCATCCGTGAAGATCTGATTACAGAGGATGTACTTCCGGGAACACCGACCATGCTTACATACAAGACACATGCAGACGCAGGTTCTCTTTACAATACACCGCCGGCATACGGAATCTATATCTGCGGTAAGGTATTTAAATGGCTCAAAAAGATGGGCGGACTGGAAGTTATGAAAGAACGCAACGAAAAGAAAGCCAAACTGCTCTATGATTACCTGGATCAGAGCAAACTGTTCAAAGGTACGGTAGAAAAGAAAGACCGTTCTCTTATGAATGTACCATTTGTGACAGGCAGTGACGAGCTGGATGCCAAATTTGTAAAAGAGGCAAAAGAAGCAGGTCTTGAGAATCTGAAAGGACACCGTACTGTTGGGGGTATGCGTGCAAGTATTTATAACGCAATGCCATACGAAGGTGTGGAAGCCCTGGTTGCATTTATGAAGAAGTTTGAGGAGGAGAATCTGTAATATGTATAAATATTTTTGTCTAAACCCGATTTCTCCTGTTGGACTGGAGAAATTCAGTGATGACTATGTACCTGCCGGTGAGATGGCAGGAGCAGATGCGGTACTTGTAAGAAGTGCCGGAATGCATGAACTGGAATTTGATAAAGATTTAAAAGCGATTGCCCGTGCCGGGGCCGGTGTAAATAATATTCCACTGGACAAATGTGCGGAGCAGGGAATCGTTGTATTTAATACACCAGGGGCAAATGCCAATGGTGTAAAAGAGCTGGTGATCGCCGGTATGCTGCTTGCATCCAGAGATATCCTTGGCGGTATCAACTGGGTACAGGAGAACGAAGAGGATGGCAATATTGCCAAAGATGCAGAAAAAGCGAAAAAAGCATTTGCAGGCTGTGAGATCCAGGGAAAGAAGCTTGGTGTGATCGGTCTTGGTGCAATCGGTGTCCTGGTTGCCAATGCGGCCACACATCTTGGGATGGAAGTGTATGGCTATGATCCATATGTTTCTGTAGATTCTGCATGGAGACTTTCAAGAAGTATCCATCACACTAAGAATGTAGATGAGATCTACAAGGAGTGTGATTATATCACAATCCATGTACCGGCACTGGAAGATACAAAGGGTATGATCAATAAGAATGCCATCAGTCTGATGAAAGAGGGCGTTGTGATCCTGAACTTTGCAAGAGATGTACTGGTGAACAGTGAAGACATTGTGGATGCACTTGTTGGTGGAAAAGTCGGACGCTATGTAACTGACTTTCCGACACCGGAGATCGCAGGAGTGAAGCATGCGATTGTCATTCCGCATCTGGGAGCGTCAACTGCTGAATCAGAAGACAATTGTGCAAAGATGGCAGTAGAAGAGCTGAAGGATTTCCTGGAAAATGGAAATATCCGTAATTCTGTCAACTTCCCGGCATGCGATATGGGTGTAAGGGATAAGACAAGAATTACGATCCTGCACAGGAATATTCCGAACATGATCGGTCAGTTTACTGCGCTTCTGGCAAAGGATAATGTCAATATCGATGATATGACGAATAAGAGCCGTGGCAGCTATGCATATACGATGATCGATGTGGATAATGATGTGGCAGAAGACGTGGTAAAAGGTCTGGAAATGATCGAGGGTGTTCTGAAAGTCAGAGTAATTGCATAAAAAGTGACAGAGGGTGCGTTTGGAAAAGCGCATCCTTTTTTGATGCAAGGGAAGGAATCCAGGTAAACGGTCATTTTTTCAAACTGATCGGTTTTTATGATAATGAATGGGGATATACCAGTCAGATCTTCCGCCTGATTTCGCATATGTACCAGGTGGACCATGGTGTAAAATAAAACAGATTGTAAATGAAAAAGCCTCCGACAAGATGCGCACTGGCACGAAGATGAAGAATGTTCCTCGGCGCGAGAATGTGCCGAGGAACATTCATTCTTATTTGGTATTCAAAATTTTTCAAAATGTTTTTTCAAAGGCAGAAAATATCGTCTTTTTTATAACGATGCTTGCGTATTTTGAAAAATATGGTATGATAAAGGACAAAAGTAGCACTTTACAGTGTGAAAATGTAACGTAGGAGGAAGAGATAATGGCATACGAGATTACAGGACATACAGTTCTTACCGGATTACTGGGGAGTCCGGTAGCACACAGCATTTCCCCAATGATGCATAACGAGGCATTTCGCCAGCTGGAGCTGGATTACGCATATTTGGCATTTGATGTTGGAACAGATAACTTAAAGACAGCAGTAGATGGTCTGAAAGTCATGGGAGTCAGAGGATTCAACCTGACTATGCCTGACAAGAATCTGATGTGCTCACTGGTTGATAAACTTTCACCGGCATCTGAGATCGGTGGGGCGGTCAACACTGTTGTAAATGATAACGGTGTCCTGACAGGTTATACGACAGACGGAATTGGATTCATGCGTGCAGTTAGTGAGACAGGCGTTGATATCATTGGCAAGAAGATGACACTTCTTGGAGCGGGTGGAGCCGCAGCAGCGATTTTGATCCAGGCAGCACTTGACAAAGTAGCAGAGATTTCGGTATTCAACATCCGTGATGAATTCTTCACACGTGCGGAGAAGACAATCGAGAAACTTCATGAGAAGACAGACTGCAAGATCAACCTCTATGACTTCTCTGACCCGGAAGTCCTCAAAAAGGAGATCGCAGAAAGTGCAATTCTGGTAAACGGAACTTCTATCGGTATGGCACCGAAGACAGACAGATGTATCATCACAGATGACAGTGTGTTCAGAAAAGATCTGTTTGTATTTGATGTAATCTACAATCCGGAAGAAACGTTATTCCTGAAGAAAGCAAAAGCAGCAGGATGCCAGACACTGAATGGTCTGAATATGCTGTTATATCAGGGTGCTGCATCATTTGAACTCTGGACAGGAAAAGAAATGCCGGTTGATATTATCAAAGAAAAATATTTCTCGCGTTAATTTGCTGAAAATGATTGACAAAGCCTATTGATTCGTGTAACATAAGCTATAGATTTTAAAAATTACATATTCTACTATCAAAATACAATGAAAAGAAGTAGTAAATATAATAAGACGTCACAGAGAGTCCTTTATCGGTGGAAGAAGGATACCGAAGATTATATTGAATTCCTCTTGGAGTAGGATACTGAATGCATTCTTTTGAAGAATTGTTAATAGGTATTTCCGGTAGCAGCCGTTATCTGCAAGGGTATAACCGTTATGAACGACGTACCTGACGAGGCAGTTGTCGTGAGACAATTGTAAAATGAGGTGGAACCACGAAGTATATAATACTCTCGTCCTCTGTTTTTACAGAAGACGGGGGTTTTTTTATTTACGCGAGCAACGAGCCAAAGTCCGTGCTTGCACGAGACCTTGGCGA
>OJRV01003270.1_pt1 | contig 13731 bp, 10 predicted proteins | sample 1599241 | NCBI WGS metagenome assembly OJRV01 (sample SAMN04168656, study PRJEB22393) | human gut metagenome | biome: human gut microbiome; feature: stool | host: Homo sapiens | collected 2014-03-17 | reverse complement strand
AAATAAAACATAGAGAGTATAGGAAAAGGAGAGATGACTTATGTTAATGCCTAGTATTTTTGGAGAAGATTTATTTGATAACTTTATGAAGGATTTTCCATTTTTCGATGATAACACAGAAAGCAATGTAGAAAAGAAGCTGTACGGCCGCAGAGGTAAAAACCTGATGAAGACTGATATCAAGGAAACCGAAGGCGGTTATGAGCTGGAAATGGATCTGCCTGGATTTACAAAAGATGAGATCAAGGTATCCCTGGAGAATGGTTATATGACCATCAGTGCAGCCAAGGGACTTGATAAAGACGAACAGGATAAGAAATCTGGCCGTTACATCCGTAAAGAGCGTTACGCAGGATCCTGTGAGAGAAGCTTCTATGTAGGCGAAGACATCACAGAAGAAGATATCAAGGGTGAGTTCAAACATGGTATCCTGAAGCTGTTCGTTCCGAAGAAGGAAGCAAAGCCGGCAGTAGAGCAGAAGAAGTATGTTTCTATTGAAGGTTAATATGAAACAGGGAGCGGGAGCTGGTCAACTAAATAAGGTCATAAGGTTATAAATAAGAGCCGCCGGAAGAAGTGTAAAAGCTTTTTCCGGCGGCTTTTTGCTGCACCGGCAGCTGTAAAAGGGCCGACAGCTCCGCCAGACAAATAAAAGCATATGCAGAAGGAAAATTAGACTATAACCCGGATGTGCACTGCACTCATCATGAGCATGGAGCGGGACATTCCTGCGGAGAACATCACTGTGGGGAACATCAGTGTTAGGATAAATAAAAGCGGGATTTATTTTTTCGGTAATACCACCATAAAGCAGCTTCCGCAGCCTTTTACACTTTCCACAGAAATATTTCCACCATGTGCCAGCACAATGGCTTTTACAATGGTCAGACCAATACCTGCGCCGCCGGTTTTGCGGTTGCGGGAACGGTCGGTACGGTAGAAGCGTTCAAAGATCAGAGGAATGTCTTCTTTAGCGATACCGATGCCCTGATCTTTGACGGTCAGCTGCACGTTTTTGCCTGAATTGTGGATATCTATCAGGATCTGACCGCTTTCGGTAGAATATTTAACAGCATTGGATACCAGGTTGAAGATCACCTGGTGGAGCCGTCTCTGGTCTCCGGAGATAATAGCAGACTCACCTGTTACCATGCAGGTGAGTTTCTTTTTTGCCAGTTCCGGTTCAAAAGCAGTTTTTACTGCCTGAGCCAATTCTAAAAGGTCAACTGGTTCTTTCTCCAGAACCATATTGGAAGCCTCGATCTGGCGCAGTTTTTCCAGGTCAGAAATGATACCGGAGATCCGGCCGAGTTCATCATAGCAGCTTTGAAGCCGCTCTTTTGTTGGTTCCCAGACTTCCTCGATCATGGCTTCTAACTGGGAAGACACATTTGCCACCGGGGTGCGAAGTTCATGGGCTACATCGGAGGTCAGCTGTCTGCGGACGTCTTCCTGTTTTTCAAGATTTTCAGCCATATGGTCAATAGCCTGGCCAAGCTGGGCCAGTTCTAAGGCTGCGGTATTGGTTTTATCTGCTCCGTATCGAATCTGATAATTTCCATCAGCAATCTTTTCGGCCGTTTCTTTTGCCTTTGTAAGAGGAACAGAAAGCCGTTTTGCAAGGAGCATACCGGCAATCACTGCAAGGATAAGAGAAGAAATACCGGTGATAAACAGGATCTGGTTTAAAGAGTCCAGAAACTGGAAGTCACTTTCACTGAAATAATAAGGGCCGTAGTAGCTGATGTCTGCATAACCGGCAATTTTATTGTCCTGGCTTAATGTATAGTGATAAGTGGAAAAACTGCCCTTAAGGCCGGGCCGCTTCTTCTCCATATTTGTATGGATGTCTTTCATGATCTGGTGGCATAGGGTTATGTCATGATTTTCGGCATCCCAGATGATATTTTTATCTTTGTCATACACTTTGATGATATATCCGTCTTTTAAAGCATACATTCCCACACCATGGATATAATCCAGGTTCCAGGTCTGGTTGCTGCTGTTATACTGGGACAGAAGTGTGGTGATCAGCTGTTCGGCAAAGGTCTCCCTCTGTCTGGCTACATATTTCTCAAACTGATGGCTGATCAGCAGATTGGCAGTGAGACTGATCACGGAAATAGTGATCAGGACGATTACTGCAAATCCGGCAGATAATTGTGTGCTTATCTTGTGTTTCTTATGTTTCATTATATATTTCCCCCGAACTTGTATCCAATTCCATGAACTGTACACAGATAAATGGGATTTTTGGGGTCATCTTCTATTTTCTTTCTCAGATTTTTAATGTGGGTGTCAATCACCCGGTCATATCCGGAAAAATCCGTGTCGAAAGCGGAAGCAATCAGTTCGTCTCTTGTAAATACTTTTTGAGGATATCTGGTAAATGCAGATAAGATCTTCCATTCAATGGGGGTAAGTGAAATAGTTTCCCCTTTTTTTAACACTTCTTTCCGGTTATAGTCGATCACCAGATCCCCGGCATTCCATGAAAATTTTTCTGCAAGAGGCTTCAGGTCATGGTCTGACCTGCGCCATACTGCCTGGATCCTGGCATACAGGTTTTTCAGGCTGAAAGGCTTGGTGATATAATCGTCTGCTCCAAGGTTTAAACCATTTAACATATCATCTTCCATGGTTTTGGCTGTGAGCATGATAATGGGAATCCGGGACTGCCTGCGTATTCTGGAACAGATTTCTTCACCGGATATATCTGGAAGCATCAGGTCCAGGATTACAAAGGAAACCGTTTCTTTTTCCAGAAGGCTGAGTGCCTGCGTTCCTGTTTCTGCCTGGAGCACATGATATCCCTGCTTTTCAAGATAGGAGGCAACGGCCTCACGCATCATGTTTTCATCATCGACGATCAGTATCGTTTTCTGTTCCATCATATCAATCATCCATTCCTTCTTAAACATCCTCATTACAAGTTTTCGCCATACAATTCCAGATGTTTTTAGCTTCCGCAGCAGCCCATACCGGAGCCGTTAAAAAATGGTTCTGTTTCAGGATCTGTTTCTTCCGCTCCTGTACTTGTATCTGGATCAGTTGGAGAAGTTTCTAGTGTATCTGTTACAGTGATATTACCACGTATCATTCCCATCCAGCAAGTATATTGAAAAGTTCCGGATTTAGAAGGAGTAAATTCGATCACATTTTCTCCTTCTGAAAGGGTATGTTCAATTCCGAAGGAGCGCAGCAACATTCTGTAGTTGCAGCCGTTAAGGGAGCCTTTGGGAGCATTGATGATCCATTTTATAGGAACACCGGTCTGAACTTTGATATCAGGATATCTTCCGCGCTGTAAGGTGCTGTAGATGACCTGGATGTTATTTGCATTTTCATCCTGGGGTGTTTTATCGGCAGCATTGGAAGAATCTGTGGTATCTGTCGAGGTTCCCTGATCTTCGGAAGTTCCCGTATTTTGAGGATTTGCTGTATTTTGAGAATTTTCCGGGCCTTCGGAAATACCGGCTAATGCAGTTCCCTGGGAAAACATGGCAAGACCGAGGACAACTACAAGGATGGCGCCAACAGTGGTCATTTTTTTTGCAAAACGCTTTCCAAGAACGGAGACCAGAGAGCCAAGCCAAAGCATAAGGGGAACGGTTCCAAGACTGAATAAAAACATGGATAAAGCACCGGAAAATGGATTTTGGCAGGCCAGAGCCACAATCTGCATGGACTGAAGGGGACCGCAGGGCATCAGGCCGTTTAAAAGTCCAACAAACAGTGGCTGTCGGCTGGAAGCACGCTTTTTAAGGACTTTTGTGGATAAAAAACGTGGGATCCGTAAGGTAAGTGGACGAAGCCAGGGAAAGATCCCCAGCATATTGATGCCCATGATCACCATAAAAATTCCGGCGATCATTTTTAAGCTACCCTGGAGAAAATAGGAAATCCCGGTCTGTGTACCGGCGCCTAACAGCATGCCAACAAGACCTAAAAGAAAACCAATCGCTGTATAAGAAATCACACGGCCTGTATTATAAAGAAGAGCCGGAAGAAAAATGTCAAGAGCGCGGCTGCTTCCGGAAACATCAGAGGCATTTGAAGGTTGTGGAATACATTGGGACAGGTTGATGCCGCCGCACATGGCAATACAGTGTACAGATGTAATAAGTCCGATCACAAACAGCATGCCATAGCCCATTTTTGTATCTGCCAGCTGCCCTGGTGCCAGCAGGTTGAGAATGCCGAAATGCTGTAAAAGGGCATATAAAAACAGGATAACAGCCAGTGAGACAAAGTTTTTTTTCATATCATAATCGGATGTTCCTGTTTCCGGCAAAATGGTATAGCCGTTTTTTTCAATGATCTCCCGGATCTGTTTTAAGGAAATGGTATCGGTATCGTAAGTAACATGGGCAAGGCCGGTATTGTAGCTTACAGTAGCGTCCTGGATCCCGGGTGCGGTTTTCAGGACGTACCGGATCCTGTGTTCACAGTTTACACAGCTCATGCCGCCGATATGCAGTGTTTTTCTGAGGATCTTCATAAACATTGTACCTCTCTTTACTTTCATTGTTTTTGTGAGTATACCAGAGAAATTTGTGATTTTTATGTGGAACAGACATTTTGTGCAATTGTTCTGCTATAGTCTTCTTTTATAACTGGCAATAGAAAATCACATGTTGACAAAAATGTTCATCATCTCTATAATACCCATTAACATACCGATGTGATTGGTTAATAAAAGGTGAGGAGAAAGCATATGAGTGACAAGAAAGAAAAAGATAGCAAGGTAAAAAGCAGTAAGGCTAAGAAAAATGTGGAAAAAACTCAGGAAGTGTCAGTAAGTGCAGAGAAAAAGATATTTCCCCACAGCTGTACGGACTGTGGTGTGCTTAACTGTTCCAAGCGGAACGCTTCTTATCCGGAATTTTGTCTTACAGAAAAACTGACTGAAAAAGAATTAGAAAAAGTAGTTAAGCTTTATACAGAAAATGAAGAAAACAATAAGATAGCCATTGCTTCAGCTGAAGTGGAAGGTGGCTTTTATGGAAAATATACCCGTGTAGAGGAGATCATGGAAGTAGCGAAAAGGATCGGTGCAAAGAAGATCGGCATCGCAACCTGCGTAGGCCTGATCGAAGAGAGCCGTATTTTCGCAAGGATACTGAAATTAAATGGGTTTGACGTATACGGAGTGGCATGTAAAGTAGGTTCTGTAGATAAAACAGATATTGGTCTGGATCCCAAATATACATGTAAGACCGGACCGGTGATGTGTAATCCTATTTTACAGGCAAAGCTTTTAAATAAAGCGGGGACCCAGTTAAATGTAGTAGTGGGGCTTTGTGTAGGCCATGACAGTTTATTTTATAAATATTCCAAGGCTCTGGCAACTACGCTGGTCACAAAGGACCGTGTTCTGGCCCACAATCCGGTAGGTGCGCTGTATCAGACAAGAGCTTATTATAAGCGGCTTTTACAGCAGCCCTTATGGGATGATGAGGATGACAAAAAAGAAGAGAAATAACAGATTAGATAGGTTGGAAAAAGTGAGAACAGAATAGATGAGATCATGAAAGATCAGGAGGCAGCAATTATGAGAGGAAAATGGAAGTCAGGCATCAGAATATTTGCAGGAGCTGTACTTGCGGCAGCAGTTTTGGCTGGCTGCAGCAGCAAAACAGCAGAGAGTGGGGCAGCTCAGGATGCAGGACAGAATACAGCCCAGGGAAATTCAGACAGCCAGGAAGTAAGAAAAGTCTATGTGGCAGTAGGCGCTACCTTTGAACCATATACATACATAGATGAAAATAACCAGCCTGCAGGCTATGATGTGGCTGTTTTACAGGAGATCGACAACCGCCTTCCACAGTATGAATTCCAGATTGAAAACATGGAACTTGCCAACATTTCTGTTGCTCTGGATGCAAAGAAGGTTTCCATTGGCTCCCAGCAGTTTGAGAAGAACCCGGAAAGAGAGAAGAAGTATCTGTTTACAAATGAAGGTTTTGCCGCTTACAATAAGCGTCTTGTATACAAAAAAGGAAGAGATGATATCCACTCTATTGATGATCTGGTTGGAAAGAAAGTAAGTGCCGGTCAGGGAAGCAACACAGCAGCGATTCTGGAAACATACAATGCAGAACATGACAATAAAATCGATATTGTATATTCCAATGGTGCTACCAATGAAAGTATTTATGATGATGTAATGAACGGAAGACTGGATGCCATTGTTGCAACCAAGAAGACATTTAAAAAATACAATGAAGCATTTGGCGGTGGCTATGATATTAACGAAGACAGCTATTTCAGCGAGTCACAGGCCTATTTCATGCTGGCACAGGGAGAGGAACAGCTCCGGGATGACATGGATACTGCTTTAAAGTCAATGAAAGAAGACGGAACTCTTACAAAGCTTTCTATTGAGTACACAGGAAGTGATTATAACTCAGAAGAATAAATTTACGGTACACGTATTTTATGAATGATCTTATAACATGAACAGTAACAGAACAGGAGCATAAAACATGGATCTTTCCAGCATTTTCCGTTTCAGCGATATGGTGGAATATTTCCCAAAGATCTTATCCCGTTTCCCTGTAACGCTTCTTATTGTAGTAGTGAGCGTTGCAGGGGGGCTGGTCCTGGGATTTATTCTGGCAGCGGCACGTATCTTTAAAATACCAGTGTTAAAAGAACTGGCAGCTCTTTATATCTCTTTTGTAAGAGGTACCCCGATCCTGGTGCAGCTATTTGTAGTCTATTATGGACTGCCACTTCTTGTAGCACCCTTAGGAGTGGATATTAACCATTGGAGTAAGCTGTTTTTTGTACTGGTTACATATCTTTTAAATGATGGGGCATTTATGTCGGAGATCATCCGGTCTTCTATTGAAAGTGTTCCCAAGGGCCAGCTTGAAGCGGCAGCTTCTGTAGGACTTACCACATTTCAGACCTATAAAAGGATCATTATCCCACAGGCATTTAAAATAGCAGCGCCTGCATTTGGAACCCGTGTGGTCGGATCTTTCCAGGCAACTGCAATGGCATTTACACTGGGAATTATTGATATCATGGGTCAGGTAAAAGCTATTGGAACACGTACCAACCGTGTTCTGGAAGGCTATGTAGATGCAGCGATCATATTTATCATCGTTTCCTATTTACTGGAGCGTTTGTTTACCTGGATGGAGCACCGGCTTAATGGTCAGACAAGGAGGAAGGAAAATGGCATCGCCCTTTGAGTTTTCGTATGTTTTTACAGTGATCGGGAAAATATGGGAAGCTATGCCGGTTACTTTGCTGCTGACTTTTGCTCCCCTGTTTATAGGTTTCCTTTTTGGTGTTCCCTTTGCGGTGATCCGCCGCTTCAATGTTCCTTTTGCAGCTTCGTTTTTAAAAAATGCGTCTAATATTTTAAAAGGAATACCGGCGGTACTGCTGGTGCTTATGATCAATTACCTGATCTTAAAGCCTATTGATTACCTGGCGTTAAGCTATGAGTGGGCAAAGCCGCTGCAGACTATGAATAAAATATATATAGGTATTGCTGCGTTAAGCATTTATGCAGTGGTGCAGATCACAGAAACAGTTCTTGGCGCTCTCCTTTCCGTGGGAAAAGGACAGTATGAAGCTGCGTATTCCATAGGACTTACCAGGACAAAGACATTGTTTCGGGTGGTCTTTCCACAGGCTGTTCCTGCAGCCCTTCCTGTTCTGTGCAACAATGTGATCGGTCTTTTAAAGTCCACATCCATTGTATATCTTATTTCTGTAAATGATATTTTAGGAGCGGCCATCAATTCGGCAGCTGTGAATTTCCGTTATCTGGAGGCATATATTGCAGTGGCTGTCGTATACTGGGCTATGTGCGTCTGCGTGGAAAAGCTGTTTTATGTAATGGAAAAACGGTATAAATATGCGGCAGGAGGTAAGATATGATCGAGATTAAAAATTTACATAAAGCATTTGGACAGAACCAGGTTTTAAAAGGTGTTGATATTACTGTAAATAAAGGAGATGTGGTGGTAGTGATCGGCCCCAGCGGCTCCGGAAAGACCACCATGCTGCGGTGCATTAATTTCCTGGAAAGAGCAGATGAAGGAACGATCACAGTAGGAGATATTACAGTAGACGCAGCAAAAGCAAAGAAGAAAGAAATCCATGAGATCCGTTTAAGGACTGCCATGGTTTTCCAGAATTATAATCTGTTTGCCAATAAAACGGCCCTTGGAAATGTAATGGAAGGACTGACCCAGGCAAGAGGCGTATCAAAAGAAAAGGCAAAGGAGATCGCTCTTGATGCATTGGAAAAGGTAGGTCTTAAGGATAAGGCAGATTATTATCCGTCCCAGCTTTCCGGCGGACAGCAGCAGAGAATGGGAATTGCCAGAGCTGTTGTGTTAAATCCGGATGTGATCCTTTTTGACGAACCTACGTCTGCCCTGGATCCGGAGCTGGTGGGAGAAGTATTAAAAGTTATCAAAGATATTGCAAAAGAAGGGATCACCATGATCATAGTGACCCATGAAATGAGCTTTGCTTCTGATGCAGCCAATCGTGTGATCTTTATGGCCGGTGGTGTTGTAGTGGAAGAAGGAAAGCCGGATGAGATCTTTTCCAATCCAAAAGAAGAAAGAACAAAGCAGTTCTTAGAGCGTGTACTGCCTAAGTGGTCGTATACGATATAATGAGCGCAGAGAAAAACAAGCGCCGCCCGAGGCGGCATTTGTTTTTCGCAAGCCATTAACGAACAAGCCGCCTGCGTCAGCAGGCAGTGGAGCGCACCAGCGCGGGGCTTGTGAGTTTAAGGAGTCCAAAAGAAAAACAAGCGGCTGCGAAAGGAGTCCCCCAAATGAAAATTGATTTTAACAGACAGATAAACAGAAAAAATACAGACTGCTCTAAATGGGACGGCCAGGGAGGAGATTATATCCCGCTGTGGGTTGCGGATATGGACTTTCCTGTGGCAGAGCCTGTTTTAGAAGCACTGAAAAAACGCCTGGAACATCCATTTTTCGGATATACATTTCCCGGAGAAAGTGTTTATCAGGCAGTTATTTCCTATTATAAGAGAAGATATGATTTTGATGTAAAAAAAGAATGGATCCTGTTTAACCATGGAGTTAATACAGGAAATAATATTGCTGCCAGAGCTTTAGGCGGCACCATTATGGTGGCAACTCCTATGTATCCCCATATTAACCAGAAATTGCCCCAGGAAGCGGGAAAGCCGGTGATCCGTGTACCTTTAAAACAGGAAAACGGGCTGTATACCTTTGATTTTGAGGCAATGGAAAAAGCGGTTACACAGGATGTGACCACCTTTGTGCTGTGTAATCCTCATAATCCGGTAGGTCGTGTATTTACCGGAAAGGAACTTGAGGAGTTATTTGCATTTGCTGCCAGACATGACATTGTGGTGGTTGCAGATGAGATACACAGTGACCTGATCCTGGAAGGAGAACATATTCCTGCGATTACCTTAAATGAAGCAGCCAGACAGAGAGTGATCCTTCATCATTCTGCAAGCAAGACCTATAACATACCCGGTCTTCCGGTGGCATTTGCCATTATCCCAAATGAAAAGTTAAGACATAAATACGAAGAAGTAGCAGCAACGATGCATGCGCCTTTTGATACTCTTTCTTTTGTTACCCTTGAGGCAGCTTTTACAAAAGGGGAAGAATGGCGGCAGGAACTGTTAGAATACCTGAGGGAAAATAAAAAATGGCTGGACGAACGGATCAGCCGGATCCCGGGGCTTTCTATCTGCCACAGTGAAGGTACTTATTTAGGTTGGATCGATGCCAGAGAAACCGGATTAAGTGATCCTGCCGGCTTTTTTATGAAAGAAGCAGGTGTGAAATTTAATGACGGAGAGTCTTTTTCTGCTCCCGGTTTTATCCGTGTGAATTTCGCCTGCCCCAGAGCGTATCTGGAGGAGGCGTTTGATAAAGTTGAGAAAGCTTTGGATAATTGGAAAAAACAGGAAAAAGTTTATTAAAAGTTTGGGCTGCTGTTGGGCGGCAGAATGGAGTTTTTTATGAAGATAACAAAAGTTGATATTTACATGCTGGATGCTACTGCCCAGAGAGCCAGCAGACGTCCCATCTGCTGCCGGGTATGGACAGATGAAGGTTTCTATGGTGACGGTGAAGCGGGGATCGCTTTTGATTACGCAGCACCTGCGGGGATCGGCATGCTCCAGGATATCTCCCGTCTGGTCATCGGAAAAGATCCTATGCGTACAGATGAGCTGTGGGAGAGAATGTTTAAAGTAAGCTTCTGGGGCCAGGGCGGCGGCCCGGTAAAAAAAGGTGAGCCCGTCGTCCTGCACCGGGGCCTCGTGGATCAGGAAGAGGAGCTTGCGGTAGCTCAGGGCAAACAGCCGGGCTTTCTCCTCCATGGGGAGGACGGGACTCTCATACAGCAGCTTGCCCGTCACCAGCAGCGCCTCCTGCCGCACCGCGGGGCGGTAGTGGGCCAATCCCTGAAGCAGCAGGCCCAGCAGTTCCTGACGGCGGCTTTCAAAGGCGGCGCTGGACTGGGAAAAGCGCTCCCGGTAGGCGGGGTAGTGCTGGAGCAGCACCCCCACGGTATTCAGCGCCCCGGACACGGCGGAGTCGCTGGGGGAGGCCAGCAGCCCCCGCAGCCACAGCACCTGCTCGTCCAGTTCACTGGGATAGAGGTACAGGGCGGCCTGCCCTAGATACTGGGGGATATATTTGGAGATGGAGTACTGGCCCATCTCCAGCCCCTTGCCCAGCTCCACCACCACCTCGTTGCGCTGATCCCGGCGGAGCAGGGGCAGGATGCGCACCAGCGCGCCGCCGGCGTCGTGCCGGACCACCACCCGCTCCGACACCTTGATGAGGTTGGAGAAGTGCGTACAGATGTGGAGGATATGCTCCACCAGGCCGTGCTCCACCTGGTCCCGGAGCAGCTCCACACCCACCGACTTCACCATCCATGGGGTGGCAGTCTTGAGGTTGTCCAAAAACACCTCGCTGGTGATGTCCTGATCGTACAGAATATGCCGGTGCTCCCTCACATCCTCCCCCGCCCTGGCCAGGATCCGGTACTGGAGGAAGGTGACCGGCAGACTGGTGGAGGGGATGGACCGGGCCAGTTCTGCGATGCGATGCAGATGGGGATGCTCCTGGCTGAGGGGGCATTCCGCCGCACGGAGGAAGATCAGGGCGGCGGTCTCCAGGCGCAGCTCCCCGGAGCGGAGCCAGTATCCGGCAAATTCGATCAGCTGCTCCCGCTCCTCATCTCCATAGTATTTGGGGGGCAGATAGCGCACCGCGTCCAGCAGGGTGAAGGCGGTGTCCGGGTCCCGCTCCTCCGGGTCGTGGAAGTAGCGCAGCAGGGCTCCAATGAACCGTGGTATGTCGGCGGGCCGGGCGTGGGTCAGCATGGAGGCCACCACCAGCTTCAGGGTGTAGCTGATGTGGCTGCGCTGCTGCTGGGTGGTTTTATGGTCCGGGTAAATGATGCGGTCCAGGTACTGCTCCCAGAGGGTGAACGGCACCTCCGCAGCCGGGTCGCTGGGCACGTCGGCGGGCAGCTCCTTGCGGTAGACCAGGTGGAAGCGGGCGATGATCTGCCCGATGAGGGCGGCGGCCTGACGGCGGATGTCGCCCTCTCGGTGGACCAGCAGCTCATACAGGAAGGAGAGGGCCTGGGTCTTCTGCCGCACCGACAGATAGGTAAAGTACTCCTGGAACACATTGAGATAGGCCCGCAGCTGCTTCCAGTCCTTGGTGGAGCGGGCGGCCTCGATGATATTGCCGAACTTGCGCTCGTTGGACAGCATATGCATCAGGCGGATGCTGTGGCCCACAGACAGCAGGGTCAGGCCCTCCACCGTCTCGTCCGGCCCCATCAGGGCGGGGTCCTTGTCCGGAGCCGGTGGTGCGGGATGGCCACTCAGGTCCACATCCACCCCCAGGGAGCGCATATAGTCCTCAAAGTCGTGGAGCTTTCCATAGACAAACTCGTACCGGCGGCGCTTGATGCTGTCCACATTATCCAGCTTGGACAGAATGACCTGGAAGGACTGGTCCAGGGGGTAGAGCACGGTGGTCTCGTTCCCGCCGGCGTCCCGGTCCTGCTTGGAACGGAAGTCGGCGTAGATCAGGCACAGGGACTCCACCGACAGGGACTCCAGTTCCAGATCCCAGGTGGAGTGGTTGGCCGCGATGTGGCTGATCCGCTCCATCCCCCGTTCCAGCAACCATTGATCGGTGTAGTAGTAGTGGAGATAGGGTACACGCTCCCCGGGCCGGCATCCGAACTTCCCAATGTCATGGGCCGCCGCCGCCCCGGAGATCAGGGCCAGGTCCACATCCACCCCTGCCTCCTGGAGCCCACGGGCCGCCGTCATGGCGATGTAGTGGACCCCGGCGATGTGTCCCAGGGTGCGGAAGGGGGTAACCTCCTGCCCCAGGCGCATCAGCTCATAGATGTACTCCCGGCGGAAGCAGGTCAAAAACCGCTCATACTCCCGGGCGCAGTCGCAGGCAGAATACTCCTCCGGCGCCAAAAAGTGAAAGTCCGCCAGAGGATCGAAGGGCAGTGTCCTGCGCTCCTGATCCAGCAGCACCTGGAGGACCGTGAGATAAAAGCGGGCTCCACCGGCGTACTCCTCCCCGTCCGGGGCAAAGTCCCCCTCCGGGTAGAGGATGCTGCGGATATAGCGGTAACAGAAGGACAGCCAGCCGTCCTCCGGGGCAGGGGACAGCTTGGGCAGGATGGGGGAGCACAGCTCCAGCACCTCGCCGCACTCCAGCCGCCGCCGGATGGGAAGCAGCTGGGCCAGCTCCTCCGCCCAGCCCGGGGCGCGCAGCAGCTCCAGCGCCGCCCGCTGGTCCGGAGCAAAGGGCAGTGACTGCTCCGCCAGGGCCTCCGCCACCTGAGCCGTGATGGTTTGGATCTGTTCCTCATACATGGGACACCCCGCCTTTCCCAGCAAGATTTCTGGGTCAAGTCTAGCATAAAACTCTCCGGTTGAAAAGAACAAACCGCACCGTTTTTGGAAGTTTTGGGAAATTCGGCCGTAAGGCTTAATTTTTGTTGAAAAAGGCCCCGTTCCCCTTGCCGAATCCCCGGGAATCCGATATACTGGTGAAGCACGACCCACAGATAGGAGGGATCAACCCTGGCACATACAGATACGCGGTCCCAGCGGCGCACATCCAGCCGCTCCAGCCGCTCCGGCCATTCCGAATATCCCAGCCGCAGCAGGACGCACACGCCGGGCGGGCGGAGGGTGCAGCCCGCACAGCGGAACGTCAGGCGCCGGAGACACAGCATCTGGTTCCGCCTGTACATGGTCCTGGTGGTGATCTCAGCCATCATTGTCGCCACTTATATCGGCCTTCAGCTGGTCATCCGCGCCCCGGAAATCCCTCAAACAGAGCCAGATACTCCCCCTTCCTCCAGCAGTCAGATCGGGCAGCCCTCCGCCCCACCGGAGGACCCCAACGCCCTGGTGCGGAAAGAGGGCGTCTATACCTTCGCCCTGCTGGGCAAGGACGTGAAGGGCAGCAACACCGACACCATCATTCTGGCCCGCTATGACACCGTGGCACAGACGGTGGGAATGGTCTCCATCCCCCGGGACACTGCGGTGCACCGCACCTGGTCCAAATATTCCAAGATCAACGCTGCCTTCTACGGCTCCAGCCCGGAAACTCTGAAAGAGGAGATCCAGAACACCTTCGGCATTCCGGTGGACTACTACATTCTGGTGGACCCCAAGGG
>OJRV01003225.1_pt1 | contig 13925 bp, 8 predicted proteins | sample 1599241 | NCBI WGS metagenome assembly OJRV01 (sample SAMN04168656, study PRJEB22393) | human gut metagenome | biome: human gut microbiome; feature: stool | host: Homo sapiens | collected 2014-03-17 | reverse complement strand
GCGGTACATTCTTCGTATTCTCCGATTACATGAAACCTGCCGTACGTATGGCTGCTTTGATGGAACAACCGGTGAAATTCATCTGGACACACGACGCATTCCGCGTAGGTGAAGACGGTCCTACTCACGAACCGGTAGAACAGGAAGCACAAATCCGCCTGATGGAAAAACTGAAAAACCATAAGGGACACAACTCTATGTTGGTACTTCGTCCGGCTGATGCAGAAGAGACAACCATTGCTTGGAAACTTGCTATGGAAAATATGTCTACTCCGACAGGATTGATCTTCTCTCGTCAAAATATTGCCAATTTACCGGCAGGAACAGATTACGAACAAGCAGCCAAGGGTGCTTATATCGTAGCAGGTTCCGACGAAAATCCGGATGTTATCCTGGTAGCTTCAGGTTCTGAAGTAGCTACATTGGTAGCCGGCACAGAGTTACTTCGCAAAGATGGCGTGAAGGTACGCATTGTATCTGCTCCGTCTGAAGGTCTGTTCCGCAACCAACCGAAAGAATATCAGGAAGCTATCCTTCCGGCAGATGCGAAGATTTTCGGTATGACTGCCGGCCTGCCTGTCACTCTTCAAGGTCTGGTAGGTTGCCACGGTAAAGTTTGGGGATTGGAATCTTTCGGTTTCTCCGCTCCTTATAAAGTATTGGATGAGAAACTTGGATTTACTGCCGAGAACGTATATAACCAAGTAAAAGCAATGCTCTAATGAAAACAATCGGATTAGCATGCGACCATGCCGGTTTTGAACTGAAAGAATATGTTCGCGGCTGGCTGGAAGCAAAAGGCTGGGCTTACAAGGATTTCGGAACTAACTCTACCGCAAGCGTAGACTATCCGGATTATGCTCATCCGCTGGCTCTTGCAGTGGAATCGGGAGAATGTTATCCCGGTATCGCTATCTGCGGCAGTGGAAACGGAATCAATATGACGCTGAACAAGCACCAAGGGGTTCGTGCCGCTCTCTGCTGGAATGCAGAAATCGCACACCTGGCTCGTCAGCACAATGACGCTAATGTACTGGTTATGCCGGGACGCTTCATCAGCACTGAAGAAGCGGACATGATTTTGACAGAGTTCTTCTCTACCAAATTTGACGGCGGACGCCATCAGAACCGTATTGATAAGATTCCGGTAAAATAAAGCTCGAAGATAAATCAAATAGGTGTAAAGCTGTTCTTCTTTTTGAAGGACAGCTTTATTTTTATACCGGTATAAGATTTTATCATATACGAGATTACAAAAGAAGGGCAACTTCGTCTTTATTACAAGACGATATTAAAAACTGAAATTATGGGTAAACTGAATATGAAAGAATGGATCAGCCAAACGATCCAACGTAAGGAAACGATTGCAATTCCGATCATGACACATCCGGGTATCGAATTTATCGGGAAAACGGTGCATGATGCGGTAACAAACGGACAGGTTCATTATGAGGCTATCAAAGCTCTTTGTGACAAGTATCCGGCTGCGGCAGCAACCGTTATCATGGATCTGACGGTAGAAGCGGAAGCTTTCGGGGCAGAGATTATCTTTCCGAAAAATGAGGTGCCCAGTGTGTCCGGCCGTTTACTGGCGGATGAAGCTGCTATTGAAAAGCTGGAAGTTCCGGCGTTGAATAAAGGAAGAATCCCGGAATATCTTAAAGCAAATATGCTGACAGCCAGAAATGTAACAGACCGTCCGGTTTTTGCCGGTTGCATCGGTCCTTATTCGCTGGCCGGACGTTTGTATGATATGTCGGAAATCATGATGCTGATTTATATTAATCCCGATGCAGCCAATACATTATTAAGAAAATGCAGTGACTTCATCACCCGCTATTGCATGGCATTGAAAGCAACCGGTGTGAACGGTGTAGTCATGGCTGAACCTGCTGCAGGACTGTTATCCAACGAAGATTGCCTGCAATATTCTTCTTTATTTGTGAAAGAAATAATAGAGAAGGTACAGGATGATCACTTTGCCGTAGTGCTTCATAATTGCGGAAACACAGGGAATTGCACGCAAGCGATGGTTTATACCGGTGCAGCCGCTTACCACTTCGGGAATAAAATTAAGATGGAGGAAGCGTTGAAAGAGGTTCCGACCGATGCACTGGCAATGGGAAATCTGGACCCGGTGAGCCTTTTCAAAATGGCAGGTCCGGAGACTATGAAGGAAGCGACTTTGCAACTATTGGAGGCTACCCGTGCATATCCGAATTTCGTATTGTCAAGTGGTTGTGATATTCCGCCACATACGTCTTCTGTTAATATAGATGCATTTTATACTGCATTGGAAGAGTTCAATAAGACACAAGTTTAATTCTGTGTCCGCAGGATTACAACAACCTATATATTTCAATGCATCCACCAATGGTTGAACAGGAACTTACTTACCAGAAACTGCAAATCCCATCGTCCGATATCTACGAGGCGATGGGATATAAAGATTCTATGCCGGATGGAATGGTTATAGAAGAAATAAATACGTTACTTGACCGTATCACTCCCCTTCTTCGTCCCCGTTTTTTCTTTTTCCTCACTGACGGACTGCTTGACACTGAAAAAGCAACACTGACTGTAAAAGATACGGTTCTCTCAATCGGTAAAACCATTGCCCGCCAACTACGGGGTTCGGAAGCCTTTGCCTTTTTTACCGCCACTGCGGGAGTTGAATTTGAGGAGTTTCAACATCTGCTTCAGCAAGAGGACGACATGGTGAAAGTATATATAGCAGACTCATTGGGGAGCATCATTGCAGAAAAGGCTGCTGATTGCATGGAAGAGGAGTTGGCTGCATTTATCGAAAAGAGAGGTTGGAAGCACACTAACAGATACAGCCCCGGTTATTGCGGATGGCACGTATCGGAACAACAAAAACTATTCTCCTTATTTCCGGTCGCTTCGCCCTGTGGTATTCAGTTGACAGATTCCAGCCTGATGATTCCCATCAAATCTGTAAGTGGTATTATTGGAGTGGGTTCTCATGTCCGTAAGCTGGAATATACTTGCGGGCTGTGTACGTACGAAAATTGCTTTCGTAGAAAATAGTTTCACCACAGAGGACGCAGAGACACGGAGTCTTTTTATTATTAGATAATAATCTCTGCGTCCTCTGCGTCCTCTGTGGTGAATAAAAACTAGTGGCCATTGAAGAAGATGTAAAGCCCAATCATGGTCACAATAAGTAATCCCCATAGAATAAGAACAATTCGTGCAGGTTTGTCCTCTATCTTTTCCATATTCAAGATGCCCAATTGCGGAGACTTATCCCACAGGCTGACTACTATCATGCCTATTCCGATGATAACGAATAAGTAGAAGGAAAGCAGCATAAAATGAGGCCATGCATCATATTGTTCTGCCGGAAACACCCATAAATACAAGATTCCTACTCCGATACTGAACACTGTTCCCAATGTTAGAGCCATATTAGCTGCCAGAGTAGTGGTGCGTTTCCAGAACACGCCAAAGAGAAATACAGCTGCCATCGGAGGAGCTATAAATCCCAGTACAGACTGGAAAACATTAAATAGATTCAGTCCCTTGATGCTGTCGATCGCTATGGTTATTATCACAGAAATCAGTGCACCGACTACCGTAACCACTTGTCCCACTCTGATAATCTCTCTCTGTTTGGCCTGCGGTCGGATTTTCTTCACATAGATATCCATCGTGAATACCGTACTTAATGCATTCAATGCAGAGCCGACAGTACTTACCAATGCTGCTGTCAATACAGCCAATACCAAGCCGACCATTCCTGTCGGGAACAAATGAGTCACCATTGTCATGTAAGCCTCATCGGGATTCTCCAATTGTGGGAATAAAGCGAGGCAGATAATGCCGGGAAGAATGTAAAGAGGTACATCTAATATTTTCAACCATCCGGTAAAGTTGGTTCCCATCTGTCCTTCTTTGAGATTCTTGGCAGCAAGAACCGGTTGCACCATCGACTGATCCGTACACCAAAACCAAACTCCCATAATAGGATAACCCAGGATAATAGGTAGCCAGGGAAAAGCCGGGTCGTCATTCGAACGGAAAAGATTCCAGTAATCCGCCGGAACGGCGTCCACCAGTGCGCCTACACCGCCCACTTTATAGATTCCCATGATAGCCAGTGTGGCTGATACTACAATCAACAGTATCATTTGATATACATTCGTGTAGGCCACAGCTTTCAGTCCGCCAAGCATCGTGAAGAAAGCGGAGATGACAAGTAACAGCAATGCCGATTGCCACATAGGAATATCGAAGACCTGACGGATCAGGACTCCACCGGCAAATAAAGTCAATGCAAGCCATGAAATAAGAATGGTAATAATGGTATACCAAGCAAGGATGTTACGGGTAGATTGTCCGAAACGTTTTCCCATAAATTCGGGCAATGTCGTGATGCGACTACCCAAATATCGGGGAGCAAAGACAAAAGCAAGCAGACATATAAAGACAAATGCATACCAGGCATAATTCCCCGAAACAATACCAGTAGTAAATCCGGCACTTGCGGAAGCTATCAACATGGAAGGTCCCACATTCGTCCCCCACATGGAAAAGCCGATATGATACCACTTCAGCGAATTCTCCGCAAGGAAAAGACTACTCCCCTTTTTTCGTTTAGAACTTGCCCATATACCAATAGCTATCAAAATAAGGAAGTAGGCAATCAGAATACTCCAATCTAATGTCTCTAAGAATTTCACATGCATAATTCAAGTATTAAATAAGTAACGTAAGTTTAAATCTAATTTTCTTTTAGGCAAGGATTACATGGATTTCACGGTTTTAATAGGCTATGTGATTAAGAGCCGTGTTGATCCGTGTAATCCGTGCCTTTTTATTCTATTTTTTATTTCCAATCAGTTCTTTGGCAACTGCTACGGCTGTATTCGCATTATCACTATATCCGTCCGCACCGATTTCGTCAGCAAACCCCTGACTGACGGGTGCTCCGCCAATCATCACTTTCACTTGATTACGAATACCGGCCTCTTCCAATGCCTGAATAACCTCTTTCATATACGTCATGGTAGTAGTCAGCAATGCGCTCATGCACAAGATGTCAGCATGGTTTTCCTTCACAGCTTCCACAAACTTGTCACAAGTCACATCAATACCAATATTTATGACTTCAAAGCCGCACCCCTCCAGCATGGAAGCCACCAGGTTTTTACCAATATCATGGAGATCTCCTTTCACTGTACCGATGACAATCTTACCGATTGTAGTGGAAGCACTTCCTGCCAATAAAGGTTTCAGTAGCTCCAAAGCCCCTTTCATAGCACGTCCTGCCATCAACAGTTGGGGAACAAAAGCTTTTCCATCCTGGAAACGTTGTCCCACTTCGCCCATTGCCTTAATCATATAATTATTGATAATCATTTGGGGAGCTACTCCTTCCGCAATGGCTTGCCGGGTGACTTCAACCGCAGATTCCAGTTTCCCGGCAACAATGGCTTCATACAGAGGTTTCAGTTTATCCTCTTCTAGGTGTTGTTCTTCCCGTATACAAATACGTTCCTGTCCGATAGCCGCCAAGTCGGCATCCTGTTGATGTTCATTGGTATTTACAGCGGTAGAAGAACCGGTATATTCTTCGACAATCCGCATGGCCTGTTCCACTTCCTTTTCGTTATGGAAATCCATTTCCAAATGTACACCGTCCGCGCCGATATGATCCAATAGGGGTTTTAGTTCGTCTAATGTCACCCAGCAAGCCATCACGCTCTTTCCGCCTGCCAGAATCTTCTTATACAGATCGTACCATTTGGGAGATCCTCCTTGTGGTTCGCCCACTCCGGGAGTCCATTGAATCGCATTCAATTCTTCAATTTCAAGCAAGGCAGGCAGGTGATGCATGGCTCCCACTCCATCCAGATGATAAAGGGTATAATCAATCTTCTGACATTGTTCACGAATAAAAGGTTGCACAAACCGGCGATAATCATCCTGACTAATCATGGTCGAAATATCACTTTGCAGTTTACTCATCTTTCCGGGAGCCCAGGACGAGAAATAACAGAAAGCCATCTCGTCGCCTTCACGGATGATGTCGTATAGTTCATCAAATACTTTGAAGTAGATGTCGTTGATTTGCTGCATCTGCTGTTCCAGGATTTCGGGCTGCATCACTGTGTCCAATAATACCCTATCCGTTCCTTTCAGTGCGGCCAGGACATCCAGTCCTTCCATCAGGTCGGGCATACCGACAAAGTAGTGTCCGTTGGCTTTCGCTTTACAGGCTTTCAGGAGTTCTTTATGAAGAATCCAGTTCGGGTGTTCGGGGTTAAAGACTATTTCATCGGTGAAATCTGGGTTGGGATGAATCCAAATGGTGTCTTCCCCGCCTTCAAACACTCCGCCTAAGATGGCGGCCAGTGAGCCGGGGCCCAGTTGGGTATTCGCAACCGGAAGAATATCCGCTTTCAGACTGCTGTGCGCTACGTACCAGTCCAGATATTCTGCTCTCCATTGAGGGGCGAACCATTTTTGCGACAAATCTTTTGCCGGTGCGGGAGGCATTATCTCTGCATGTGGTTGCACTCCTTCCTGGAAGTGCTCCCACATATTGAGAATGATTCCTTTATGGTTCCACCAATTTATATAACGTTGTTTTGTTTCTTCTAAATTACTCTTCCATGTTTTCATACTCTGCCATTTTTTATTTATTCTACTCAAGTTTCGGAAGTAATTTATTAGGTTGAAAGCCTCTTGGTATATAGCGTAAGGTATCACCCTGCGCTATATTATGTAAGCCTTTCAGGCTACTTACAAAACTTGAGTTATTTCTATTTATCTATTCCAAAATCCTTTATAATCATTATCTATACGTAGAGCTATGCTCTTGCTTAAATCCATTTCATCCGTACAGTCCACGTCTTCCGGATAGATGGGGATCACGGCATTTGCACGCACATATACGGGCATTTCTTCCAATGGAACGTATACGTCTTTCAGCCAGCATGCTCCTTCCAGACGTTCTCCCGTAAAGAAGTTTACCCATTTTCCTTCGGGAAGATAGATATCCCGACGGTTCTCGCTGTTCATCACCGGAGCTACCAGGAAATCATTGCCGAAATAGTATTCATCATCCACATGCCAACAAAGTTTATCTTCCGGATGATGCAGAATGAGTGCCTGCAAGAGCGGATAGCCGCTTTCTATGGCTAGTTTACTTTGTTCTACGATGTATGGAATGAGCGAATAACGCAATTTCCACCACTTTTTCACCAACGGAGCTATGGCCGGATAGTGCCAGGGTTCACGCTTGTTGGTTCCGTGATAACGGATATGCGATGTGAATACGCCGAATTGGGTCCAACGCATGTACACATCATCTGCTACTACCGAGTTCATAAAATTGGGCAATGTATGGAAGCCGGGAACATCATGGCTCCAAAAAGCAAATCCCGACAGACCGAAATGCAGACCGCCTTTCAGAGAACCTGCCATTCCATCCCAAGAGCTACAGGAATCGCCTCCCCAATGCAAAGGATAACGCTGGCATCCCGCCCATGCGGAACGTGCCCAGACAATGCCGTCACCTGTCACTTCTTTCGTAATTTCGTAAGCGGCCTTTTGATAAAGCAGGGCATACAGGTTGTTCAACAATTCCGGCTTCATGCCTTTATAGAGGGCGTCCATGTGAATGTTTTCACCGAAATCGGTTTTGATACAGGTTACTCCCATATCCAGGAGTTGTTTCAATAGTCCTTTGTACCATTCGGTTGCTTTCGGATAAGTAAAGTCGATTGTTCCGGCATAATCCAGGGCGGAGAAGTTGGAACCATCGGTCGCTTGTTGTTTGGTCAATGGGGCTATATAATCATTGGCTCTGGCTTCATCAATCTGCTCTGCATTTTCCGCAACGTATGGAAGTTGCCATAAAGAGACACGATAGCCGTTCTTTTTCAACCGCCCGATGAATCCTTTCGGATCGGGGAACCGTTCTTCATTGAATTTCCATTCGCAGAGCCAATCGGTACGGAACCAGCCCGTATCCAGATGAATTACATCACAGGGATAGTGTTCGGCACGCATGCGGTCGCATATTTCGTCTACTTCATCGGCACTGAAATAAGTCATACGGCTCATCCAAACGCCAAAACTCCAAAGAGGAGGCATAGACGGATAGCCGGTCAGGTCACGATAACCGCGAAGAATATCTTCCATCGTATCACCGCCTATTACAAATACATCCAACAATGCCTGGTCGCTTAGAAACTGGACGGAACGGGTGGAATGTCCGGCCAGCGAGAGCTTGCTATGAGCACATGTATGGTAGAATGTTCCATACATGCGGCTGGATAGATAGAAGGGGATATTCTTATAAGTACGCCGGTTATTGACTCCTTGCCCGTCCTGGTTTTTCAGGAAGAAAGTCTGTCCGCTTAAGTCCATTTTAAAGAAACGTTCTCCGGTTCCGGCAAAACATTCATCGGGCTTACATTCAAAAGAAAGCGTTGCACGTTCTTTCCGACCGTCGCGTTTGCAAAAAGCAACAGGTAACGCATCGTAGCGGGGAGGCGAAAAATGGTCGTAGGCTGACAAGCGGATTTCACGCTTTCCGTCAGGGTATAAAGTGATATCAAGCGTTTCTTGAGGGTCGGGAAGCAATTCGCTCCATCGGTCTAATAGAGGCTCTTCCACATTGATAACGGCACGCTTCGTTCCGTCTTCTGTCGAAAGAATCCATTTTCCTTTTTGTTCTTTTATAAACAGGGGCACTTTCTGAATCCGGTCACTGAATTGCAGCATTTCCGACTCATCTGTCAGTACATAATCACCGAAGCCAAGAAACAGGCGGGTGATGCCGATGTTATACTGACGGATGATTAACGTATATTCCTCCTGGGGAACATCGGTATCCGCCATCATATCGTTAGCCAGCTTTTGCTTCTGAAAGGGAACTGTTACGTAAATATCTCCTTCCTTTTCATAAACAGCCGTTGGCTTGTATGCTTTCCAAAGCGACTCATTCCTTGATAACTCGGTATCGAAATCAAGGAAATCAAATAAGTGATAGTTCGTTGGTTTCATCTATTTTATTGATTAAATATCGTTTATTGATTACTATAATTATCAGATTAGTTTGAATGATTACCATACTAGTCTAGTTCTAATGATTATTACACTAGTTTATTGATTGCTATACTAGTACATTGATGACTATGTTAATCCATTGATTTGTTTCAATCTTGCTTTATTCTTCCGGCTTTGTATTTAATACTGTCCGCCACTTGAGGCCCGTTATTCTTCCACACGTTCTTTTTCCCGGGGCGGTTCGAATCAAAACGTTCAGCGGGACACCAGTTGTTTTCCATTGTATATCCGTCCGTAGCTTCATCCAGATAGATATAAAAAGCCCGGTCATTCGTAGCGTAGGGTGCCTCGATTAAATGTTCGATCCGGTTATTTCGCATGACGGAACCCGGCTGGTTGGAAAGAGTATACAGACCGCCTGCATCGTATAGCCGACGGGCAAAGTGATGTACATAGTTTGCTTCTATCCGGTTGTTGCACATTCCGCTCTCCAGCGATGTCCATCCCCAGCCTACACAAATCCCTGAATAGTTCAGATGGCAGACTTCATTATGAGAAATATCCATGTTTCTGACATATCCGGCGCCGATACCTACACATCCCCAGTCTTCATTAGTCACATTACTGATGAAATTGTTTCTGATAGTAATATGGGAACATAATTCCCGTACGTCAGCAGGAATAAAAGGAATGTGCGTCTCAAATCCTCCGTCCGGAAATGCACCGACCAGTAAAGCCGTTCCTCCAATATCCGTAAATTGACAATCTTCGACGCTCGATGCTGTAACGGCCCATTCATAATCCAGTCCGGTGGACGATAAATGACGGAACGTGCAATGCTTGAAATCAATATGCTCGGCACCTCTTACACATATTGCCGTTTCGGGACGGGTGATCCAGGCTTGATTTTCCAGTTCTGCTTTTTCCGGAAGCCCCGGTTCTTGTAGTTTATAGGCATCCAATAAAGGAAATCCCCCTTGCAGAGTGACGTGTCCCTGATAAGAAGGACGCATCCAGGAGGTATGCTCAAAAGTAATTCCGTTAAATTGTATATGCTTTACCGGACGGGACAATGTACCGTCTATGGTCACTAAAGTTTCCAAGGCAGGGATAATCACTTCAGCAGTTTCCATATTTTCGCCCGCTTGCGGATAATAGTAAATCGTGCCGGAAGGATATTCCTGAAACCATTCACCGGGTTGGTCCAGCAATTCCAGTGCATTGGTCAGACAAAAGGAAGAATTTCCTTTCTCTCCTCCGATGACGGGTTGCGGCCAGGGATGCGCAAACTCCAGGTAACTTTCGGGTTCATGGAAGCGAACTACAGCTTGTCCGTCTTTCGCGTCTATACTTTTCACGCGCAAAATAGCAATCGCCCAGCGTTGATGGACAATCATTTCCAGTTGGCCGGCATTTTGTAGTCTTTTCGGATTTACACTTTGAGAAACGGGGATCGTTATTGTCTGCTCTTCCGGATTGAAGTCAATCATTCGTTCCAATTCTCCGTCAGGAAATTGCGCAGCTCTTTGAACTTTATGACCGTTCACCCACATTTGCCGAGTTTCTACTCTTCTATTTCCTATTAGGGGAGCCTCTGCCGACCATATCTTCTGCTTTAGCTTTTCAGGAATTGCCGGATGATTACATCCACGCTTCCACCCCGTAACAGCAACTCCACCACTAATTACAGGGTGAGCACCATCTACTGCACAAATCACCGTTGGAGAATCGGGTGTCCCACTATCTTCCGGACGAAGAAACAGAGAATTGCGCTGGGCATAAACACCCTCTTCCAAACGAATATAAATTCCTCCGGCTACTTCCGGCCGATTCAGTCTACGCCATTCACGAGCCTGCTTGATTGCCCGGTTTAATGTATTAAACGGGGCTTCCTTTGTCCCGGGATTCTTATCATTCCCCTGCAGGGATACATAAATTTCTCCCGCAAAAAGCGAGGGAAACCACCCCAAGAAAATGATAAAAGAAAGATAAGTAAAAGTCTTTTTCATGGTACTACCTCAATGTGCTACTTCAATAAAGACGAACACACATCGATTTAGTACTCTATGTAAAGGCAATAGATAGGTTATTCTTACGAATGTTTTACAACATCAAATAGGTTACCGAATAAGACCTATGATAAATTGATAGCAAAAATAACCGCAGACAACGAACTTCAGTAAAGTTCCGAATATAAATCCGAGTAAAGAGCCCACACCTGATTTGAGTGCCTGCGAGAACTCTTTATTTCCTAATAGTTCACCAATCACCGCCCCTAGAAACGGACCGAGAATAATGCCCCAAGGCAAGAAAAGAAGACCGACAAGAGTTCCTATGATACATCCCCAATTACCCCATTTACTACCGCCACTATATTTACTTCCCAGCATCGGAGTGAAATAATCCAATACCTGCAAAACAGCTACAATCAATAACCATACGATTAATTGTGTCGTAGAATATTGTACCTTATCCGTGAAGTGCAGAATGACCAACCCCACATAAGCAATAGGCGGACCGGGAAGAAACGGCAGAATACAACCTGCTAACCCGGCTATCATACAAAGGGCACTAATTACGATCAAAATAATGTCCAACATAGTCTCTTCTTTTTTTAGTTCTGCACAAAAATACAGTATCTTTCAATATATACAAGCTAACCTCGAGAATTATTTCCGCCACTTCACTGCTGTTTCAGAATAGCTTTGTCAGGTCTGCAGTTCTTAGTGTGAATGAGTTTTTCCAATACTTTTTTGAGGATGCCTCGTACCCAACAAGAACTTTTACTATCTTTGTGTCGTTAACGCTATTAATAAGCAAGTTATAAAATAAGAAATCAGCAGGAGGACAGAAGATGGATCCAATGGAATATATAGTACCCAACAGAAAGCGTTTGCCTTACGGCATGATGAACTTCGCAGTCATCCGCCGCGAAGACTATTATTATGTAGACAAAACCCGCTTCATTCCTATGATAGAGCAGGCAGACCGGTTCTTTTTCTTCATCCGTCCCCGCCGCTTCGGCAAAAGCCTCACGCTGAACGTACTGCAACACTACTACGATGTGCGTACCCGCGATAAGTTCAACGACTTATTCGGCAATCTCTACATCGGGAAGCATCCCACAGCAAACCGCAACAGCTATCTGGTGCTTTACCTCAACTTTTCAGGTATCACCGGCGAACTGAACGATTATCGAAAAGGACTGGATGCACATTGCAGCATTACTTTCATGAATTTTTGCAAGATATATGCCGACCTTCTGCCACCGGAGACACTAGAAGAACTACGCCAAGTGAATGGGGCCGTAGAGCAGTTGGACTACCTCTATCAAGCCTGCGAACGTGCCGGACAGAAAATGTATCTCTTCATCGACGAATACGACCACTTCACCAACGCCATCCTTTCCGATGCCGAAAGTTTGCACCGCTACACTGATGAAACGCATGGCGAAGGTTATCTGCGTGCTTTCTTCAATAAGGTGAAGGCAGGAACTTATTCCAGCATAGAGCGTTGTTTCATCACCGGTGTAAGCCCCGTAACGATGGATGACCTGACGAGTGGCTTCAACATCGGCACAAACTACTCACTTACCCCTCAATTTAACCAAATGATGGGGTTCACCGAAGAAGAAGTGCGCGAAATGCTGACTTATTATTCAACGAACAGTCCTTTCCGCCATACTGTTGACGAACTGATAGAAATAATGAAACCATGGTACGACAATTATTGCTTCGCGCAGGATTGTTACGGTGAAACTACCATGTACAACTCCAACATGGTGCTCTACTTCGTGAAGAATTACATAGATAACGGCAAAGCGCCACGAGAAATGATAGAAGATAATATACGTATCGACTATGAAAAGCTGCGTATGCTCATTCGAAAGGATAAGGAGTTTGCACACGATGCTTCCGTCATTCAGACATTAGTGAGTCAAGGCTATATCACCGGTGAACTGAAGAAAGGTTTCCCTGCCGTCAACATCACCAATCCGGACAATTTTATAAGCCTGCTCTACTATTTCGGAATGTTGACCATTAGCGGAATGCATGAAGGAAAAACCAAGCTGACCATTCCCAACCTGGTGGTTCAGGAGCAACTATACACTTATTTACTGAATACCTACAACGACGCAGACTTAAATTTCAGCAGCTACGAAAAGAGCGAACTTTCAAGTCAGCTCGCCTATGATGGCAATTGGCAAGCCTATTTCAGTTACATTGCCGACTGCCTGAAACGTTATGCATCCCAGCGTGACAAGCAAAAGGGCGAATTCTTCGTTCACGGCTTCACCTTGGCCATGACTGCGCAAAACCGCTTCTACCGTCCTATCTCCGAGCAAGATACACAAGCGGGTTACGTCGATATTTTCCTCTGTCCCATGTTGGACATATATTCTGACATGAAGCACAGCTACATCGTTGAGTTGAAGTACGCCAAATATCGCGATTCTGAAAACCGTGTGGAGGAATTGCGTCAGGAAGCCATCGCCCAGGCCAACCGCTATGCCGACACGGACACGGTGAAACAAGCTATTGGCTCCACGCAACTACACAAGATTGTAGTGGTATATAAAGGTATGGAAATGCGGGTATGCGAAGAGTTATAATGAACAATCTCTTCACCCTTCACTTTTCCTTGTATTATCCTATCTATAAGCAGTTTATAGGTGAAGGGTGTTCCCTTCACCCATCCTTTCACGTTTTTTCTTTTGTAAGCGTCTCCGCGATTCTATCTTGTCGCCCTTTTTTCATTCTTATATTTTTGCTATGTATAAAAATGAAGCATTATGGATTTAGCAGAAAATCGATTTGGAAAAACTTGGAAACATTTCCTTGAAGTATTGAAAGTAGACTACAATTGTTCTTTAGCCGATG
>OJRV01003223.1_pt1 | contig 13932 bp, 10 predicted proteins | sample 1599241 | NCBI WGS metagenome assembly OJRV01 (sample SAMN04168656, study PRJEB22393) | human gut metagenome | biome: human gut microbiome; feature: stool | host: Homo sapiens | collected 2014-03-17 | reverse complement strand
AATTATTAACAATAAAAATTGAAAGAAATTATCAAAAAAGGTTATTACGAAATTCAATAAATAATTTCATAACAACCTTTTTATTTTGTATTATTTTTATTTATATAAAAAGAGAACAACATTTCGCATGCGTTCTCTTTTTTTGAAGATTTTCTTACAATATTTTAGGTTGCCTTCTTAAGTGCCTCCTAAACTATTTTTTTGTCCATTTTTCAAATTCTTCATCAGTAGCTAAAACATAATGAGTTCCATCTACTAAATGTTCAGTACCTTTTGTATAATCGACTCCACTTTCTTTATAATCGTAAGTAAATGATTTACGTACTTTTTCTACACGTGGATTAGGATGAGGAATAGCACTTAATAATGATTTTGTATATGGATGAATTGGATTATCAAAGATTTCTTCAGTAGTCCCTGTTTCTACTAAATGTCCTAAATGTAATACCCCAATTTTATCACTGATATATTTAACCATTGATAAGTCATGTGCAATGAATAAATAAGCAATTCCTGTTTCTTTTTGAATCTTTTTCATTAAGTTAACAACTTGTGCTTGAATAGATACATCTAACGCTGAGATTGCTTCATCAGCAATAATTAAATCTGGATTCATAATTAATGCTCTTGCAATACCAATACGTTGTCTTTGTCCACCTGAGAATTGATGTGGATAACGTGAAGCATGTTCTCTTGATAAACCAACAAGTTCAAGCATTTCATAGATTTTTTCATTTCTTTCTTCAATAGAAGAATAAGATTTATGAATATCTAAACCTTGACCAATGATATCAATAACTTTCTTTCTTGGATTTAAACAAGCCATTGGATCTTGGAAAATCATTTGCATCTTTGTATGTAATTCTTTAGATGTTTCCTTATCTAATTTTCCACCAATTTCTTTTCCATTGAAAACAATTGATCCAGAAGTTGGTTTATATAAACGAATAATACTTCTACCAGTAGTTGATTTACCTGAACCAGATTCACCTACTAAACCATAAGTTTCACCTGGCATAATATCAAATGAAATACCATCAACTGCTTTTACAGTAAAGTTACGATTAATTTTAAAATGTTGTTTTAAATCTTTAACGACAAGGATAGGTTCTTTATTTTCCATTATTCAACACCCTCCTTTTTCATTTTTTCTAATCTGTTTTTTAATTCAACTGGCATTTCAACTTTTGGAGCTTTTTCATGCATTAACCATGAAGCAACTTTATGAGTTGTACTACCAGGTACTTTAAACATTGGAGGTTCAATTCTTAAGTCAATATTTAAAGCATACTTGTTACGTGGAGCAAAAGCATCACCTTTTACTTCATGTGCTAAGTTTGGTGGTGTACCAGGGATTGTGTATAATTCATCATCATCAGTATCTAAATCTGGCATAGATGATAATAATCCCCAAGTATATGGATGACGTGGATCATAGAAAATTTCATCAATGGTTCCAGTCTCTACGATTTTACCAGCGTACATAACATTTACATAATCAGCTACTTTAGCAACAACACCTAAGTCATGTGTGATATAAATAACTGATAAATCTTTTTTCTTTTGAATATCTTGAATTAATTCAAGAATTTTAGCTTGGATAGTAACGTCCAATGCAGTTGTAGGTTCATCACAAATTAAAACATAAGGATCACAAGATAAAGCAATTGCGATAACAATTCTTTGTCTCATCCCACCTGATAATTGGTGAGGATAGTTTTTCATACGTTTTTCAGCATTAGTAATACCTACTAATTGTAATAATTCAACTGCTTTTTTATAAGCTTCTTCTTTTGGTGTATCGTAATGATGAATCATTGGTTCCATAATTTGATTTCCAATTGTCATTGTAGGGTTTAATGATGTCATTGGATCTTGGAAAACCATGGCAATTTTACGACCACGAATTTCACTTTGCATTTCTTTTTCACTTAATTGACAAATGTCTTTTGTGATTCTTTCACCTGTATTTTCATCTGTCCAAGTGTAGTTAATAGAACCACCATCAATTGAACCATTTCCAGCCATGATACCCATGATTGCTTTAGTAGTAACTGACTTACCTGATCCAGATTCACCAACGATAGCGATTGTTTCACCTTTATATAAATCTAAGTTAACACCACGAATTGCATTAACAATACCACTATCAGTTCTAAAAGAGATATTTAAATCTCTGACTTCTAATATTTTTTCTCTTTCTGCCATAATTACATCTCCTTCATAGTTGGATCAAGTGCATCACGAAGTCCATCACCAAATAAGTTGAAACTTAACATTAAGATAGAGAAAATAATAACTGGAATTACCATCATGTAAGGGTAAATAGTAATTGAGTTAAATCCATCATTAATTAATGTACCTAATGAAGCCATTGGAATTGGTAAACCTAAACCAACGAACGATAAGTATGCTTCATAGAAGATAGCATTTGGAATAGACATCATAATCATAATAATCATTTGACTATAAATATTTGGTAAAATTTCTTTAAAGATAATAAACATGTTACTAGCTCCTAAAGTACGTGAAGCTAAAACGAATTCTTCTTCTTTTACTCTTAAAACTTGAGCTCTTGTAATTCTTGACATACCAATCCATTCAGTAAATGATAAAGCCATGATAATTGTGAATAATGATGCTTTCATCACCATTAATAACAATGTTAATATTACTAAAGTTGGGATAGAGTTTATGATTTCTTGAATTCTTTGCATTACTGAATCAACTTTACCTCCGAAATAACCAGAGATCAGTCCGTATGTCATACCTACAATCACGTCAATGAAGATTGCAACAACGGCAATGAATAATGAATATCTTGTACCTGTCCAAACACGTACAAATAAATCACGACCATAAGTGTCTGTACCAAAGAAATGTTCAGCACCTGGTGAAATACTTGCAATTTTTGTATTGATTGCATCAAATTTATATGATGAAAACATTGGAGCAAAAATAGCAAATACTGCGATAACTAAAATACAAATTAAACCGATAACGGCACCTTTGTTCTTTTTAAAACGATTTAAAGAATCTTTCCAAGCAGGAAGTGATGGAGCAACAACGTCTTTAGTAATGTCTTGTTTGTCTCCAACGAATTCAAAATCGTCTGGTAAAAATTCAATCTTTTCTAAATCCATTATTAATCATCCTTTCCTAATCTAATTCTTGGATCAATAATTCCATAAGAAATATCAATAATTAACATCATGAAAATGTACATTGCAGCATATAAGAATGAACAAGCTAAAATGATGTTGTAATCATTTGATAAAATACTATTAATTAATAATTTACCTAATCCAGGAACAGAACAAATCTTTTCAACAACCATAGTACCTGTCATTAAATTTACTAAAATAGGTCCTAAAATTGTGATTACTGGAATTAAAGCATTTCTTAATGCATGTTTGAAAATTAAAGTTTTACGATCTAATCCTTTTGCTTTTGCAAGAGTCATATATTCACTTGTTAAAACTGAAACCATTTCAGTACGTGTAAAACGTGCAACGTTTGCAATAACACCAACAGATAAAGCTAAAATTGGCATAATTGATGATTTAATTGCATTCGATGAACTATATGAAGTTGGTAACAATCTTAATTTTGAAGCAAATAATAATAAAATTAACATTGCAAATACGAATGATGGGATGGAAACCCCAATTACAGAAATAACTGTAGCAATTGTATCCCAAATTGTATTTTTATGTAATGCAGCAAATACTCCTAAGAACATACCAATAACTGTTCCAATAACTACTGCACATAAACCGTAAATCATAGATAATTTTGCAGCACTTCCTACAAGTGAAGATACTTGCATATCTTTGTATAAGTTAAATGATACCCCGAAATCCCCTGTTAACATATTTTGAATATAACGTACGAATTGAACCGGAATTGGTTGATCCAATCCATATTGTGCTTCAATAGCAGCTCTGGCTGAAGCACTTAATTTTTCATTGTTAATTGGAGAACCAGGTAAAAATTTAACCATTAAAAATAATACCATTAAAATAACGAATAATGTAATTAACGAAATAACTAAACGTTTTCCGATATATTTTAAGGTTGAATTACTCATCTTTTTTCCTCCTATATTTATTTAAAAAAGAAACACAATACAGAATACTATATTGTGTTGTCTTCTTTATGTTCTTTTTTAGATTGAACTATTTTGATACATATTCGAATGTATATGGAACACCAACTGGTTTAATACCTAAGTTTTTAACTTTTGTATTTTGTAAAGTAGCAGTTCCTTTTTCGAATACTGGAATATATCCTAAATCTTCACATAAGATTTTTTCTGCATCGATCATTAATTGCCAACGAGCATTAGCATCAGTTTCACTGTTAACTTTTCCCATGATTGAATCATATTCAGCATTTGACCAATGACCATAGTTGTTATTGTTGTCAGTTAAAGCTAATGTTAAATAAGTTGTAGGATCACCATAGTCAGGTCCCCAACGAGTTACTGATAAATCGAAATCTCCATTTTTTTGTTTGTTGTAGATACGATCTTGTTTAGTAGTAGCAACCATTTCAATTTTTAATCCTTTTAAGCTAGAGAAAGCGTTTTGTAAATAAGTTGCAAATACATCCATTGGAGATTCATCTGTACCATAAGTTAATCTTAAAGTAATTTCAGATTTTCCTAATTCTTTTAATCCTTCATCTAAAGCAGCTTGAGCAGCTTTTTTATCATATGAAGTATAAGTATCTGCTTCATCACGGAAATCTTTTCCTTCTGGAGAAATTGATAATCCTGATGGAACAAATCCTGAAGCAGCTTGTGAACCATCTTTTAAGACGTTTTCACATAAATCTTTTCTATTGATTGCTAGTGAGATTGCTTTTCTTACATTTAAGTTAGCTAAATCACTATTTTCTAAATTTGGTTGAATGTAGAATAAGAATCCTTCAGAAATATTTTTGAATGATTCATCTTTTTTGTATTTATCAACTAAGTCAGAGTTGATAATAGCGAAATCAGTTTCACCTGCTTCAAAAGCTTGAGCAGCAACTTTTGGCTCTTGAACTAATTTCATCACTAATTTGTCGATTTTTACATCTTTAGCAGCATAGAATTTATCATTTTTTTCGAATTCAGCTACTGAACCTGGTTCCCAGTTTGTCATAACGAAAGCACCGTTACCTAAAATAGAATCAGCACTCTTACCATATTTATCACCTTGTTTTTCACAGAATTTTTGGTTAATTGGATAGAAACATGGGAATGACATTAATTCATCAAAGAATGAAACTCTTGTAGTTGTAGTAATTTCTAACGTTTTGTCGTCTACAGCTTTTACCCCTAATTTGTTTAAGTCTTCATCAGTTAAATCTTGTTCTGCATCGATTTTATCTGATAATTCTTGAGCACCTGCGATGTTAGCAATACCATCGCAGAACATGTAATAGTAGTTTCCTTTCTTTTTGAAAATTCTTTGCCATGCATAAACGAAATCGTTTGCTGTCACAGCATCACCATTAGACCATTTAGCATCTCTTAATTTATAAGTGTGTGTTAAACCGTCTTCTGAAACTTCTGAAGATTTAGCAATACCATATGTAGTAGTACCATCTTTAGCAGGTTTCATTAGCCCATCAATAATTGCATGTAATGCAGTAAATGAGCATCCGTCTTCGGCATCTGATGAGTCTAAATTTTTGATATCTAATTCACTTGAATAAGTGTAAGTAGATGAATCATCACTAGATCCCCCACACCCAGCAAGAGTTAGAGCCATCATAGCACAAAGTACCATAGATAATAATTTTTTCATTTTTTCTCTTCCCTTCTATAAATCGCCTTTGTATACACTAATACATATACAATAAAAATTTATGCTTTAATATTAGTACAATGCGTTATAGAAGTCAACAAAAAAAACGAACTTTGTATACAAAATTGTATTATTGTTTATACAAAAAAATATTTTTCAATCTACATTCAAGAATAAAATAGAACAATTGTTTTTTATACATTTATTTTTGACGTTTATATTAATTGGAAGACAACATATTTTTTTATTCTTTTTTAAGAAGAAACACAATACCGAAATATTGTGTTTCTGTTGATTTTATCGATTATTTTGATACATATTGGAATGTATATGGAACCCCTACAGGTCTAATTACTAAACCTTTTACATCTTTATTTTGTAAAGTTGCAGTACCTTTTTCAAATACTGGGATGTAACATAAATCATCCATCATAATTTTTTCTGCATCAATCATTTCTTGCCAACGAGTATTAACATCAGATTCATTAGCAACTTTATCCATTAATGCATCTAATTCACTGTTTGTATATTTACCATAGTTGTTACCATTAGTAGAAATACCCATTGTTAAGTAAGTTGTAGGATCACCATAGTCAGGTCCCCAACGAGTTGTAGCTAAATCATAATCACCATTTTTTTGTTTGTTGTAGATACGATCTTGTTTAGTAGTAGCTACCATTTCTACTTTAATACCATCTAATTCACTTAAAGCATTTTGTAAATAAGTTACAAATACATCCTTTGGAGATTCATCTTTACCATATGTAAATCTTAACGTAATTTGATCTTTTCCTAATTCTTTTAATCCTTCATCTAAAGATTCTTGTGCTTTTTTCTTATCATAAGATGTAAAGTTTCCAGAATCTTTTCTAAAATCAACGCCATCTGGACTCGTTGCTAAACCAGAAGGAATAAATCCTGTTGCTGCAAAAGAACCGTCTTTTAATATTTTTTCGCATAAATCATTTCGATTAATTGAAAGTGAAACTGCTTGTCTGATATTCGCATTAGCAAGATTTGCATTTTGAAAATTCACAGATAAATAATAAAGGAAGCCTTCTGGTACTTGTTTAAAAGCTTCATCATCTTTATATTTATCTACCAAATCCTAATTGATTGGTGCATAGTCTGTTTCTCCTGCTTCAAAAGCTTGTGCAGCCACTTTTGGTTCTTGAACAAGTTTCATGACAAGTTTATTTAATTTAACACGTTTTTGATCATAATAACTTTCGTTCTTTTCAAATTCAACCACTGATCCTGGTTCCCAATTTGTCATAATAAAAGCACCATTTCTTAAAATAGCTTTTGCACTTTTACCATATTTATCTCCTTGTTTTTCACAAAACTTTTCATTAATTGGAAAAAAGCATGGAAATGCCATTAATTCGTCAAAGAAAGAAACACGTACAGTTGTTTTTACTTCTAAAGTATAGTCATCAATTGCTTTTACACCCATAGAATTTAAATCATCATCCGTAAGTTCTTCACCTACACCAATTTTATCTGATAACTCTTGAGCCCCTTCAATACTTGCAATTCCATCTGCAAACATATAATAATAACTTCCCTTTTTTCTAAAAATAAGTTGCCATTCATAAACGAAATCATGAGCTGTTACAGGATCTCCATTTGTCCATTTAACATCTTTTCGAAGTTTGTAGGTATGTGTTAAACCGTCTTCAGACAATTCTTCACTTTTAGCAACCGCGTTTACGATATTTCCTTTTTTATCTGTTTTTGTAAGTCCATCGATTACTGCATGAATTGCCTTGAGCGAACATCCATCATCTGCATCTGACGAATCTAAATTTTTAATATCCAATTCACTTGAATACGTATAAGTCGTTATGTCATCTCCATTTGATCCACCACATCCCGTTAATGTTAAAACCATTAAACAACATAAAAATAACGAGAGTATTTTTTCATATTCCCTTTCTCCTTTTTTATCAAAAAAAGAAGTAGATTTCTCTACTTCATTATTTTACTACACTCATGGCAAGAGCTAAAGCTCCAACAACCCCAGCATTATCCCCTAATTCTGGATAAACGATATAATCTTTAATTTTATCAGTAGTCACTTCTTCTTTTTGAATATAACCATTTAAGAATTCTTGAGTATATTTATGAATCATTGGAAAAAGTTGTTTTTGATGCATAACACCACCACCTAGAATAATTTTCTTAGGTGAAAGAGTTAAAATATAATTTGCCATCGCTTGTCCAATATAATAAGCTTCTAAATCCCATGCCGGATGATCTCCTGGAAGTTCACTTCCTTTTACTCCCCATCTTGCTTCAATGGCAGGACCAGCTGCTAAACCTTCAAAACATGTTCCATGATATGGACATTTTCCTGAATATTTATCATCTTCTCTAACAATCATTTTCATATGTCCCATTTCTGGATGAAGTAACCCGTGTACAAGTTTACCACCAACAACAGCTCCTCCACCAATTCCTGTTCCAATTGTAAGATAAAGGGCACTGTCTAATCCTTTTGCCGCACCAAATGTTGCTTCACCTAAAGCAGCCCCATTAACATCTGTATCAAAAGCCATAGGAATGTCATATCTTTCTTTTAAAGCACCCATAATGTTATAATTATTCCATCCTGGTTTAGGTGTTGTTGTAATATAACCATAAGTTGGACTTGTAAGATCTGGATCAATAGGTCCAAAACTTCCTACACCTAATGCTTCAATTTCTTTTCCATCAAAGAATTTAAAAACATTTTCCATTGTTTTTTCAGGTGCTTCTGTAGGAAATGATTCTCTTTCTAAAACTTCTCCTTTTTCATTTCCAATACAAACTACAAATTTAGTTCCACCTGCTTCAATTGCTCCTAATTTCATTATTATATCTCCTTTTTTCCTTTACTCTTATTTTAAACAACTCTGATTATAAAGTAAATATGCAATTATAAATTGAAAAAGAGTTACATGATTTAGATGATAACTCTAAATTCATGAACTCTTTTTTCATTAATTATCTAAATATCTTGTATAACGATCTACATGTAATAATCTGTTAGCATTATCTACACGTTCTTTAGTTGGAGGTTTTATTCCTTCTAATTGATAAGGAATCTTCAATTCTTCCCACTTAAAGACACCTAAAGTATGATAAGGAAGTATTTCTACACGATAAACATTAGAAAGGGTAGAAATAAAACGATCTAATTCAATTAAATCTTCATCATAATCACTTCTTTCTGGAACAAGTACATGTCTAATCCAAATTGGTTTATTAATTTCAGATAAATACTTTGCCATATCTAAAATATTTTCATTACTTCTTCCTGTTAAAGTCTTATGTCTTTCATTATTGATCTCTTTAATATCAACAAGTAATAAATCTGTATACTCCATCAATTCTTTAAATTTTGAAAAGAACGGTTCTTCTCTAGTAAAACATCCACCACTGGTATCAATACATGTATTGATACCTTCTTTTTTTGCAAGTTTAAATAATTCTAAAACAAAATCAATTTGAGCTAAAGGTTCTCCACCACTAATCGTAATGCCCCCTTTTTTACCCCAATATGTTTTGTACTTCATTGCTTGTTGAAGCGCTTTTTCAGGAGTATATTCTTCGTATTTCTTTGAACCCCATGTATCAGGATTATGACAAAATTGACATCTTAAAGGACATCCATGTAAGAAATAAATATAACGTACTCCTGGACCATCGACTGATCCAAAGCTTTCTATTGAATGAATTCTACCAATTGTTTCCATTTTTCCTCCGTAACAAAACAACCTCATAAGAGGTTGTTTTCATTATTTGATTAAGTTATTGATTACATATGTTCATGACAAGTTCTTGCGATAACATCTAATTGTTGTTCACGAGTTAAGTCAATGAATTTAACAGCATATCCAGATACACGAATTGTGAAGTTTGCATATTCTTCTTTTTCTGGATGTTCCATAGCATCAATTAATTTTTCAGTTCCAAATACGTTAACATTTAAGTGATGAGCACCTTGTTCAAAATATCCATCCATAACTTGTACTAAGTTATTAACTCTTTCACCTTCATCATGTCCTAAAGCATCTGGGTTGATTGTTTGAGTATTAGAAATACCATCCAATGCCCATTCATATGGTAATTTAGCAACTGAGTTTAATGAAGCTAATAAACCATTTTGTTCAGCACCGTAAGATGGGTTAGCACCTGGTGATAATGGTTCACCTGCTTTACGTCCATCAGGTAATGAACCTGTAGCTTTACCATAAACAACGTTTGAAGTGATTGTTAAGATAGAAGTTGTTGGTTCTGAATCTCTATAAGTATGATGTTTTTTGATTTTAGCTAAGAATTCACCTAATAACCATACAGCGATATCATCAGCACGATCATCATCGTTACCATATCTTGGGAAGTCACCTTCAACTTCATAATCTACTACGATACCATCTTCATCTCTGATTGTTTTAACTTTAGCATATTTGATTGCGCTTAATGAATCTACTACATGTGAGAATCCAGCAATACCAGTTGCGAAAGTACGTTTTAGATCAGTATCAATTAATGACATTTGTGCAGCTTCATAATAATATTTATCATGCATATATTGAATTAAGTTTAATGTATTAACATAAAGATCTGCTAACCATTCCATCATTTGGTCATAACGTTCCATAACTTCATCATAGTCTAAGTATTCAGAAGTAATTGGACGATATTTTGGAGCCACTTGATCTTTAGTTTTTTCATCAATACCACCATTGATAGCATATGTTAAACATTTAGCTAAGTTTGCACGTGCACCAAAGAATTGCATTTCTTTACCAGTTTGAGTAGCTGATACACAACAACAAATTGAGTAATCATCTCCCCATACAGGACGCATTACATCATCATTTTCATATTGGATTGAGCTAGTATCTACTGAGATTTTAGCAGCAAAACGTTTGAAGTTTTCTGGTAATGCTTTTGTATATAAAACTGTTAAGTTTGGTTCTGGTGAAGGACCCATATTTTCTAATGTGTGTAAGAAACGGAAACAGTTTTTAGTAACCATTGAACGTCCATCAGTTCCTAAACCTGCAACTTCAAGTGTAGCCCATACTGGGTCACCAGAGAATAATTGGTTGTAAGAAGGAATACGAGCAAATTTAACCATTCTACATTTCATAACGAAATGGTCTACTAATTCTTGTGCTTCTTCTTCTGTTAATGTTCCGTTAGCTAAATCTCTTTCTACATAGATATCTAAGAAAGTAGAAATACGTCCAACTGACATTGCAGCACCATTTTGAGTTTTGATTGCAGCTAAGTATCCAAAGTATAACCATTGGAATGCTTCATGAGCATTTTTAGCTGGTTTAGAAATGTCATATCCGTAGATAGCAGCCATTTCTTTCATACCTTTTAATGCTTTTACTTGTTCAGCAATTTCTTCTCTTTTACGAATGATGTCTTCAGTCATTGATCCACTACCACAATGATTGAAATCATTTACTTTTTGTTCAATTAAGAAATCAATACCATATAAAGCAACACGACGATAGTCACCAACAATACGTCCACGTCCGTATGTATCAGGTAAACCTGTAATTACTTTATTATGACGAGCTTTTTTAATTTCTGGTGTATAAACATCGAATACTGCTTGGTTATGTGTTTTATGATATTTTGTGAAAATTTCATGTAATTTTTCATCTGGTTCATATCCATAAGTTGCAGCAGCTTGTTCTGCCATTTTGATACCACCATAAGGCATGAAAGCTCTTTTTAAAGGTTTGTCAGTTTGTAAACCAACAACTTTTTCTAAATCTTTCATTTCTTCATCGATATATCCAGGACCATAAGCAGTAAGTCCACTTACTACTTTAGTTTCACATTCTAATACTCCACCTTTAGCTCTTTCTTCTTTTTGTAACTTTTGAAGTTTTCCCCAAAGCTTATTAGTTGCTTCAGTAGGACCAGCTAAAAATGATTCATCTCCATCATAAGGTTTATAGTTATCTTGAATGAATTGACGAGTGTTTACTTCTTCTTTCCAAAGTCTTCCTTTAAATCCGTTCCATTCTTCATTGAATTTATCTGTTAAAGCCATTTTGTTTATTTCCTCCTAAATCAAAATTCCTTCATAATTATAGCACTTACATTTTGCATAGACAACAAAAACTTAAAGAAAATGATGAGCGCTTACATAATTATTTTACAAGTTTAGTATAACAGGAATCATTCCTAAAATCCAATCATATGCTCTTATAAAGAATATTTATTTTTTCCTAGCTTTTCTAATTGATTTAGTATATAGTTTACGTAGACATTTTAGGAGGCTTTTTTATGACATTAACAAACCAAGCTTTATCAAGCGCTGCTGATAAAGATTTAGAATTATCAAAACAAGTATGTCGCGAAGCAGTAAATGAAGTAATCGAGAAAAATCATTTAACATTATCTCCACAATTTACGCAAAATCTCGTTGTACATCTTGCAATTGCAATACTTAGAATCAAAACAAACAATTACATTCCTTTAAGTCAAGGACAAATCACATCATATAAAGCAAACACTAACTATGATTCAGCAGTTGAAATTTGTAATATTCTTAGTAAAAAATTTGATATTGAATTTCCAGAATCAGAATTAGCACTTATTTCAATGTACCTATCTAAAAATAACGTATTAGATGTTGAATTTAATGCTGGTGTTAATTTATTAGATGATGAAATTATTGATGTTCTACAAAACACTTTAGATTCTTTATTTAAACAAAAAGGTATAGATTTAAGAAATAATGAAAAATTACTTGTTTCTTTAGGATTACATTTAACACCTGCACTTGATCGATTATTAGATGATAGTCAAATCGAAAATCCTTTAACTGCAAAGATTAAAGAAAGACATCCTAAAGAATTTGCAATGGCAGAAATCTTAAATGACGCTATTGAATCTATTTATCATAAAAGATTTACTGAAGATGAAGTGGCTTATTTTGCATTACACTTTATTGTTTCAGCAAGACAAAAATAGAAGTTCACATTGAACTTCTATTTTTTTATAAATATTTACCTGTAATACTCTTTATATTATTTTTTATTTCTTCAACACTACCAGTAGCTACAATCATTCCACCATCTTGACCACCACCTGGCCCCATATCAATTATATAATCCGCATTTTTCATCACATCACGATCATGTTCAATGACGACGACTGTCGCACCTTGATCTACAAGTGATTGAAAAACTTTAACTAATATTTGAACATCTAAAGGATGTAATCCAATCGTAGGTTCATCAAAGATAAAAATTGAATCATTTTGAGACTTACTCATTTCACTTGCAAGTTTTAAACGTTGTGCCTCTCCACCAGATAAACTTGGTGTTTCCTCACCCAATGTCAAATATCCTAAACCTAAGTTTTCTAATACTTCCAGTTTTCGATAAACACCTTTTAAACCTTGACAAGCTTCTTTAGCAAAACTCACATCCATTTCCATCAATTCAGGTAAAGAATACTCTTTCTCTTTTGACGTTTTATATTTAATAAAATAACTTTCTTTATTATATCTAGAACCATGACAATCAGGACAAGTCACATGAACATCTGGCAAGAATTGTACATCCAAACTTAATGTCCCTGTTCCATCACAAGTTGGACATCTAAGCTTTCCTGTATTATAAGAAAAATCTCCTGCTTTATACCCCTTAGACTTAGCGCTTTCTGTTTTGGCAAATCTTTTTCTAAGTTCATCATGAACATTAATATAAGTAGCAACAGTCGAACGAATATTAATACCAATAGGTGAAGCATCAATCAGTTTAATATGTTCTATTCCTTCCATTTGAACATCTTTAACATGATCAGGTAATGATGAGTCATTGATTTTAGTTTGAATCGCTGGTAACAAACTTTCTAGAATCATCGTTGTTTTTCCAGAACCTGACACTCCTGTAACAACTGTTAATTTTCCTTTAGGAATATCTACTTCTAAAGGATGGACTGTATGTATTTGATTTGTTGAAAGATGAATTTTTCCAAATTCAAATAGTTGTTCAATTGGAGATATTGGACGCATTTTTTCATCATAATGATTTGTAAGGAATGGCCCAATCATTGACTTTTTATCATTTTTAATTTGTTCTATTGTTCCTTCCGTAAAAACATAACC
>OJRV01003220.1_pt1 | contig 13938 bp, 8 predicted proteins | sample 1599241 | NCBI WGS metagenome assembly OJRV01 (sample SAMN04168656, study PRJEB22393) | human gut metagenome | biome: human gut microbiome; feature: stool | host: Homo sapiens | collected 2014-03-17 | reverse complement strand
CCGCCTCCACCCCGGAGGAGGCCCTGGGTGAGGTCAACATTTACAGCGGCGGCTATTCCATGAAGTACCTGGCCGTCAATGGAAAGGTACAGACCCAATCCTATACCTATTTCCTCTATGAAAACAGCGCCGGGGAAACCCAGGAAATCCCAGCGTACTGTGTCAACCCCAACCAGTACGGCGTGCCCCAAACAGTTCCAGAGGGGGAGAGCATCCGTTATCTGGCTGAGGAGAAGGCCAGCGATCCCAAGGTAGTGGGGCTGATTGCCAATATGTACCCCCACCGCTCCTTGGAGGAACTGGGGCTGGATAACAAATATCAGGCCTTTTACGCCGGCAAGATTGCCCTGTGGTGCTACCTGATCCCCGAGTGGGACATCAGCGCCGTCACCGTGGCCCCCGGCCTTACTGGCACGGAGCGGGAGATTGGGGAAAATATCCTCAACGCCGCCGTCCAGATCTACACGGAGGGCACCCGGTGGACCAGCGTGGCGGAGCCCCAGCTCACCACCTCCCCGGACCAGGAGACGGCCTACCCCGTCACCATTGACGGGGCCGCCTACCGCCAGCAGGTGTTTACCGTCACCTCCCCTACCTGGGTGGACGGACAGGCTGTTAATGTATCGTTCCAGGATGGGACGGACGTACCGGAGGGCGCCCGTATTGCGGATGAGAACAACCAGGATATTACCCAGGTCAAGGTCTCCAATACCGGAGACGGCTACAAGGGGACCTTCAAGGTGCTCTACCCAGAGGACAGCGTAGCGGGCCAGAGTGGCAGCGTCCAGCTCTCCCTCTCAGCCGATGTGTACCAGTATGTCGTATTTTACGCGCTTTGCCAGGAGGTTGACCAGTACGGCAACCTCCAGAGCTACCTCTGCGACACGGATCCCAAGGTCAGCCTGCTGCGAAACGCCATCTCTAACTATTCGGATACCGACGAGCCGGATGCCCCAGACGAGCCTACGCCCCCTCCCAGCGAGACCGCCCTCAAGATCACCAAGTATGAGGCGGGCACCACTGTCACCCTCTCCGGCGCCACCTTCGAGGTGGTGGGCCCGGACGGAGACACCATCGGCATCTACACCACGCCGGAATCCGGTTCCATCGCCATCCCTCTCACCGAGGTGGGCAATTACACCATCTATGAGCGGGTACCCCCGGAGTATCACCTGCTGGACGAGGAGCCGGTCAAGCAGGTCACTGTGAAGTACGGAGAGACCGCCGAGGTGGACTTTGAAAATGAACCCTACGGCGACCTGCGTATCGAGAAGATCGACGGGGCCACCGGGGCCAGCCTGGCCGGGGCCAAGGTACAGATCAAGCACATTGAGAGCGGCGCCACCTATACCGGCATCACCGGCACCGGAGGTTCCTATACCTTCACGAAGCTGAAGCCGGGGGCATACGAAATCCGGGAACTGTCCGCCCCAGAGGGTTGGCAGCGGGATCCCCAGACCTATACCACCACTGTGGTGGCAGGGGACTGCGTCACCTATACCCTGAAGAACGAGGCCCTGCCCGGCCTGAAGATCATCAAGTACGACCGCCTGAGCCATGAGACTATGCCCGGCGTCACCTTCCGCATCTGGCGGGATGGGGAGCTGCTGGGGGACTATGAGACAGACGCTTTGGGAGAAATCCTGCTCACGGACTGCCGGCCGGGCACCTACCGCGTCCAAGAGGTGGACACTGGGGACAGTGGACATCTGGCGGATTCCACCCCGCAGGAAATTGAACTGAAGGCCGGAGACAGTATTAAGGAGCTCTACTTTTTTAACGACCAGAAGCCCGGGATCTGGCTGGTCAAGGTGGACAGCGCCGACCCGTCCAAGGTGATCCCCAACGCCAGGTTCCGCATCGAGGCCGTGGACGGCAACTTTGGCCCGGCGGAGTTCACCACCGACCAGAACGGCGAAATCGACCTGTCTGAGCTGCCCACCGGGGCTTATGTGGTCACCGAGCTGGAGTGCCCCGGCTACATCATCGACGAGGCCCAGCGGATCATCCAGATGGAGGCCAACCAGACGGCCCGGTTCGTGTTCACCAACTCTGTGAAACCCTCCCTGCACCTCATCAAGCTGAGTGCGGACGGTTCCCGGCTGGCCGGGGTCACCTTCCGCATCGCCAAAATCGAGGACGGCAGCCGGTATCTGGACCGTACCACTGATGAAAATGGAGAGATCCTGATCTCCGGCCTGGAGCCGGGGGTGTATTCGGTCAAGGAGCTGGACACCACCTCAGACCACATCATAGACCCGGTAGAGCGCCATGTGGAGCTCTTCCCCGGCAAGACCTCCACGATCATCCTAGAGAACGACATCCGCCCCAACCTGACGGTGGTGAAGCGGGATGCCGACACCGGGGAGCCCGTGCCGGATACCGTATTCCTGGTGGAAGCGGCGGACGGCCACAGCGTGGATGAAATCAAGACCGGGGCAGACGGCACGGCCACCCTGGAAAATTTGCTGCCCGGAGTTTATGAGGTCACGGAGAAATCCGTACCTGCCCCCTATCTGCTGGATGCCCCCAGCCAGCTGGTCACCCTCTATCCCAACCGGAACCACACTGTCTACTTCGAGAACCACAAAAAGCCCATCCTTACCATCCAGAAGGTAGACAGCATCACCGGAAATCCCATCAAAGGGGCAAAGTTTCAAATCTGGTATGCTTCTAACTCCACCGACACCGGCGAGCTCAACGACCTGGGGACCTACTTCACCGACGCCAGCGGCCAGATCGTGTTGGAGGGCCTGCGGGACGGCTGGTACCGGGTGACGGAGCTGGAACCCGCCCCCGGCTTCACCATCAAGGAGCCTGCCACCCAGGAGGTCTATATTGAGGGCGGCGGAAACAAGTCTCTGACATTTGAGAACGTCCCCCTCAACGCCATCGTGGTACACAAGACGGACAGCGTCACTGGCGAGGCCCTGGGCGGGGCCACCTTCCAGCTCCGCTACCTGGGAGGCACCTCCGGTACCGGCGGCACCATGATCGGACAGAAGGTGACCGGCTCCAACGGCATGGCCATCTGGACGGGCCTGAAGCCAGGATCGTACATCGTGGAGGAGGTGGATCCGGCGGACGGGTACAGCATCATCCAGTCCTCCGAGACCGTCTACCTGGCAGACAACGGGGAGCAGAGCGTCATCACTGTCCGCTTTGAAAACATGCCGGACGGGAACCTCCTGATCCGCAAGGTCTGCGCTACCAATCCCAGCGAGACCCTGCCCGACGCGGAGTTCAAAATCACCTATGCGGACGGCACCCTCATTGGGGACTCCAACGGCATCTACCGGACGGACGAAAATGGTGAGATCCTGATCTCCGGCCTCCAGCCCGGAAAGAGCGTGGTGGTGACGGAAACCCAGGCCCCTCCGGGCTACCTCATCGATACCCAGGCCCAGACCGTGCAGATCAAAGAGGGCCGGACGGTCAGCCTCAATTTTAAGAATCAGCCGAAGGGTGAGCTGATCATCCAGAAACGGGACAGCGCCACGGGCCAGCCTCTCGCCGGGGCCCAGTTCCGAGTGACGACGGCCGCCGGCTGCGAGGTGGGACTGGACGGGGTAATTGGCGATTCCACCCTCACCCAGAACGGTATTTTCACCACCGACAGCAGCGGTGAGATCCGCATCACCAACCTGGCCCCCGGCGCATACGTGCTCACGGAGATCAAGGCGCCCCATGGGTACGTCATGGACGCCCCCTCCACCAATGTAGTCATCGGGGAGGGTGGAGATACCCAAACGGTGGTCATCACCAACACCCCCAAGGGCGGCCTTGTCATCAACAAGCTGGATTCCGTCACCCATGAGCCCCTGGAGGGGGTGGAATTTACCATCACCGAGGCGGACGGCACGGTGGTGGACGACAACGGCGGCATGACCTCCAGCATGGGCCTCTACCGCACTGACGAAAACGGCCAGATCATGATTGACGGTTTGGTGGGGACATTCCTCGTCACAGAGACCAAGACCATCGAGGGCTACACCATCCATGAGGAAACCCGTACCCAAACGGTGGTCATCAACCCTAACGACACCCAGACCATCACGGTGTATAACGACCCCATCGGCGGCGTGGAAATCATCAAGGTCAACGCGGATGACACCAGGGAGCGGATTCCCAACACTACATTTGAAATCCGCCGTATGGACGACGCCCTGGTGGATACCGTGACCACCGACAAAAATGGCCGGGTGTTCCTGGCCCTGGAGAATGGATCGTACTATGCCGTGGAAACCGAGAGCGCGGAGGGCTTCAAGTTGGACGACACTCCCCATTATTTTGAGGTCAAAAACGGAGAAACCACAGTCCTACAGGTGGAGAACACGCCGGTGAGCGCCATCCTGATCCACAAAACGGACAGCACCACCGGCGAGGGCATCTATGGGGTGCCGTTTATCCTCTATGATAGCACCAACACCCCCGTTGGCCAGTACACTTCGAATAACGAGGGGTATGTACTGATCGAGGGTCTGGAGGCCGGGCGGTATTATCTCAGAGAGTTAGAGAATGAGGGCTATGTTCCTGACACGGAGAAAAAGACCGTCTATGTGGAGTCTGGGGAGACCACCGAGGTGGAGTGGGAGAACACCCCCATCACTGGACAGATCCAGATAACAAAGACCTCCGCGGACTACAACAGTGTCAACGGCTGGCCCGCCGGCACCCCCATCCCCGGCACAGAGTTTGAGATCTACAACGCCCGGACCGGCAACTTAGTCGATACGGTTGAGACGGACAAGAACGGCGTTGCATCCTCCCGGCCTCTCCCACTGGGCCGCTACAAAATCGTGGAGTCCAAGGCCGCAGACTTTTACGGCCTGGACAAGACCCCCATCGAGGTGGAGATCGAGTTTGCCGGCCAGATTGTCAAGGTGGCTATGACCAACAAGAGCCTCTACACCAATGTAAGCATCCAAAAGACCGGCTATGTGGAGGTTATGCCCGGCCAACAGATCCGCTACGATTTCAGCGGCATCGGCAACAACTCCACCACCAGCCTTACCTCATTTTTCTGGAGGGATACCCTGCCCGGCCAGGCGGTGCGGCTGGACAAGATTGTCACTGGCACCTACAACGTGCCGGGCAATTATAAGGTGGTCTACAAGACCAACCTGAGTGGCGGCACTTGGCGCACCTTGGCGGACAACCTGAGCACCCAGCAGAACTATGTACTGGACGCCTCCAAGGCCGCCCTGTGCCTGGCCTCCAACGAGTACGTCACCGAATTTATGATGTCCTTCGGCGTGGTGCCCGCCAACTTCCGGCAGGTGGAGGCACCCCAGGTCTATGCCACCGTCTACGCCTGGCTTACCGGTGGCAGCCAATTCGTCAACCAGGCGGACGTGGGCGGCGTGTACAACGGCCAGTGGATTATGGCCACCTCCCGGTGGGTGACCAAGGTCTACAAGCCCTCGGAGCCCCTGCCCCGCACCGGCTATTGATTCCAGCAACCCATCTTCAGGAGGGCCGCCCAACCCGGGCGGCCCTTCAATTTCATGGAGGTGCTACGAAAGTGACTTTGAGAAAAAAGAGCATCAGAATCCTGCTCCTGGCCCTGGTGGTGGCCGCCCTGTGCGTAGTCCCAGCCTTCGCCTCCTCCGCCGGCAACGTGGCGGACGCCGTGGAGCAGACCTGGACGGATGCCGCCGGCCAGATTAAGACCGTGGTGGATACTGTGGTGTTCCCCGCCCTCACCATGGTGCTGGGGATTGCATTCTTTGTCAAGGTGGCACTGTGCTTCTTCGACTATCGCAAGCACGGCCAGTTTGAGTGGACGGGGGCGGCCATCCTGTTCGTCTGCCTGATCTTCGTGCTGCTGGCCCCCAATTACATCTGGAATATCGTAGGCATCTGAGGCGGTGAAGGCGAGTGTTTATTTGGGACTTTGTGGCCAATCCGGTGATGGAGTCCATCCTGGACTGGTTTTACAGCCAGATGGTGGGCTTCCTGGGCGCCTTCTTCGCCCAGATGGGGAACATGGGGGTGGAGCTGTTTGACCTCTCCTGGGTGCGGTCAGTGGTGCGCTTCTTCTCCCAACTGGGCTGGGCCCTCTTTGCCGTCAGCGTGGTGGTGTCTGCCTTTGAGTGCGGCATTGAGTACGCATCTGGCCGGGGCAATCTCCAGCAGCCTGCCCTCAACGCACTCAAAGGCTTCTTCGCTGTCAGCCTGTTCACTACCGTACCCGTCCGGCTGTACGCCCTCTCCGTCTCCCTCCAGGGTACCTTCGCCATGGAAATCACAGGGGCGGGAAAGAGCATCGGGGAGTTGGGCAATGAAATCCTCACAGATCTGGAGGGCGCCGGCCTGATGGACATCGCGGCCCAGGCCAAATGGGGCCTGGGCACTAACCCCATCATGCTCCTCTTTGCCATGATCCTCATGGCTTATGCGGTGATCAAGGTGTTCTTCTCAAACTTGAAACGGGGCGGCATCCTGCTCATCCAGATTGCCGTGGGTTCGCTATATATGTTTTCCATCCCCCGAGGCTACACAGACGGCTTCACCCAGTGGTGCAAGCAGGTCATCGGCCTGTGCCTCACCGCCTTCCTCCAGGCCACCATCCTGGTGGCGGGGCTCATGGTGTTCAGCGACAAAGCCCTCCTGGGCCTTGGCCTCATGCTGGCCGCCGGAGAGGTGCCCCGCATCGCCGGGGCCTTCGGCCTGGACACCACCACCAGAGCCAATATCATGAGCGCCGTCTACACCGCCCAGGCTGCCGTCAATACCACCCGCACCATTGTCCAGGCGGTAAAATGACCCTTACCCTCGGAAGCTTGTTTGACGGCATCGGCGGCTTTCCGCTGGCCGCCATACGGCAGGGGATCACCCCACTGTGGGCCAGCGAGATTGAGTCCTTCCCCATTCAAGTCACGAAACATCATTTCCCGGAGACGCTCCATATGGGGGATATCATCAGGCTGGACGGGGCGAAGCTGGCGCCGGTGGACATTATCTGCGGCGGCTCACCCTGTCAGGACTTATCCGTGGCATCCTGTACCCGCGCCGGACTGGCCGGCGCACGGTCCGGGCTGTTCCTGGAGCAGATCCGGGTGACAAAGGAGATGCGGGATGCGGATATACGACGAGGGCGGACAGGCAAGTCTGTTCGCCCCAGATGGTTCTGCTGGGAGAATGTCCCCGGCGTGTTCAGTAGCGGCTTCCCTAAAGGGGAGGACTTCCGGTTCGTCCTGGAACAGATCGCCGGAATTGCAGGCAATTCCATACCTTTCACTCGACCTCACCCCTGGGGCTGGCAACCTGCTGGGAAATTACGAGTGGGAGCTGCATTCTCCCTGGCGTGGAAGGTCTTCGACGCTCAATACTGGCCCGGCACCCCCCAGCGGAGACGCAGGGTGTTCCTTGTCGCTGATTTTGCAGGACAATCCGCCCCGAAAATACTATTTGACCAGGAGAGCCTGCCTGGGCATTCTGCGCAGGGCGAAGGAGCGGGGCAAGCCTCTCCCGCCCCAGCTCCATGCGGCCCTCCTGGTGCAGGCGGGGCTGGCCGCCTGGGATGAGTGCGGCCTGGCGGATACCCGGGATATTACAGCCGGGTTTTCCGCCGGGGCGGGGGCCAGCGCGGGCAGTATTGGATACTCGGAGCGTGCGGCGCCCACCCTGAAGGCCGGCCAGAGCGGCAACCGCATGCCCTCCGTGCTCTGCCTCAACGACCAGGGCGGCAGCGTCATGGACTGCACTGAAGATAAGACCGGAACCCTGCGGGCACAACAGCACGGGCATCAGCCCCTGGTTTTTGAGAACCACGGCATTGACAGCCGGTACACTGGGCCGCATCCGATCGTGCACACACTATCCGCCAGGGCTGGTACCGGAGGCAACAACCTGCCTCTGGCCCTCCAGCCGGAGCCGACTATGTGTATCTGCGGCAATGCCATTGACCGGCAGCCCCGCAATGGCGGCAACGGCATTGGCATCCAAAATGATGTGGCCTATACCCTGACCAGTGCGGACCGGCACGCCATTTTTCGCCGCCAGCGGGTGGACAAATTCAGAGAGGGCGATACCGCCTCCACCCAGAGTGCCCGTCAGGGGAAGGATGCCACCGATCTGATCTGCCAGCCAAGCCGTGATACACTGGCGGTTTTCCTGATCCGGCGTCTCACTCCACTGGAGTGTGAGCGGCTTCAGGGGTTCCCGGATGGGTGGACAGACATGCCCGGCGCCTCGGACTCCGCCCGGTACAAGGCCTTGGGTAATAGTGTCCCAGTGCCATGCGTGGAGTATATCATGGCGGGCATCGCCCGGGCGGCGGAGGGGGGCTGACATTGTTGCTTATGCTTGCTTTCCGGCAAAATCTTTGTTGCTGTTGGTGATGGCTATTTACCGCCGGGATCGATATACTTGCGTTACCAAACAGAAGGGGGGCCAATCCATGGAAGAAAATGTGAAGAACCTCTGTGCACCCATCCCCGCCGGGCTTCACGCCCGGGTGCGGGAGGAGCAGGAGGTATCCGGAAAAACACTGGGCCAGTATATGGCCTGGTTGATCCAAACATTTTACGACAATCAGAAGGAGGAAACTACGATGAGCGGAGACAAGAGAACGGTGGCATTCCAGGTGCCCGGCGAGCTGTTCGAGCGATTTAAGGACTACCTGCAGGAGAAGGGCATCAAGCAGAACGCCTTCTTCCTGGACTGCATCCACAGGGCCCTGGCGGAGGCCCAGGAGGAATGTAAGGCTGCAGGGGATACCGCCAACGAGGGGCACGTGGAGCAGGAGGGCCGCCTCCCGGAGGAAGCCGTTGCAGAGACCGAGGGGGAAACAGATGGATGTGACGAGGATACGGAAGAAAGCAGTACAGAAGGATAAACTGCAGGAAGGGATCCGGCCGGACAGGCTGGATCCCTTCCTGTTTTGGAGGTGTTTTCGTGTTCATCTACCCAGACAACCTGAAGGCCAAGGCCACCCTGCGGCTGTGGCAGCTGCGGGATGTGGCCATTATCGGGGTGGCCTTTCTGCTCTCTGTATTGGCGCTGGCCCAGACGGGGACCATGCTGCCCCTGGTGGGTACCGTGCTGTACGCCTTCCTCGCCATCCAGGTGGAGGGCTCCAGCGTCCTGGACTTCCTGCGGCGGGCGGCCTGCTTTCTGTTCCTGCAGCAGCAATACTATGAATGGGGGCAGAAGGTTGAAACATTGTAGTCTAAGTACCATTCCGAAAAAGGACGCATAAAACCAAGCCCCCAGGAAGCGGGCAAATTTCAGGTTATATTTAGGCTCTAAGTAACGCTGGGCGCAGTCACCAAATAACCCTGCCGTTGAAGAATAAAAATTGCTTCTTCAACAGAAACCTCACGATGTGTGGGAGGCCGGTCTGCCTGCCGGTATAGTTCAGGATTGTAAGGCTCATTTTTCTTGAGCATATTGTAGATAGCTGTAAGGAGCATCCTGGCAATTGCGATAATGGCTTTCTTGTGTCCCCGGCGCTTTTTGAGAGCGAGATAGCGGTTGCGGACTTCCGGGAACTGCTTGGCTCGAATGGCACAGAGCGCGCATTGCACCAGCAAGGGCTTGATGTAGGCTCCGGCTCGACTGATTCTGGTGGTTTTCTTCTTGCCGGCACTCTCGTTGTTTTGCGGCGTAAGCCCAGCCCAGGAACAGAGATGCTTTGAGGTGGGGAACACGGACATATCCACTCCGATTTCAGAGATAATGCCGATAGCGGCAAAGGATTGGATACCCGGCGCCGACATAACAAGATTGAACTGGGGAAGGTATTTCTCAGCGGTGGACAGAATCAGGGATTCCAGATTGAGCTTGCACAGTTCCAGGCTGTCCATGTGGGAACGGATGATGCGGAGCTTTTCAGCCTGTTCAGCACACATCTCACCGTCTACGGCGGCAAGCACCTGTTCGTCAGTCGCTTTCATGCCTTTGGTTCGGAAACCAGAAATATCCGTAATTTTCTCCGTTGGATCTTCCAGAATACGGGCAGTGATTGCGGAGGCTGCCTTACCGAACACATCTGAGAACACATCATCCAGTTTGAAATTGGAGACTGTCAGGCAGTTTTGCGCCCGGTTTTTCTCGCCGGTAGTAAAGTTGGTGAGTTTCCAGCGGTAACGTACCAAATCCCGAAGCTGACGAATATCTGGCGGAGGGATAAAACTTCCGGCTACAAGGTCGTGCTTGAAGATGTCGGCAATCCACTTAGCGTCCCGCTTGTCTGTTTTCTTACCCCGGATGGCTTTCACATATTTGGGGTGAGCGAGGACAATATTGCAGGTGTGCTCCAGGATGTTGTAAATGGGAATCCAATACTTTCCGGTAGATTCCATGCACACATCTTTGCAGTTGTTTTCGGCCAGCCAGGCAGCACAGCGGCGCAAATCTCCGGTAAAGGTGGAGAACCGCTTGCTCTTGTAGGTCGTCACGCCTTGCTCATTGGTAGCAGCGATACAGGCAACGACAAAGGATTTGTGGACATCCATCCCGCAGCAGACACGGTAAACGATTTTGAGCATAGCACATCCCCTCAAAACAGGATTCGAGGCAACAGGCAGGGACTGGATGCTCATTGAAAGATTGAAGTAGTCCGTCTCTCCAAAGATAAGGTTACAGGGTGCAAAGCCCTACTCATTGGTGCTTGAAAGAGCGTCCGGCACACATAACAATTCAGTCCAGCTAAAGCTAGGCCTACTCACCCCCACGTGCTCTGTAGTATGCCTGCTTCCTCAAGTACAGTTTAACAAATTTGGACTTGCTGCGTTAGTGGTTCCGGGTTTCATTCCCTTTGGTGCCTTGAAGCGTAGCGGAAAGGAATGGTCATAACAATGAATAGAAAGGAACAGCAGCTCCTGCGCCAGCGGCAGACTACCCGGCAGCTCATGGGTGTCACCCGCCTGACGGAGCACGGCGCGGTGTGCGGCAGGGACGAACTGCTCTTCTACCTGCTCCGGCCGGACAACCTGTCCATCCTGTCCCCGAAGGGTATCCGGGGCCGGGTGCGGGCCCTCACCGGGCTTCTCCAGGGGATGGCATCCCTGGAGCTGCTGGCCCTGGACTCCAGGGAGTCATTTCTGAAAAACAAGCAGTATTACCAGAGAAGGCTGGAGGAGGAACCGTCTCCCGCCCTGCGGGAGCTGCTCCGGCAGGATATGGAGCACTTGGACGCACGCCAGTCCTCCACCGCCGCCTCCCGGGAGTTCGTCCTGGTCTGCCGGTTGGACAGCAAGGCCGCAGAGGATCGGGAGCTGCCCCGGCGATTGGAGAAGCAGATCCAGGATCACGGCTTTCACGTTTGCCTGGCCGGGGAACAGGACGTGAAGCGCATCCTGGCGGTGTATTACCAGCAGAACGTGGTCACCGAGCACTTTGACCAGGTGGACGGGGAGAGGTGGGTGACAGAGCATGGCTAAAGCACAGAAGAAGCGGAAAAAACCGGTGGAAAAACCAGCGCAGCTCTTCCAGCCCAAGGACTTTCTGGACCTGATTGCCCCAGCAGCCGTGAAGTTTAACACGGACTCCTATGTGCTGGGCGGGCTGTACCGCTGCGTCCTGGCCCTCCGGGGCTACCCCGCCGCCACCGAGGAGCTGGCCCTGCTCTCCCACATCTGTAACCGGGCCGGCGTCACCCTCCACCTCTACGCCCGCCAGGTGACAGCGGCGGAGGAGGAGGCCATCTACCATAAGGCCGTCAATAAGAACCGGCTGGATCGGAGCAATCAGGATAACCTGAAGCGGAGCGTCACGGCGGAGGCCAACCTACAGGACGTGGCCGTCATCATTGCCGGCGCCCGGAAGAACCGGGAGCCCCTCATACACTGCGCCGTGTTCCTGGAGCTGGCCGCCCAAACCCCCGAGGAGCTGCGGCTGCTGCGGGACGAGGTGGGCGCCGAGCTCACCCGGGCCAAGCTCAGTGCAGACCCCCTGCTGCTCCGCCAGCGGGAGGGCTTCCTCTCCGCCAACCCGGCGGGGCGGAACGCCCTGGGCGCCCAGTTTGAGCGGGTGCTGCCCGCCAGCTCCACCGCCAACCTGTACCCCATCAACTACTCCGGCCGCAGCGATCCTCACGGGTTTTACATCGGCAATGACCACTATGGTGCGGACATCCTGCTGGATCTGGACCGCCGCACACCGGACAAGACCAATTCCAGCGTGCTCATCCTGGGCAACTCCGGCGAGGGCAAGAGCTACCTGCTCAAGCTGCTCATCTGCAACCTGCTGGAGAGCGGCAAGACGGTGATTTGCCTGGACCCGGAGCAGGAGCTGACCTGGCTCTGCGGCAAACTGGGCGGCTGTTACGCGGACCTCATGGGCGGGCAGTTCCGTATCAACTTTTTGGAGGCCAAGCGGTGGGATGTGGATGGAGAGGACAATCCAGACGAGCCAGAGGCATTCCGGCAGAAATCTCCCCTGTCCCAGCACATCTCCTTCCTCAAGGACTTTTTCCGGGCCTACAAGCCCTTCACCCACCAACAGGTGGATACCTTGGAGCTGATGCTGGAGCGGCTGTACCGGAAATGGGGCATTTCAGACAAGACAAACTTCTCGGCCATGGGGCCGGAGGACTGGCCCATTGCGGAGGATCTGTACGCCGTCCTGGAGGACGCCTATGAACACTATGACCGGGAGGACAGCCCTCTGTATCCCAGGGAGCTGCTGCGGGAACTCTTGCTGGGGCTCCACTCCATGTGCCGGGGGGCGGAGAGCGTCTACTTCAACGGCCGCACGAACATCACCAGCGCAAGGTTCCTGGTGTTTGGCGTCAAGGATCTGATTCATGCCAACTCCTCGGTCAAGGACGCCCTGCTGTTCAACCTGCTGTCCTACCTCAGCGACCAGCTCCTTACCAAAGGCAACACCGTGGCCGCCCTGGACGAGCTCTACCTCTGGCTGTCCAACCTGACCACCATTGAGTACATCCGTAACTGCCTCAAGCGGGTGCGCAAGCGCAATTCCGCCCTGATCCTGGCGTCGCAAAACCTGGAGGATTTCGATATCCAGGGCGTGCGGGAGCTGACCCGCCCCCTGTTTGCCATCCCCACCCACCAGTTTCTCTTCCATGGCGGCAAGGTGGACAAGAAGTTCTACATGGACAACCTGCAACTGGAAAGTGCCGAGTACGACCTGATCAGTTCCCCCAATAACGGTGTCTGCCTGTTCAAATCCGGTGCGGACCGCAACCTGCTGGACGTCCACGCCCCGCCCCACAAGCATGCACTGATCACAGGAGGCGGAGGATAATGGCCGCTCCAGCCCTGGTGCTCAAGGCTGCTGCATCTATTCTCGCCAATGAAAAGAGCCGGAAGGCCGTGGGGTGGGTGCTGATAGCCGTACTCTCTCCCATCATTCTCCTTCTGGCCTTCTTCTGCACCACCTTCTCAGGTGGGGCGGAACACAACCGCACTGTGGCGGATCTGTGCTTTCACGGCGGGGCCGTCCCGGAGGGCACCCCGGAGGAGTATCAGGCATACATCCAGGAGATGCGGGACAGCTTTGTCCTGCTGGATGCCGCCATGCAGACCGTAGAGGGGCAGATGGAGGACGGGGACGGCCTGGATGATGTCCGAGTCAAGGCGGTGTTCTTCGCTCTGTACTTCGGCGCGGATGACCCGGCGGCCCACGCCGGGCAGGCCTTTGTGGATTGCTTTGTCACCTATGAGGAGCGCACCCGCACGGTGACCACTGTGGATGAGGAGGGGAATGAGGTGGAGACCCAGGAGACCTATACCGTGGCCGTCTCAATCTCAGATTTCCAGCAGGTCTGGCAAAACATCCGGCATCTTACCGGAGCGGAAGCCACACCGGAACAGCAGGCCAACGCGGACAGCGTTTACAATGTCGTGAAGTACGGTGCATCTACTGGAACGGAGGGCTGGATCCCCGGCACCGACGTGCCCTTCATCGGGGCGGACGGCTTCTGCTCCCCCATTGGTGCCGGGTGGGAGAGCCGTGTTACCTCGG
>OJRV01003216.1_pt1 | contig 13952 bp, 9 predicted proteins | sample 1599241 | NCBI WGS metagenome assembly OJRV01 (sample SAMN04168656, study PRJEB22393) | human gut metagenome | biome: human gut microbiome; feature: stool | host: Homo sapiens | collected 2014-03-17 | reverse complement strand
TAATAACTGTATTAGGGTCTCCGTGTTGTAATTTCTCAAGAGTAACAGGAAATCCATCTTTTTGGAATAATTCGATCATATCGAGATTACGTTTCATTCTTTTGTCTCTCAGATCATTTAATGTGGTATTTAAATCCTTGTTCTTGCAATCAATTCCATAACCTAAGATATGAATCTCACGATGAAGTGTATCACATGAAATTTCAATTCCAGGAATGAATTTTAAATCTTTAGGAAGATTCATTGCCAAGATTTCTGAAATACCATCAACTGTATCATGATCAGTAAGAGAAAAACCATATAAATTCTTTTCAATTACTTTATGGACAATTTCTTTCGGAGTAAAAGTTCCATCAGAACAAGTAGAATGTATATGAAGATCAATCATTTTAAAACTCCTTTCACATATTTAATGTTAGTTTATCACAAAAAGACATAGAAGCAAAACAACAGACATATATTAAATGAAAGAAAGGAGTATTTGCTATGGGGCCAGAAAAGAAAGTGTTATATATTGTGCAAAGTCTGGTTGCTGCTTATATTGTTACCGGACTATTGTTGTGTCTTCTTGCATTTATTGTTTATCAGAGCAATACAGGGACGAAGATGGCGAATCTTGGCATTACACTTACATACATTTTTGCTTCAATCCTTGCAGGAATGATCATTGGAAAAAAGATTGGAAAACGGAAGTTCTTATGGGGATTTTTTGTTGGAGTATTATATTTCGCAATATTAACTTTAATATCTGTTGTGTTTCAGGAAAATACAGTTATTTTTTCAACAGAACGCATCACAGCATTGTTCTTATGTATTGCTGGAGGAACTTTAGGTGGAATGCTTGCTATTTGACTTAGGATATGATACAATATAGCAAGTTATTTTATGAGAATCAGGAGGACGATAAGATGAAACATATTAAAACTCTGACAAATAAAACATTACAGAACACAGTAAAAAAAGGTGGATGTGGTGAATGCCAGACATCTTGCCAGTCAGCATGTAAGACATCTTGTACAGTAGGTAACCAGACCTGCGAACACAGCAAATAGTCAAATCGAACAAAGACTTTGTGCTTGAGGCGTTCCTTGTGGGCCGCCTCATTTTTTCGATGAAAGAAAATAACAGATAAAGGGAGAAAGAAACAATGGTTCACCAGTATAAAAATAATGGATATAACATGGTCCTTGATGTAGCAAGTGGATCTGTCCATGTGGTTGATGACCTGACATATGAGGTGATTGCTTTATATGAGGATCATACATTAGAAGAGATCATCAAAGAATTATCATCCTGGGATGAGAAAGATGTCAAAGAATCTTATGGAGAAGTTACAGAATTAAAAGATGCAGGTGTATTATTTACAGAAGACTGTTATGAAGAATACATTTGTGGATTCAAAGATAGACCAACAGTTGTAAAGGCACTCTGTCTTCATATTGCACATGATTGTAACCTTGCCTGCCGATACTGTTTCGCAGAAGAAGGAGAATACAAGGGAAGACGTGCATTAATGAGTGCTGAAGTCGGTAAGAAAGCATTAGATTTTCTTGTAGAGAATTCAGGAAACCGTAGAAATCTGGAAGTTGATTTCTTTGGTGGAGAGCCTTTGATGAACTTTGATGTAGTGAAAGAGATCGTTGCATATGGACGTTCTTTGGAAGAAACACATGATAAGAAGTTCCGTTTTACATTGACAACAAATGGTGTATTACTAAACGATGATATCATGGAATTTGCCAATAAAGAGATGGATAACGTTGTATTAAGTGTGGATGGAAGAAAAGAAGTTCACGATTACATGAGACCATTCCGTAATGGAAAAGGAAGCTATGATTTTATTATCGACAAATTCAAGAAATTTGCAGATAGCAGAAACCAGCAGAAATATTATGTAAGAGGAACTTTTACACATCATAATTTAGATTTCTCAAAAGACGTTATGCATTTAGCAGATGCAGGATTCGAACAGATTTCTGTAGAACCTGTTGTGGCACAGGATACAGCAGATTATGCGATCACAGAAGAGGATCTTCCAATTCTGATGGATGAATATGATCTTCTTGCAAAAGAGATGATCAAAAGAGAGAAGGAAGGAAAAGGATTTACATTCTTCCACTTTATGATCGACTTAACAGGAGGACCATGTGTAGCGAAACGTTTATCTGGATGCGGTTCTGGAACAGAATATCTTGCAGTAACACCATGGGGAGATTTATATCCATGTCACCAGTTTGTAGGAGAAGAAGATTTCTTAATGGGTAATGTCTTCGAAGGTATTAAGAAAGATGAGATCGTCAAAGAATTCAAGGCATGTAATGTATACTCCAAAGAAGAATGTAAAAAATGTTTTGCAAGATTCTATTGCAGCGGTGGATGCAGCGCAAACTCTTATAACTTTAACGGTACGATCGATGGAACTTATGAGATCGGATGTAAATTAGAGCGCAAGAGGGTAGAATGTGCATTAATGGTAAAGGCAGCATTGGCATTAGAAGGGGAGACGGAGAATGAAGAAGCGTAATAGCAGTGGCAAGTATATTGCAGGGCTTATTTTACTGATCGCTTTGTGTGTATTTGGAGCATTTATCACAACCAAGGGAATTACAAAGAAGAAGATCGGTCGAGCAAGCAATATCGAACTTGGATTAGACCTTGCAGGTGGAGTTAGTATTACATATGAAGTAGATGGCAAGAATGTATCTGATAGTGATATGAAAGATACTGTATACAAACTTCAGAAGCGTGTAGAAGGGTACAGTACAGAAGCAGAAGTTTATCAGGAAGGAAAAGATCGTATCAATATCGAAATCCCCGGAGTAACAGATGCAAACAAGATCTTAGATGAACTTGGTAAACCAGGAACACTTTCTTTTGCTGTCCAGAAACAGGTAAAAGTAAAGAAGAATGGAAAAACAACGACTCAGACAACATTAGATACTGTATTGACAGGTCAAAATGTTAAGAAAGCCAAAGCTGTAACTAATCAGAATCAGACAACTGGTAAGAAAGAATATTTAGTTGCCCTTGAATTTGACTCCAAAGGAACAAAAGCTTTTGCCAAAGCTACAAAAGCAAACATCGGGAAACCAATTTATATCATCTATGATAACCAGGTGATCAGTGCACCAAATGTACAGGAAGCGATCACAAAAGGTGAATGTACGATCGATGGTATGGAAAGTTATGAAGCAGCCGAGAATCTTGCTTCATCTATTCGAATTGGTTCCTTACCAGTCAAATTAAAAGAACTTCGTTCTAACGTAGTGTCTGCTAAGTTAGGAGTTAATGCGATCCAGACAACGATTAAGGCTGGAATCATCGGATTTGCCTTGGTATGCTTGATCATGATCGCATTTTATGCAGTGCCAGGTATCATTGCATGTGTAGCACTTGCAATTTATATGCTAATGATGTTACTTGCACTGAATGGATTTAATGCAACGTTGACATTGCCGGGACTTGCGGGTATCATCCTCGGTATCGGTATGGCGGTCGATGCCAATGTAATCATTTATGCAAGAATTCAGGAAGAAATCGGAGCAGGTAAGAGTACAGGAGCTGCGATCAAGTCTGGATTTGGAAAAGCAGCTTCAGCTATTATTGATGGTAACGTTACAACACTGATCGCAGTTTTAGTACTGTGGTTTAAAGGATCTGGAACGGTCAAAGGATTTGCTCAGACATTAGGGATGAGTGTACTGATTTCCATGTTTACAGCACTTGTGATCAGTCGATTCCTTGTATATGCAGCATATCACTTTGGACTTCGTGATAAGAAATGGTATGGAAAACCAAGAACGATCAAGACAAGAGATTTTGTCCGTGCTGGTAAGAAATACGTTGCAGTCGCAGGTGTGATCATTTTAGTCGGACTTGCAGCACTGCCTATGAACAGAAGTAAGATTGGTACGATCTTAAATTATGATCTTGAATTCTCAGGAGGAACAGCATCTACGATCACATTTAAAGATGATCAGAAAGTAAATGATTCTTTAGAAAAACAGATTGTGAAAGCCTATGAGAAAGTCAGCAAATCAACATCTGTTCAGAGTCAGAAAGTAAAAGCGAATAACCAGATGGTCGTTAAGAGTGTAGAACTTAACCTGAATCAGAGAAAACAGATTGAAAAGACATTAAAGAAAGATTATAAAGTTAAATCAGTTACAACAGAGAATATCAGTTCAACGATCAGTAATGAAATGCAAAGAGATGCATTTATCTCAGTTATCATTTCAGCAATCTGTATGTTGATCTATATTGCAATCCGATTTAAAGATGTTAAGTTTGGATCTAGTGCGATCATCGCATTGTTAAATGATGTGTTAGTTGTATTTGCGGCATATTCTATCGGAAGATTATCTGTGGGTGGAACATTTATCGCATGTATGCTAACGATCATCGGATACTCTATCAACTCAACGATCGTTATCTTTGACCGTATCCGTGAGAATCTGAAACTTCAGACGATCCGGACAAGAGATGATATCAAAGCACTTGTGAATCAGAGTATTTCAAGTACATTGGTTCGTACGATCAATACAAGTTTAACAACATTTGTTATGGTATTGGCGTTATTTATCTGCGGAGTATCATCTTTAAGAGAATTTGCCCTGGCATTGATCGTTGGTGTTATTGGTGGAGCATTCTCTTCTGTATTCTTGACAGGACCATTATGGTATATGATGAAGACTCGTATGGGCTCTGATGCTATAAAAGAAAGTAATGGACAGACATCTGTACAGCCAGAGAAGATCACAGCGAATCCAAACCGCAAGAAAAAGAAGAAAAAGAAAAGAAAATAAAACATTCAAAAAGAGTATTCAGTAAATACTGGATGCTCTTTTTTATGAAAAATGGAGTAAGATGATGGAACAGTGGTATCTGTATAAGAAAAAAGCCGATTTTACAAAGATTGGTGAGAAATTTCAGATTGATCCCGTGATCGCAAGACTGATCAGAAACAGAGATGTGATCGGGGATGAAGAAATACATAAATATTTATATGGAAATCTTTCGGATATTTCAGATCCATTTCTGATGAAGGGAGTCAGAGAAGGTGTGGATATCATAAGAGAGAAGATCAGAGACAGAAAAACAATCCGCATTATCTCAGATTATGATGTAGACGGAGTTGTTTCTAACTATATTTTATGGAAAGCAATCTATGATCTTGGTGGAATGATTGATTTTCAGATTCCAGACCGTATGAAAGATGGTTACGGAATCAATGAAAATATCATTGAGAAGGCAGTAGAGGATCAGATTGATACGATCCTTACATGTGATAATGGAATTGCAGCTAGTGAAGCAATCAGATTTGGAAAAGAACATGGTCTTACAATGATCATTACAGATCACCACGATGTACCATTTATTTTAAATGAAGATGGAAGTAAAGAAGAAATTCTTCCACCAGCTGATGTTGTCATTAATCCCAAACAAAAAGAATGTAAATATCCATATCCGCTTCTTTGTGGAGCAGGAGTTGCATTTCAGTTTGTGAGAGCATTGTATAAATCTATGGGCGAGGATGAAAACAAACTGGAAGATCTGTTATCTATGCTTGCGATTGCGACTGTATGTGATGTTGTAGATCTTACAGGAGAGAACAGGATTTTTGTGAAAGAAGGATTAAAGAGGATCAAAGAGACAAGAAATGTGGGTCTTAGAGCATTATTGAATGTTCATGATCTTATGGAGAAACAGATACAGTCTTATGCTCTTGGCTTTATTATTGGACCATGCATTAATGCAAGTGGCCGGCTGGAATCTGCAGAAAAAGCATTGAATCTGTTCCTGGAAGAAGATAAAAAGAAAGCAATGCAGACAGCAAAAGAATTAAAAGAGCTGAATGATCTTAGAAAAAGTATGACAGAGAATGGTGTAAAAGCAGCATTAGATCAGGCAATGAAATATGAAGCAAAAGGCGATAAAGTACTTGTTTTATATTTACCAGATTGTCATGAAAGTATTGCTGGGATTATTGCTGGAAGAATTAAGGATCGTCTAAACCATCCAGTCTTTGTACTTACTGATGCAAAAGATGGAATTAAGGGATCAGGACGTTCTATCGAAGAATATTCCATGTTTGAAGAGATGATGAATGTTAAAGAGGTGTTTACTAAATTTGGCGGGCATCCGATGGCAGCGGGATGTTCTCTTGAGAAGGAGAACCTTAAAGCATTTCGTAAAAAGATCAATGAAAATTGTACATTGGATGAAAAAGATTTCGCAAAGAAGGTGCAGATCGACATCGATATGCCGGTTGATTATATCACAATGGATCTGATTCATCAGTTGTCAGTACTGGAACCTTTCGGGAAAGAAAATAAAAAGCCCCTATTTGCACACCGTAAATTAAAGATTGAACGTGTCAATGTGTTTGGAAAAAATAAAAATGTAATTAAATTAGCATTAAAGAGTAGTCAGGGAACACGGATTGATGGTATGATTTTTGAGGATGAAACAGAATTTAGAGAAAAAATGGGGACAAACAAGTATATTACATGCACTTATTATCCTGTGATCAATGAATATCAGGGATATAAGAGTCTTCAGATCAATATTCAAAATTATTTTTTTGCGGAGGGATAACATGAGTAAGATAAAACTGGTTGCAATGGATCTTGATAATACATTATTAGACAGTAATAAACAAATATCAGAACATACAAAAGAAGTGTTAAAAGAGGCGATCAGACAGGGAGTTTATATTGTACCTGCTACAGGACGTATTTTCAAAGCGATTCCGGAGTTTTTGAGAAATATTGAAGGTGTTCGTTATGCAGTTTGTTGTAATGGAGCAACAGTATATGATCAGTATGAAGAAAAGATTATTTATACGAATCATTTATCCGTGGATGTGACATTGGAGTTATTTAGAATACTTGAAAAATATCATTCCACACATGATATTTATCAAAATGGACAGGGATATATGGAAAAACGTTATTTGGATCACCTTTCAGAATATAATGTATCAGGACATTTATTGAAACTGGTAAATGATACAAGGCTGCCAGTGGATGATCTTAAAAAGCATCTCAAAGAAAATCCATTAGGAATTGAGAAGATCAATGCATTTTTTGATAATATGAAAGAAAGATCGGCAGCAATAAAAGAATTGACTGAAAAAAATATTGCTAGTGTATCAAGTGCACTTGATAATAATATTGAGCTTAATCAGTTTGGCTGTGATAAAGGGGATGGATTAAAACATCTTGCCAAATGTCTTGGCTTAACAATGGATGAAGTTATGGCATGTGGAGATGCTGGAAATGACACCATGATGATCAAGGCAGCAGGAACAGGTGTTGTTATGGGAAATGGACGAGAAGAATTAAAAGCAATTGCTGATTTTGTTACAAAGACAAATGATGAAGACGGAGTGGCATATGCGATTGAGAAATTAGTTCTTAATTCTTGACGATGTTATTTGAAGTGATATAATAAGTATGTTTAAATAGTTAGGGGGGAAATATAAGAATGAGAAAAACGCGAAAAACAGCGGCTGTATTGGCTCTGTATGCGGTTTTGATGCTTAGTTCAGCGTCTGTAGTAAGTGCAGATCAGGTAAATGATAAGACATTTGCAAGAGAACAGACAAATGAGCAGACTGACACTAGCAAAGATAATTCTGCCCAGACGACAGAAGCTTCGACAACTGAGGCAACGACAGAAAAGAAAACAGAAGCTAAGCCAACGACAGAAAAGAAAGATAAGACAAATATAAGTCATAAGAAGAAAGCAACAACTAAGAAGACAGAGCGTAATACAATAAAGAAACATAAGAAGAAAAAGAAAGATACCAAAGACAAGAAGAAAGATAAAAAGAAAGACAAAAAAGATAAGAAAGCGATCATTCCAAAAGTCTATAATGACCATAGCATTGAGATGAAAGGAAAGAAAGAATCTATTCAAGGATTTATTTATTTTAATCAGGCAGATGCAGCATGGAATGATAATGGTTACCAGATTCATAGCAGCGGATGCGGACCAACAGCAATGGCTGTCTGCATCAGTTCATTAACTGGTAAATGGGTTACACCAGTAGATACGACAGTTTGGGCATATAAGCATGGATATTATACAAGTGCGGGTGCAAGTCATGAGATGGTACCGGCATTGGCAAAGCAGTATAAACTTTCATGTAATGGACTAGGAACAGATATTAATAAAATACGCAGTGCCTTGAAGAAGAAACATCCGGTAGTAGCACTGATGGGACCTGGTTATTTTACAAAGAAAGGACATTTTATTGTTCTTGTAGCGATTGATAACAATGATCAGGTAACAGTAGCTGATGTTGGAAGCAGAGAACGTACACAATATAAATATCTATTAAAAGATGTAGTAGCCCAGACAAAAGCTGCTTCAGCAGGAGGACCTTGCTGGGAGATTTACTCTAAAGATAAGAAAGCAAAGAAGACAACCGATACAAAGACTAAGACAATTCAGGCGAAGAAAGAATTTAAAGATACATCTAAGATGTATGCAGAGATCAAAGCAGTCTTACAGAAGAACTATCATCTGAGTGTACCGCTTAAGAAAGGAACTTTGGTCAATAAAGATCAGTTTGTCACAGTTAGCTCTTTAACGATCAATGATAAAGTTACAGTTATGGATGTGTCTAAGAAACTTACAACAGATGTTGATCTTCAGCAAGTAGTATCTGAGATTAAGACAGATGCAGTCAAAGGTTCTTTTTGGAATATAGTAACGATTGAACCTAATAAAACAAGTGTAACAGAATAATTTTAAATTACATAGTAAGAGATAAGAAGCACAGAGAATGTAAAAGTTTTCTGTGCTTTTTTACTTCATAGGAAATTTCAGGAGGAAAACATTATGAATATTAAAAAAATGATAACAAAAATTACAGCGGGAGCATTATGTATGTTAATGTTTGCAGCAACTGTTGGACAGACAATAAGTTCAGTACATGCAGCACAGAGTGATGTGATCGATACATCAAGAACGGCATCCTTAACAATCCACAAATACGACATGACAGCAGCACAGAAAGGCGGAGTTGATTTAAGTCAGTTTACTGCTACTGGAAAACAGGATGCAAAAGCAGAAGAAGCTTTAAAGAAGTATCCGATCAAAGGTGTTGAATTCAGCTATCTGCGTGTCGGTGATGTAGAGCAGCAGAGTGAAGCTGGTAAAGTTCAGATGATCTATGAACTGCCAGATGCATTACAGAAGATCTTAAGATTAGCAGATTCAGATGCGGCAAAGACAGAAGGAAGTAAAGATTACTTTACAAGCCAGATTATCAATGACAAGTTAGCTTCTGCATTAGAAGATAACACTGCATCCAAAGACAAACTGGAAGATTACATGAAGACAAACAACGGAACTGCCATGGATCTTACAGATGCACAGGGTGTGACAAAGAAAGACAAGCTGCCACTTGGTCTTTATCTGATCGTAGAGACAAAAGTTCCAGAAGATGTCACTTATACAACAAACCCTTGGTTCGTGCAGTTACCATCCACTGATTCCGAAGGGGATGACTGGTTCTATGATGTTGTATGCTATCCAAAAAATGAAACTGGTATCCCAACCCTTGATAAAAGAGTTCGAAACAATCCAGATCAGGATAATGTAACAACAGCGGAACAGAGTGCTTTAGCAGATTTCACAAATGCAAGAGAAGAATACAAATACCAGAGCACAGTTACAGCATCCAAAGCAGAAAAGCTTGATTATCAGTTTATCTCAAAATTACCACACATCACATCAGGAACAACATACCTTTCAACATACGCGTTCGATGATAAGATGGCAAAAGGTATGACATACAACAAAAATGCAGTGATCGCGATCTATGACAACAAAGATGCAGCAGATACAACAAACGTTAACAACGTTGACAAAAGTGGTGCGATCGCAGTATGGAAATCATCTGATACAGATCCTAAGTTTGCAGTAACATATGGTAAATCTGGAGATGATTCTACAATGAAAGTAGAAATGACAAAATCCGGATTAAACGAGATCAATAAGAAATACTCTGACAAATATATCGTTGTTTACTATACAGCAGATGTAAACACAGATGATACAGTCGTTCTTGGTGACAAAGGTAACCCTAACGATGTGTCCTTAACATGGAAGAGAACATCTACAGATTACTGGGATATCTTAAAAGATAAATGTATCGTATATAGCTTTGGTTACAACTTCACAAAGAAATTCTCTGATAACAAAGGAGATGCAACAAAAGTTAAATTCGTGATCCAGAACAAATCTGACAATTACTATTTAGTAGCAAAAGCAGACAGTGACGGAATTTATCAGGTAACTGGAAAATCTGCAACAGAAGAGGGTGCAACACAGTTCAGCCCTGCAGCCGATGGAAAACTGATCATCAATGGTATCGAAGGTGATGAGTATGGATTTACAGAAACACATTCCGATGCTGGATATACATTACTGAAAAAAGAGATCATCGTAAAGATCAATTCAACAAAAGCAGATATCACACCAACACAAGCAAACATCACAGGAATCCAGTCTAAGAACGAAAATGATTCCACAGCAAACGATGGTGTAAAAAATGGTACAGAACTCGCTAATGATGTAGCAGTCCAGACAACAGGTGCATCTGCAACGGTTGACAGCAAAAAAGCAACAATGAGTGCAAATGGAGAATCCGTAAACGCATTTGTTGATATGGAAGTTACAAACCAGAAACAGTTCTTACTGCCAATGACAGGTGGTGTAGGAAGCTATGCACTGATCATCGCAGGTGTCGTTATTGCCGGATGCGGATTTATGATCGTTAAAAAGAACCAGAAACGTAAAGAAGTTCAGTAAGAGTTAGAAACTTAAAAATGTTTTGATAAACCCTGTCAGGCAACTGGCAGGGTGATCTTAAAAATATGAGACAAAAAATCATTCCAATACTGATCATATTGTTTGGTTTTGCCTTGTTGTCTTATCCGTTCATCAGTAACTACATGTTTGAAAAAAGTGCTGGTTCAACGATCAAGTCCTATGAAAAACAGGCAAAAACCTATGATCAGAAGCAAAAAGAACAGGCATTTCGGAAAGCGGAAGAATATAACAAAGACCTGATCAAGTCAGTGGTACAATTGACGGACCCGTTCAAAGTCAAAAAAAGCAATGGAGAGACACTGATCTATAATAATATCTTAAATATCGATCATTCAGGAGTGATGGGATATCTGGAAATTCCCTGTATCTCAGTCAATCTCCCAATCTATCACGGTACAGATGCAGAAATACTGGAACGTGGAGTTGGGCATCTTGCAGCATCTTCGATTCCGGTAGGTGGAAAAAGTACCCATAGTGTATTAACTGGACATACCGGACTTAGTTCTGCAAAGTTATTTACAGATCTGACGGAAATGAAAAAAGAGGATTTGTTCTTTATTCATGTACTGGATCGAACCTTAGCTTATAAAGTGGATCAGATCTCTGTGGTAAGACCAGAGGATACAAGAAAACTCCAGATCGTCAAAGAAAAAGATTATGTGACACTGGTAACATGTACCCCATATGGAGTCAATGACCATCGTTTACTGGTACGGGGTGTCAGAACCAAATATGTAAAGAAACAACGATCATCGATACGGCCAAGAAATCAGGATTCCCAGTGGATGAGAACTTATAAAAAAGCGATCGCCATCGGGCTTATGATCGTTACAGCCCTGATCTTATTAGGAAAAGTATTTCAAAAGCTTCATCGAAAGAAAACAGAACATAGACAGATCAACAGAAAGAAAGGGAGAGAGGAATGAAAAGGAATCTGATCAATTTATTAGGCATTATCTTAATGGGGATCGGAACCTTTTTGTTCCTTTCTCCCGATTTTTCTGCGTATAGACAACAAAAAAATGCAGATCAGGAGATCAAAGCCTTTCAAAAGGAAAAGAAGATTTCGAAGGAAAAAGATCCTTTCTATCAGGAGGCTTTACAGTATGATCAAAAGATCTATAAAGAAGGCCAGAAGGATCTAAAGGATGTCTGGAGTTATCGCACGTCACCGATCCGGTTGAAAGATGGCAGGAGCAACTTTGGATATATCAGGATCAAAAAGATGCATGTCAAACTTCCACTGTATCTTGGAGCAACCTTAGAAAACATGAGGAAAGGTGCTGCGATCATGGGAGAGACATCATTACCGCTTGGCACAAAAAACAGCAACTGTGTGATTGCTGCACACCGTGGATATCAGGGAATCCCTTATTTCAGAGAGATTGAAAAACTGAACGTTGGAGACAAAGTCACCATTCAAAACCCATGGGAAAAACTTTCTTATCGGGTCGAAAAGATCAAGATCATAAAACCGGATGATTCCGATCAGATCCGGATTCAGAAAGGAAAAGATATGGTAACACTTCTTACCTGTCATCCATACCGCAGTCATGGAAAATTTCGATATGTGGTTTATTGTGTCAGAGATAAGGGTCAGAAGATCCCCAAACAAGCGATCCGTACCATGGATGATACTTCTTTTGAATCTTCCAAATGGGATATTCAACGGGAGAAGCTGGTTCGTTATGCAGGAATCGGGATTTTGATCTTTTTTGGAATGGAACTTATAAAAACAAGCAAAAGGAAAGGAAGGTGAAAAAGATGCATAAGATGAAAGGCAAAAAAGGATATGCGATATTGGCACTTGTGATTGCCATAAGTTTTATTACCGTCCTTACATGGAACAATTTGGTACAGGCATCCTATAAGACGAAAGAAAATGCGGGAAGTACATCATTCCCAAACAATGATAAATATACCTATGTTGAAGTAAAAGGTCCATCGGGAACTTCCACATTAAAACTACAGGTAACCCATTCTGGATTAGCCTGTAAAAACTATTCATTCGATAATGCAAGCCGGACACTGAATATCAAACAGGTCTCTGCAAGCAATCCGAATCCATATGGTTTGAAACTTTCTACAACGTCAGTTAAAACAACAAAATCCAATTCTGGATCGTATTCATGGATTAGCGTAAAAGTAAAATATACGGTTCCGGCTCATCAAAAATATAACAATGTGACATATGATGCACCATCCAGCCAGTCGCATAAACTGACAAAAACACCCGATCACAGCACGAAAGAACAAACGGATTTTGAAACTACGATCGGACTGAGTGCTTATGACACCGGTGTTGCACCGTATAAAAAACCAAGTGACCAGAAATATTACAGATACTATGATTGTAAAGTTACGATCAACCTAAATAAGACACAATACAAAGTGACTTATAAAGGGAACAATGGAACGATCGCATCCGCAGATTCAACAAAAAGTTTTGCCTGTGGAAGTAAACTGACATTTCCAGTGGCAAATCGAACAGGATACACCCTTACCGGATGGAAGGATACGGCAAACAGTACAGGGATGTCTTATACGACAAACAGTACGATCTGCGGGAAAGCATTAACTTTATATGCCCAGTGGAAAGCAAATCAGTATAAGATCCATTACAATTCCAATGGTGGAAGCGGAACAATGAATGACAGTACCGTGACATATGATGGTTCGTTCACACTTCCCAAAAATACATTTACAAATAACGGCTATCAGTTCCTTGGATGGAGTAAGACAAAGGATGGAGATGTTGCAGCTTACGAAGATCAGGAAGCGATCAAATATCAGACGGCTTCTGACCTTACCTTATATGCGATATGGGGAAATGGCCAGTATAAGATCAGCTTCATGCCAAATGGAGCACAGGCAGATGCAAAGATCATACCGGTAAAGACAGGAGAATCTTATACCATACCATCCGGTCTGTTTACCAGAAAAGGATATACGTTTGTAGGATGGGCAAAGACTCCGGATGCAGTCAGGGCAGATTATACGAATGGAGCAGCTGTCTCTGATCTTACAGATGCCGGAAAGACCATCAAGCTGTATGCGATATGGAAAAAGAATGACGGAAGCATCAATAAAACAAACATCATCCA
>OJRV01003214.1_pt1 | contig 13959 bp, 9 predicted proteins | sample 1599241 | NCBI WGS metagenome assembly OJRV01 (sample SAMN04168656, study PRJEB22393) | human gut metagenome | biome: human gut microbiome; feature: stool | host: Homo sapiens | collected 2014-03-17 | reverse complement strand
TATGCATAAAGAGAAATTAACAAATGTTAATCCCCCAAGAATTACAACTGAGCCAATTTTATTATATGATAGCAGAAAGACAATTAATCTCTCATTTGTATCAAAATAAAGAGAATGGACAATGGGTGATACAGTCAAATGATGAGCACCAAAAAGGAGTAGCAAAAATAGCTGCCTCTTTTGCCAAAAGGTTTGAACTCCCTTCTTGGGGATATGCACTTGGTCTGCTTCATGACAAAGGTAAAGAACGTGCAGCGTTCCAACAATACATACGTAAAGTAAACGGTTTGTCCACGGATGATAAAAAGCATTATAATGATCACGCTCATGCTTTTGTGGGTGGAATACTGGCAAAGGATTTCATGGGGAAAGATGTTCTCAATCTTCTTGCCAATCAAATAATTTCCCACCATACAGGACTGTATGATTATGTGGAAGCAGAAAATATCTTGCAGGAAAAACCGTTGCCTGAAGAAATAGACAAGGATAATATAAATATAGATATACCCTTCTTGTATAAAGAATTTCTTGAATCACCTTTTTCTAAATTTAAGGTAGACCGGAAACACTTTCATCACCTGTCTCGTATGCTTTTTTCTTGTCTTGTCGATGCTGACCGACTCGACACGGAGCAATTTATGAATCTAGAGTCATGGCAGAAAAGGAAGTGCTCGTCTACGGTTGTCGATTTGTTACCGAAATTGGAAGCGCATTTGCAAAAATTGCAGTTGGATGCAGTTGATACGGAAGTAAATCGTATTCGTAGGAAAGTACAAGAACAATGCAGCAAAACATCTTTAGGTGAAAAAGGTTTCTACAGCCTTACGGTACCAACGGGAGGCGGCAAGACGCTTTCGTCTTTGTTATGGGCCATGAAGCATGCTGCAAATCATGCCATGAATCGTATCATCATTGCCATTCCATATACTAGCATCATTGTACAGACGGCAGGTCTCCTGAAGAAAATCTTCGGTGAAGAGAATGTATTGGAACATCACAGTAACTTCAATCCGGATGATATTAAAAATGAGGAAGTACGCGAAAAAGCGAAGCTGGCCACTGAAAATTGGGATTATCCCATTATTGTCACTACCAACGTGCAACTTTTTGAATCTATGTTTAGCAATAGACCGTCCGAATGCCGTAAGTTGCACAATATCGTGAATTCAGTTATTATCTTAGACGAGGTTCAGACATTGCCGACCGACTTTTTGCAACCGATAGTCGATGCGATGAAGGCATATCAAAAAATGTTTGGAGTATCTATATTGTTTACAACAGCGAGTCAGCCGGTGCTTAGCGGTTTGATAGAAGGCGCAAATCCTAAAGTCGGATTTAAGGGAATAGAACATATCATGGAAATTATTCCGACTGAATTTGCGTTACATGACAAGCTCCGTCGTGTGAAATTGGAAATAGATAACACGGGGAAAACATATGATGAAATAGCGGCAAAGGTGTCTGAACATGATAAGGTACTCTGTATTGTGAACACCCGTAAGGATGCCAAGGAATTGTATAATCGCTTGCCTGACGAAGGAGTGAAAATTCATTTATCAAGAATGATGTGCCCTGCCCATATTAGTGAAACGATATGTAAGATAAAAGCTTTGTTAAAGGATGAAGCACATCCAATTGTAAGAGTAATAGCAACCCAACTCGTAGAAGCGGGTGTAGATATAGATTTTCCAGTTGTATTTCGTCAAGAGGCAGGACTTGATTCTGTATTGCAAGCGGCGGGAAGATGTAACCGTGAAGGGAAAAATAGGATTGGTCACACATTTGTATTCAGCCTTTCTGCAGAGAAGCGCATACTCTTTGGTTCAATGGCAGCAGCCAACAATGCACGACTGAACTTACCTACTGATAGCGATTGGTTTGCTCCTTCCACAATGGAAAAGTATTTTCAACAGCTTTATTTCAGGAAGGATACGTTTGATAAAAAGGATATGAAACATTATCTTTATAAACTTGACGAGTTATGTTTTGAAACAGCCTCAAAAGAGTTTAGGCTGATTGATGATGATGGTATGAATGTCATAGTGAATTGGGAAAACAGTATGGGACTTGTGGAGAATTTGAAAAAGTCGGGTTGTACATATTCATTAATGAAACAACTGGCCAAGTTTACTGTAGGTGTTCATCGCTCGAATTTCAGTCAATTGATTAAATATGGTGCTGTTGAAGAAATATTGGAAGGTATATATGTGTTGGCCGACAGGGCGCAGTATGATAATGCTATAGGGCTTAAACTTGAAAACCATTGGATGGAAGAGATATTAATGATATAAAGACAAGACGGAATCGGAAGATTTATAGCAAAATAACGAAAGTAATGAATAATATGGAATATACAGATAAAGAATATTGTTTGGAGATATGGGGTGACTGGGCTTGTTTTACTCGCCCGGAACTGAAAGTAGAACGAGTGAGCTACGATGTCATTACACCATCGGCAGCACGTGCTGTCTTTGAGGCTATACTTTTCAAACGCTATGCCATGCGTTGGCAGGTGACGAAGATTGAAGTGCTTAATCCCATTAAGTGGACTACCATCAGGCGAAATGAAGTGGGAGCAGTGGTAAATTCCAGTATGAAACCAATTTATATAGACGATGGAAAGACACGCCAACAGAAGAACTCTTTGCTTTTGCAAGATGTGCGTTATCGCATTTATGCCAAATTGATATTTATCCCAGTAAAAGATCGTCCGAAGGAGGCTTTTGCCAAACATCAGCCAAGTAATGATGAGAATCCCATGAAGTATTATCAGATGTTTGAACGCAGAGCATTGCAAGGGCAATGCTTTACGCAGCCTTATTTGGGTTGCCGCGAATTTGCCGCAAATTGGAAATACATTGATAATACGGATTATCTTGAGCCGCCTTTGTTTGAAGACAGAGATTTGGGCATTATGCTTTATGATATGGATTTTGAGGGGAATGCCCAGAAACCGGATGCCATGTTTTATCGTGCTAGAATGAAACAAGGTGTGATTGTTGTACCAAGTAAAGATAGTGAGGAGGTACTGAGATAATATTGAAGGCATTGTATGATTATTACCATCGAAGTGGGGATAATGTAGCTCCTTTGGGGCTGGAATACAAAGAGATTGGTTTTATAATTGTTATTGATAAAGATGGAAATCTGTGTAGAATAGAGGATAATCCTGTTAAGAAACTTGTAGCTAAAACCAATGGTCGTACAGGCACAAAAAGTTTGCCTAATCATTTATGGGATAATTTTTCTTATGTTTTAGGCATTAGTAATGCTACTATACATATAAATGACGAGGGATTAAAGCCTGAAAAGGAAGCTGAGTATAAAAAAGAAATTGCCAAGAATGTTAGAAACCATTCGGCATTTCTTGAATACATCAATGACTTATGTTCTCAATATCCCTATGATGAGGATTTAAAAGCTGTTGCAAACTTCTATATTGGTAACAAGGACGTATTGTCATTGCTCCAAAAGGCCGATAACTGGGATAATATAAAGAAGAATTTCACTAAAAACATATCTTTTCTCATTCAAGGAGAAACACAGATAATAGCTGAGAAAGAATCAGTTTTATCTTATTATAAAACTGATGAGGGCAAAACTGATTTCAGCAGAATCTGTGTGTGTTTAGTTACGGGTGAAAAATGTCAACCAGTTAAAACTTTTACAAAAATCCAATTAGGGAAATTCAGTGATACAAAATTGGTGTCTTTTCAAAAGAATCAAGGATATGATTCCTACGGAAAAGAGCAAGGAAATAATGCGCCGATGTCTAAGTCGGCGGAATTTGCAATTGCTGCTGCTTTAAAAAAACTGATTGATTATAACTCTCATAATAAATTTACTGTCGGCTTAAGGACTTATGCATTTTGGGCTTCAAGGAAAAACGAAGTAAATATGCAAATAGAAGAGAGTGTGTATTCTTTATTTGGGTGGGAAGAAAAGGATAACCCTGATAGCAAACTTGAAAATATTACCCAAATATTCAAATCAATATATAATGGAAATAAGCCTATTCAAACTGATGATAAATTTTATATTCTCGGAATGTTTGCCGCTAACAAGGCAAGAATAGCGATATCGTATTGGAATGAGACTACAGTAAAGGAATTTGCCGGTAAACTTCTCTTGCATTTTGAAGATATGGAAATCATAACGAGTGGAGATAAAAGACCTAATTATTGTAGTCTATACGCAATACTCAAGGCTGTTAGTTTGAAAGAGAACATAAAAGAAAATTGCCCTCCTAGTCTTCCTGATGCCGTGGTGAAAAGCATCTTTCAAGGATTACCATATCCGGTTTCTTTGTTTCAAGCTTGCGTTTGCCGCATACGTGCAAAACAATCCGTTAACATTGTGCATGCTGCCATCATCAAGGCTTATCTTAACCGACTGAATGATAATAACAACAATAAAAAACTCGATATTATGTTAGATAAAGACAATCAAAATCAAGGGTATCTTTGCGGACGGTTATTTGCGGTAATGGAAAATCTCCAGTATGCCGCAAATAAGCAAGATACTATTCGTTCAAGTTATTTGAATGCAGCTTCATCTACCCCATCAGCTGTATTTCCAACCATTCTTAAACTATCAAATAGTCATTATAGCAAATTAGCAAAAGACAAAAAAGGACTTGCTAATTTCTTTGATGATCAAAAGAAAGAAATTATAGCATTAATCCAAGATTTTCCAAATACATTGAATTTGAGTGATCAAGGACGTTTTTTTCTTGGCTATTATCATCAGAAATGCCACAGAGATAATAAAGAAGCAGAAGAGTAATAACAATATAAAAAAGAAAATAACTATGTCAGAAATTAGAAACAGAATAGATTTCGTTTACATCTTTGATGTACAAGACGGTAACCCAAATGGTGACCCCGATGCAGGCAATCTCCCCCGTGTGGATGCTGAAACTGGTATGGGACTTGTTACAGATGTTTGCCTTAAGCGCAAGGTGCGTAATTATGTGCAAATAGCTAAATCAGGACAACTTGGTAACGATATTCTTGTTAAGTCTAAGGAAATTTCAGGCGAAGAAGTCTTTATTAATGGAGAAATCCGTAAGACATATGAAGATCTCAGTATAAAGCTTGAGAAAGGAAAAGCTCCTGCTGATAAAGTGTCTGCTGGTAGAACTGCTATGTGCAAACGATTCTTTGATGTGAGAACCTTTGGCGCAGTTCTATCAACGGGCCCTAATGCAGGACAAGTAAGAGGAGCTGTTCAGATGACTTTTGCCCGTTCAAAAGATATGATTGTTTCAGAAGAACATGCACTAACGGTGTGCGCAGCCCGCGATGAAGAAAAGCCTTATGAGTTGCAAGTAGGAATACAAGGTCGCAAGGCTACCGTACCTTACGGCCTCTACATCTGCCATGGTTTCATCTCTGCCAACTTGGCACGACAAACCGGATTCTCAGAAGAAGACCTTGCATTATTTTTTGAAGCATTGAAGAATATGTTCGATGTGGACCGTTCGGCAGCACGCGGATTGATGAGTGCACAAAAGCTGATTGTTTTCAAGCATGATTCCGTATTAGGCAATGCTCCTGCCAACAAACTGTTTGACTTGGTTAAGGTGGAGAAGATCTGTGACGGAGCACCGCGTTCATTCAGCGACTATTCGGTCATTATAGACAAGGAGAATGTTCCATCAAATGTTACTGTTGAAGAGCTGATATAAGTAAAAGGTATATGTATAGCGAAGACGATATGCTCATGTTGTCGGGGATTCAGCACTTTAGGTTCTGTCCTCGGCAATGGGCTTTAATACATATCGAACAGCAATGGAATGATAATCGTCTTACCATTGAAGGACAGATCCTGCACAAGCATGTAGATGATCCGTTTTATAGGCAGAAGTGTGGTGACCAAATAACATTACGCGCAGTGAATATTGCTTCGTATGAACTGGGTCTTTATGGCATTTCAGATGCTATAGAACTGCTTCCGTCTTTATCTTTTGAAGACACAATTCAGCATCCGAAGTATCCGGGGCAATGGAAACCGGTGGTTGTGGAGTATAAACATGGCAAACCAAAAAGGAATGAAGTGGATGAAGTGCAGTTGGCAGCACAGACAATGTGTCTTGAGGAAATGTACGCTATCCATATACCATACGGTGTGTTCTTTTATGGAGAACTTCGCCATCGGGTGAATGTGGATATAACTGATGAATTGCGAAACATTGTCAAGCAATGTACTCAAGATATGCACGAGGTATTCGCCAAAGCGGTTATTCCGAAGGCGGAGTATGGCAAGCATTGTGATAAATGTTCCCTCAAAGATATTTGTATGCCAACGATGGTAAAGAATTGTACTACGGTGGATACATACCTTAATAAAAATTTATATGAATGAGAAAATTGTTGAATACTTTGTATGTGACGACACCGGAAGCGTATCTTAGTAAGGATGGGCTGAATGTTGTAGTGTCGGTCAAACAAGAGGAAGTGTTTCGTATTCCTGCTATTAACATAGAAGGCATTGTGACGTTCGGATATATGGGCGCAAGTCCCGGTGTGATGAAATTGTGCACTGACAATGGCATATCACTTACATTCCTTTCTCCTCATGGCAGATTTATCAGCAGGGTACAGGGCACGACGAAAGGGAATGTACTGTTGCGTAAAAAACAGTATCAATTGTCGGACGATGAATCTTGGTCGTTACATGCGGCACGGCTGATGATTGGCGGTAAGATTCAAAACTATCGTAATATATTGAGGAGATATATTCGTGATTATGGGGAGAATGAAGATGTCAATCAAGCAGTACAAGTGTTGGAGCATGCCAAGCGTGAAGCTTTGACAGCTCAAGATAAGACGACCCTAATAGGGTATGAAGGCATGGCTTCAAATGCTTATTTTGAAGTGTTGCCTATTTTGATACTTAATCAGAAAGCTGATTTTCCATTTCATGGTCGTAATCGCCGTCCTCCTAAGGATGCAGTGAATGCCATGTTGTCATTTGCTTATACTTTGATAGCAAATGAAATATCTGCAGCACTCGAGACTGTAGGTCTTGATCCCTATGTAGGATTTCTCCATACACTTCGTCCGGGGCGTACGTCCTTAGCATTGGATATGATGGAAGAATTTCGTGCCTATCTTGGTGATCGTTTTGTCTTGTCATTGATTAATAAAAGACAGATCACATCCAAGGATTTTTTGTTTCAAGGTGATAATGGGGTTGTTATGACAGATAAAGGGAAAAAGATTTTTATTTCTGCATGGCAGGCTAAGAAAAGAGAGGTGATAATCCATCCTTATCTTAATGAAAAAATTGAGATAGGACTTCTGCCTTATGCACAAGCTATGTTGATGGCAAGATATATTAGGCAAGATATTGATAATTATCCGGTATTTCTAATAAAATGATTTACGAGTATGTATATTCTTGTAACTTATGATGTGGATACTACGAGCAAGGAAGGAGCTCGCCGTTTACGGTGTGTGGCTAAGGCTTGCATAGATTATGGACAGAGGGTACAGAATTCTGTCTTTGAATGTGAGGTGACAGAAGCACAATATTGTCTCTTGAGAGGAAGAATCAAAGATATCATTGATATGTCTCGTGATAGTGTTAGATTCTATATTCTTAGTAAAAATGAGAATAGAAGGGTGGAAGTGATAGGTGTCGAAACTGCTTATAAAGTTAATAATGCTTTTATTGTATAATGTGTGCGAATGTGGAGTGTTGCAAAAAAAGTAGTATCTTCGCAACTCTTAATAATCAGCAGATTGGCTTGTTTATAAGGCGAATGCCGTTATTCAATTGAAATAAAAATGAGAATTCGCATATTAGTAGGGTTAATTTATTGATTTATAATATACAACTCTGTATACAGTCACACCTCATGTAGGTGTGTGGATTGAAACACATATATCCTCAATAAAGTCGAACCGGGCAATGTCACACCTCATGTAGGTGTGTGGATTGAAACTGATGCTACATCCACCATGAGCATGGTATTTATGGTCACACCTCATGTAGGTGTGTGGATTGAAACACAATCACCTCAGCATTTCGGACTCCCGAACATAAGTCACACCTCATGTAGGTGTGTGGATTGAAACGAGCTATTGCAACAGCGAGTCAAAGATGTCGACGTCACACCTCATGTAGGTGTGTGGATTGAAACCTCAGCCTCTCACCTCTTCACGCGACTCACCTCTGTCACACCTCATGTAGGTGTGTGGATTGAAACCTATCAAAACATTAGGCTTAGCTGATTTGTTAAGGTCACACCTCATGTAGGTGTGTGGATTGAAACAATGCCTCGATAGTAGGATACAGCCCCTTGCTGCGTCACACCTCATGTAGGTGTGTGGATTGAAACTCCATACAGCGAGAAGCAATACTTAACCAATACAGTCACACCTCATGTAGGTGTGTGGATTGAAACTAATGTGCAAGCTACGCCAGTAGGACCATTGAACTTACGCTACAGACGCTACTTTCAATCTTCCTCTTTTAAAAAAGAAACAAACTCGGGGGTGAGTTTCGTTCCTTCGGCAGCAAGGTCATCGTATGTATAGGAAAAGGGTTCACCGGTGGCTTTATCATACCAGCGACGATGCCGGACATGAAGATAGACAGGTTTACCACGCAGAGAAAACTCCTGAATTACTTTTTCATCTATAAAACCACTGGAAATGACAGTACCGCTCTTGTAATCAAAACGTTCCATATAATTCTTCTCATCAAGCCAAACTTCGATTTTTGAAGAATCGTCATGCCAACCGGATATATCGAAATATTCCATTAAAACTTCAGAGAAGATTATCCGAAGTAACTTATGCAGACTACGATTGGGATTCATTGGATTGGTTTGTTTAATTTAAATGCAAAAATAATGTTATTTGGATAATCTACACGGATCACCCACAGGATTTTCGGATTAATCCCTAATCAGGGAGCTGTCCGAAAATTCCGTTCTTCCTTTCATTAGCTGCTGAAATATCATGTTGGTGGGGATTCCGATAATGAATGGACATCCCGTGTTGTCTTTTCAGTCTCCTTTCATCTGTATGACTTTTTTTGATAGCGCAAATGCTGAAGGCTGATTTGGAGAAACTTGGCAAACGCCGCTGAAACGAGGATGAGGGGATGTCCTGTCATTCTTAACCGATTGATTATCTGGACGCTTTAATTAAAATGTAAGGATGAACGGGAACAAAGATGGTCGGAAAAGAAGGGATGACCGGCTTAGTGAGGGGATGATTCTATCTACCCCTACATGAAAAAGATACCGAGCTTTTTTAAAAAGGTGCTGAAGTTTTCTGAAAACACAACGACCTTTTTTAAAAACATCAAGGTCTTTTTGCAGCACTCAGCGTGAGCTGTATATTTTTAAATGTGTACGTAGGCACGCATCGGTCAATACATACGGTGGCATAAGCCCACACGTATATACGCATCGGGCTACACGTACGTATGCATGAGCCTATACGTATATATGTCATTGTGTCAGGCTCCGTCATATTCTGAGCCGGGATTGGATTAGTTTGTCTTCCCTCTTGACAAAGGCTTTTTTATGTTGTATATTTGTAGTTCGTCAAATCTAAAAAAAGTGCTCATGAATGTATTCGCCACTCTCAAAACAGTCTTCTTCGGAAGCAAATTCCTGTCCGGCCCTGTTCCCTCCGACGGAACGCCACGCCGTGACCTCGTATCCGCCCTCAACGGACTGATGCCGCTTTGTCGGACCATGCCCGGTGTACATCTGGCTGTAGATATCCGCGAAGGCCGGGTGGCTCTGGTGCTGGACTGGACTCCGCGCACCGACGGAAATGCGCTGGCGGGCAGTTACCACTACATCGTTTCCGATGAAGATGGAGTGAAAGAAGTGGACAAGTCACAGGTTCTTCTTGCTGAAAACGGCGAGGGAAATTTGTTGGAAAGCAGAGACGGTTTTTCCGGATGTCTGGCTGCCTTAACGGAAGAAACAGAGGAGGAGTCTGTACAATTGGAAAGTGTTCGGGAGGTTATGAATCCCATACACTCGAAAGACATTAAAAAGGAAGCCCAACCGATATCTTTGGAAGACTCCCGAAAGGAAGTCGGACTGAAATCCTCGAAAGATACTGAAAAGGAAGCCGCGCCAATATCTCCGGAAGAAACTGTTGGGAAGGCGAAATCACGTTCCTTGATGCAGGAAGTGACCGCTTTCCTTACCTCCCGCTACCGCTTCCGATTCAACGTGCTGACTGAGGAGACCGAGGTGGCGGGCGTGGAAAACGGCATTTCCGATGACCACTTGCGCTACGCCAAGGTAGAGGAACGCTGGATGAACTCGCTCAGTCTGGAGGCCATCGAAGCGGGCATAGACTGCTGGGACAGAGACATCCAACGCTTTGTGCGCTCGCGCCGCATCAGCGAATACCATCCCTTTACCGCTTACTTTGAGCAGCTCCCCGAATGGGACGGCACGGACCGGGTGTCGGCACTCGCCCGCCGGGTGTCCGACAATCCGGTATGGGTAAACGGTTTCCACCGCTGGATGCTGGGACTCTCCGCCCAATGGATGCAGTTCCGGCCGGATACCAACCGCGCCAACAGCGTGGCACCCCTACTGGTGAGCAGTCGTCAGGGACTGGGGAAAAGTACGTTCTGCCGCCTGCTGATACCCGATGCGCTGAAAGCCTACTATACAGAGAGTTACGACCTCGGCTCCCCAGCATCCGCCGAAGCCAGGTTAGCCGCCTACGGCCTGATCAACCTGGATGAATTCGACAAGTTGGGTGTATCCAAAATGCCCCTTCTAAAGAACTTGATGCAGGCTTCCGCACTGAATATCCGCAAGGCCTACAAACGCAGTGCTTCGGCACTTCCCCGCATCGCCTCGTTCATCGGCACCAGCAACCGGGAAGATTTGTTGGTGGACCGTACCGGCTCGCGCCGTTTCCTCTGTGTCAGTCTGGAGCACGCCATAGACTGCACCACCTCCGTAGAGCATGAGCAACTGTACGCCCAACTCAAGGCGGAGCTTCTGTCCGGCGAACGAAGCTGGTTTAACAAGGAAGAGGAACAAACCATACAGCGTCATAACGCCCTGTTCTACAAGCATGTACCCGAAGAGGAGGTGTTCCGCCTCTGCTTCCGCTTTGCCACGGAAGAGGACCATCCTCAGAAGGTGCTGACCCTTTCCGCCACCCAGTTGTTCGAGCGGATGAAGTCCGCCCATCCCTCGGCCATGAGGGGTATGACGGCATACAGCCTGAGCCGCATTCTACCCCAGTTGGGCGAGCGGGTGCATACCGCCAAGGGGAATGTGTATCGGGTGGTGGAATGCTAGGCATACGCCTTTCTTCTTATTCAGATGGCCCCATTTCCACATATCTTTTCAAAGCGAATTAAACTTTTATCTCATAGACTGTTATATAATAAACAAATAAATATTATCTTTGTCAGTCAATAACAAGCGTTTACCAGATTATAAACAAAATAAATGAAAAGGAATAAAATAAACTGGAGAGTTCCTAAAGGAATGGAAATCACAGATTTAGATAGAAAGGTTCTTTATTATCAGGATAGAGGACATTTGGTTCCCACAAGAGAACTGATCAAAACGCCTGAGCAAATAGAAGGCATACGCCGAAGCGGAATCATTAATACCGGAGTTCTAGATTTAGTAGAAAAAGAAATTCATGCCGGTATGAGCACTCTCGAAATTGATAAGTTGGTGTATGATTACACCATATCACACGGTGGTATTCCCGCTACATTAGGTTATGAAGGTTTTCCCAAAAGCTGTTGTACCTCTATTAATGAAGTGGTATGTCATGGCATTCCTAATGAATTTGATATTTTGGAAGAAGGGGATATTATAAATGTGGACTGCACCACTATTTTGGATGGTTATTATGCCGATGCCTCACGTATGTTTATTATTGGAAAGACTACTCCTAAAAAAGAAAAATTAGTGCAAGTGGCCAGAGAGTGCTTGGAAATCGGCATGGAAGCAGCCAAACCTTTTGGATTTATAGGCGATATAGGTCATGCGATAGAGAAACATGCCAAAAAAAATGGCTTTTCTGTTGTGCGTGACCTCTGCGGACATGGTGTAGGAGTGGAATTCCACGAAGAGCCTGACGTAGAGCACTTTGGGAAAAAGGGGACAGGCATGTTATTAGTACCGGGCATGGTCTTTACTATCGAACCTATGATTAATGCCGGGACTTGGGAAGTATTTATAGATGAAGAAGATGGATGGACAGTAGTTACGGAAGACGAACTTCCTTCTGCACAATGGGAACATACATTTCTTATGACGGAAAACGGACTTGAAATCCTTACACATTAATATATATATAATAAGGTATAGATTATGGATACAATTATATTAGGTATAGAATCTTCTTGCGACGACACTTCTGCTGCTGTAATCAGAAATGGCGTCTTGTTGTCGAATGTAGTGTCCAGCCAAGCTGTTCATGAAGCATATGGAGGTGTCGTGCCGGAATTGGCATCAAGAGCACATCAGCAAAATATTGTACCTGTAGTACATGAAGCCTTGAAAAGGGCAGGAGTTACTAAAGAAGAATTGAGTGCAGTAGCTTTTACGCGCGGGCCTGGATTAATGGGATCTTTATTGGTAGGTGTCTCTTTTGCCAAAGGGTTTGCTCGCTCTTTAAATATTCCCATGATTGACGTTAATCATCTGCAAGCTCATGTGTTAGCTCATTTCATTAAAGAAACAGAAGAAGATACAAATCAACCTAAGTTTCCATTTTTATGTCTTCTGGTATCGGGTGGCAATTCACAAATTATTTTGGTAAAAGCCTATAATGACATGGAAGTTTTGGGTCAAACCATTGACGATGCTGCCGGAGAAGCCATTGACAAATGTTCTAAGGTAATGGGATTAGGCTATCCCGGGGGGCCCATCATTGATAAACTGGCCCGCCAAGGAAATCCGAAGGCATTTACATTCAGTAAGCCTCATATTCCTGATTACAATTACAGTTTCAGTGGACTGAAGACCTCTTTTCTCTACTCTTTACGTGACTGGCTGAAAGAAGATCCTAACTTTATTGAGCATCATAAAAATGATTTGGCTGCTTCACTGGAAGCAACTATTGTAGATATTCTGATGGATAAACTGAGAAAAGTAGCCAAAGCGCTCAAGATAAACGAAATAGCTGTAGCCGGAGGAGTATCAGCCAACAACGGTTTGCGTAATTCATTCCATGAACATGCCGCCAAATATGGATGGAACATATATATTCCGAAATTCAGTTACACAACCGACAATGCAGCAATGATTGCCATTACCGGTTATTATAAGTATTTGGACAAAGATTTTTGCACCATTGACAAACCCGCATATTCACGGGTAACAATTTAGTATTTATTTTAAAAGAAATCGAAATGTCAGTAGAAGGTAAATTTTTAAGCAAAGAGATCAGCGAGTTGTTTTGGAAAGAGAACCTGACACTTGCTACCGCCGAGAGCTGCACGGCAGGAAATGTGGCAGCCGCAATTACAGCCGTAGCCGGAACATCACACTTCTTCAAAGGTGGAATTATTGCCTATTCCAACGAAGTAAAAGAGAATTTATTAGGTGTGAGCCATGAAACATTGGAGACTTACGGAGCAGTAAGCGAAGAAACCGTTATCGAAATGGTAAAAGGCGCGATGAAATCGATGAATTCCGACTGCGCAATTGCCACTTCAGGTATTGCCGGCCCAACAGGAGGCACTCCCGACAAGCCGGTTGGCACCATTTGGATTGCTGCCGGATGTAAAGACAAAGTGATTACACTTAAAATAGAAGGAGACGAAGGAAGAAATAAAAATATAGCCAATGCTACTCAAAATGCACTGCGATTACTTCGAAATTTGTTCCAAAACGAAGAAAATGAGCAATAAAAGCAGAATTATTTGCTAAAATCCTTGTTTTATACAAATAAAAGTGCTTATTTTGCACTCCGTTTGAAATAAGTATTG
>OJRV01003203.1_pt1 | contig 14025 bp, 12 predicted proteins | sample 1599241 | NCBI WGS metagenome assembly OJRV01 (sample SAMN04168656, study PRJEB22393) | human gut metagenome | biome: human gut microbiome; feature: stool | host: Homo sapiens | collected 2014-03-17 | reverse complement strand
AGGACAATGACAAAATCAGCGGCTATTTAGGCCGCTGGAAAGCATATTTGCCCTTATCAATTGATGGTAGAGTGTAAAAATGTTTGAAAGGAGACACGGGCTATGACATTGACGGTCCCTTGTCTATTTGGTTTGGAGAGTCTGGTGGCGGAGGAAATGCGCCGTTTGGAGCTGAAAAACGTCCGGGCGGAAAACGGCCGGGTGCACAGCGACGGTACCATGGCGGACATTGCGCGGCTGAACATCAATCTGCGCTGCGGCGCACGGGTGCTGATGGAGCTGGGCTCCTTCCCCGTTCGGGATTTTGAGGCGCTGTTTCAGGGTGTTTACGCGCTGCCGTGGGAGGATTATATCCCCCGGGACGGGGAATTTCCTGTAAAGGGCTATTCCTTGAACTCCCAGCTCCACTCTGTTCCCGCCTGTCAGGCCATTGTCAAAAAGGCCTCCGCTAAGCGGTTAGGTGAGAAATACGGTCTGGAGACCCTGCCGGAGTCCGGCAGCCGGTATCAAATTCAATTTGCCATTATCAAGGATGTGGCGACGCTGTATCTGGACACCTCCGGTGAGGGGCTTTACAAGCGTGGCTACCGGGCGCGGAACATGGGCGCCCCCCTGCGGGAGACGCTGGCGGCGGCGCTGGTGACGCTTTCCCGCTACCGGGGCCAAGACCCGTTCTGCGACCCCTTCTGCGGCAGCGGCACCATTCCCATCGAGGCGGCGCTGATCGCCAAAAACCGGGCCCCAGGCCTGGACCGGCGCTTTGCCGCCCAAAAGTGGCAGAGCCTCCCCGCCAAGCTGTGGCTGGACGCGGCCGAAGAGGCCATGGATCAAGAATTCCACGGCCAGTACGACATCTGGGGCGGGGACATCGACCCCAGTGCGGTGGAGTTGAGCCGCCACAACGCGGAGCTGGCGGGGGTGGACGACTGCGTGCGCTTCGAGGTGGCGGATGCCGGAAAGTTCCACCGGGACAGCGACTACGGCCAGCTGGTGACCAATCCGCCCTACGGTGAGCGGCTGCTGGAAAAGAGAGAGGCGGAGGCCCTGTACCGCTCCTTCGGCAAAGCTGCCCGGACATTGCCGGCGGGCTGGCGCGTGCTGGTGCTCTCCTCCCACGCAGAGTTTGAGCGCGCCTTCGGCCGCAGCGCGGAGAAGAAACGCAAGCTCTACAACGGCATGCTCAAATGCGACGCCTTCTTCTACCACGGAGGCGCAAAGACAGAGCCAGACAAAGGTTAAAAGACAGGAGAGATCGCCGCTGACAGTCCTCATCTTTCATCTCTTCACTCTTATCTCATATTTCGCCAAGGGGGGCCTGTCATGCGCCATGTCTTTTTGATCAACCCCCATGCCGGGAAGCAGGACCAGACTGCCCGCATCCGCGCCCTGGCGGACCGTCTGGCCGCGGCCCACAATCTGGACTGCCGGTGCCTGCTGACGGACCGCCCCGGCGGAGCGGAGGTCCTCTCCCGCGCCTTGGCAGAGGCTGGGGAGCCGGTGCGCATCTACGCCTGCGGCGGGGACGGCACCGTCCACGAGGCGGCCAACGGCATCGCCGGGTTTCCCAACGCCGCCATGACGGTAATCCCCGCCGGCACAGGCAACGACTTTCTGAAGAACTTCGGCCCGGACGCTGCAAAATTCTCCGACCCGGAACATCTGTGGGACGGGCCGGAATTCCCCCTGGATCTCATCGACTGCAACGGCCGCCTGTGCCTCACCATCGCCTGCAGCGGCATTGACGCCCGCATTGCCGACACCGTCCACCGGTACGGAAATGTGCCGGGCCTCTCCGGCCGGGGGAGTTACCTGCTGTCCGTGGCGGTGAATTTTCTCTTCAAGCCCATCGGCCGCCGGTGGCGGGTGGAGCTGGACGGGGAGGTCCTGGAGGATGACTTCGCTCTGGTGTCCATGTGCAACGGCCGGTACTACGGCGGCGGCTCCATGCCGGTGCCGGAGGCCCGGATGGACGACGGAGTGCTGGAGACCATCCTGGTGAAAAACGTGCCGAAGCGCACCTTCGCCCGGTTGTTCCCGGCCTACTCCGCCGGGGAGTATTGGAAATTTCCCCACATCGCCCGAATGGTGACGTCCCGGCAGGTGGTGATCACCGCCAGCCCCGGGGAGGCGGACATCGTCACCTGTCTGGACGGGGAGAGCCTCCGGAGCCGGGAGGTGCGGCTGGTACTCGCGGAGAAGCGGGTGAACTTCTTCGGGCCGAAGGGGTGCAGTCCCAATGCCACGGCAGGATTTGACCGAAAGCCAAGGAAGCGTCGATATTCCACAGCTTTTCTGCTATTATAGGCATCCTACGATCATTCAACCACTGCGCCTCGGCACGGTATAATAGTCAACTAGAATAATTGATAAATAGAGGCCAGGACACACCCGAAGGAGGTGTCCTGGCCTCTTAATTTTTCATTCAGTGCTTTCCTGCTTCCATTTATGGCTTGTCGTATCGGAATGCAGAAACGATATAGGCAATTCTTGATGTTCCGTAAGGCACAATCCCCCCCATAACCAACCAGATAAAGGCATATTCCCTTGTCAGGCCAAAGGCAATCATGCCGGCTATAATGGTCATAAATGAAGCGTACAGTGCGACCCGAAATGCTTTTTCAGCGCATTTCAATTCGATATACTGATTTCTCTCATCCTGTTCCGCAATCATATCCTCTTCCGTTTTTTTAGGTTTCAGAAGGGAAATGCCGGCCAGCAGAACAATAATAAAGAGAGCAACCCCTGCGATAGCTTTTTGCGAGGTTGTGAACGCGGTAATATCACCCAGATAAAAGCTGCCGAAGGCAGCCAATACCAAGAGCAGGCCCAGCATCTTACCCTTTCCGCCAAATAATTGCATAGTTATTTTTCCTCCGCTCCCTCGTCCTCGCCGTCAATATGCAGGGCCATTACCATGTGATAAAAAGCTGCAAGTAAGCAGATACCTATGCCGATAACCGCCTTTGGAATACCATGCGTAGCCTCGGTAAATATACAAAATCTTGATATTCCAATACCAACGGCAAGCAGTAATAATAAAATCCCCCGGATAAACATTTTCTTATTTGTGATCTTCATCCTGATTTTCCTCACATTCTACATTTTCTTTCAAGCAGCACAACTCTTCAACGGTCGTATGAAATACCTGTGCGATCTTGTAGGCCAGAACAAGCGATGGATTGTATTCGCCTCTTTCTATGGAATTGATCGTTCTTACTGTCACACGAACCCGGTTCGCAAGCTGCTGCTGCGTCAATCCTGCGGCAGTTCGCAAATCCTTGATAATCGTTTTCACGCTCCTCACTCCTCAAATAGGAAGTTAACTTCTTAGGAAGCTGACTTCATATTAAATTAGGGCAGCGAAAATGTCAAGAGAAATTTTAAGAAGCTTACTTCCTATTGAACAGTGAAAAAGCCATAAAAATATTGCATTAAAGGCGCGTCAGCCTCCGCTCCTGTCCATGGCGGCTTGCCGTTCATCTCGACCATTGACCGAGGCCGGATGCTGTGTTGAAAAATTTTTCAGGGAGGTATGGGATAACCCGCAACAACAGCATATAAAGAAACCTCGTATTATACGGAACACTTGATAAAAAGCAAAAATTTCTTCGTATTTGGAAACTTTTTCCCGTGAATTGTGCAGTATTTGCGCCGGTGAAAATCGTATCCGTGAAGAATGCGTAACCCCAAGCAGAGCTGTTTCATGCGGCACAGCGAGATGTGAAGCCGTCAGTCCGCCTGAGGCAGCCGTTTGGGCAGAAAGCTGGTCATGACAGTTGAATTCTCCTGTCCAGCAGGACGGCTCCCATGCGCTCCCCTTCTGAGAGGGAGATTTTTTCGGAATTCACAAATTCTTCATAGATACCCCCTTTACAAATGGAAAACATTGCGCTATGATAGCAGCGTTAGCACTCGAATGATATGAGTGCTAACGCTGAACTTGTTTTTCAAATTTTTATTTCTATAAGGAGGAACCCCATTATGAAACTCACTCCGCTCGCAGACCGTGTCATTCTGAAGATGGTGGAGACCGAGGAGACCACCAAGGGCGGCATTATCCTCACCGGCAGCGCCAAGGAGAAGCCCTCCGTGGCGGAAGTCATCTCCGTGGGTCCCGGCGGCAACGTGGACGGCAAGGACGTTGTCATGACCGTGAAGCCCGGCGACAAGGTCATCACCAGCCAGTACGCCGGCACCAAGGTCACCCTGGAGGACGTGGAGTACGTGGTTGTCCGTCAGAACGACATTCTGGCGATCGTGGAATAAATCTCCCGCTCCCGCTTGCAATCAGGAATCGGAAATTGTGGAACCGCCTGCAACGGCCAATTTCAAATCGTTTGGCTCTGCCGGACGCCAAAATTCCCAATTCCTAACTCCCCATCCCTAATTTATGAAACATGAAGCTCTATTACAGGAGGTTTGATTACTATGTCTAAGCTCATCAAGCGCGGCGACGAGGCCCGGAAGGCCCTGGAAGCCGGCGTCAACTCTCTGGCCGATACTGTCAAGATCACCCTGGGTCCCAAGGGCCGGAACGTGGTTCTGGACAAGAAGTACGGCGCTCCCCTCATCACCAATGACGGCGTGACCATCGCCAAGGAGATCGAACTGGACGATCCCTTTGAGAACATGGGCGCCCAGCTGGTGAAGGAGGTCTCCACCAAGACCAACGACGTGGCCGGCGACGGTACCACCACCGCCACCCTGCTGGCCCAGGCCATGATCCATGAGGGTCTGAAGAATCTGGCCGCCGGTGCCAATCCCATCGTGGTGAAGAAGGGCATGGCCAAGGCCGTGGAAGCCGCGGTGGCCGAGGTCAAGAAGCAGGCCAAGACCGTGGACGGCTCCAAGGACATCGCCCGTGTCGGTGCTGTGTCCTCCGGCGACGAGGAGATCGGCAAGCTGATCGCCGACGCCATGGAGAAGGTCTCTGCCGACGGCGTCATCACCATTGAGGAGTCCAAGACCGCCGACACCTATTCCGAGGTCGTGGAGGGCATGCAGTTTGACCGGGGCTATATCACCCCCTACATGGCCACCGACATGGAGAAGATGGAGGCCAACCTGGACGATCCCTATATCCTGATTACCGACAAGAAGATCTCCGTCATCGCTGACATCCTGCCCATCCTGGAGCAGATCGTCCAGTCCGGCAAGAAGCTGCTGATCATCGCGGAGGACGTGGAGGGCGAGGCTCTGTCCACCCTGATCGTGAACCGTCTGCGCGGCACCCTGAACGTGGTGTGTGTCAAGGCTCCCGGCTTTGGCGACCGCCGCAAGGAGATGCTGCAGGATATCGCCATTCTGACCGGCGGCACCGTGATTTCCGAGGAGGTCGGTCTGGAGCTGAAGAGCGCCACCATGGATATGCTGGGCCGCGCCCGCCAGGTGAAGGTCACCAAGGAGAACACCACCATCGTGGACGGCGCCGGCGACAGCCAGGCCATCAAGGATCGCGTGGGCCAGATCCGCACGCAGATCTCCACCACCACCAGCGACTATGACAAGGAGAAGCTGCAGGAGCGGCTGGCTAAGCTGGCTGGCGGCGTGGCCGTCATCAAGGTCGGCGCTGCCACCGAGACCGAGATGAAGGAGAAGAAGCTCCGCATCGAGGACGCCCTGAACGCCACCCGCGCCGCTGTTGAGGAAGGCGTTGTGGCCGGCGGCGGCACCATCTTCGTGAACGTGATCCCCGCCGTGGAGGCTCTGCTTTCCAGCGTGGAGGGCGACGAAAAGACCGGTGTCCGCATCGTGGCCAAGGCTCTGGAGGCTCCCATTCGTCAGATCGCTGCCAACGCCGGTCTGGATGGCTCCGTGATCCTGGAGAAGGTCCGCACCTCCGGCAAGACCGGCTACGGCTTTGATGCCTACAAGGAGGAGTACTGCGACATGGTCTCCGCCGGCATCATCGATCCCGCCAAGGTGACCCGCAGCGCCCTGGAGAACGCCGCCAGCGTCTCCGCCATGGTGCTGACCACCGAGTCTCTGGTGGCCGATAAGCCCGAGCCCCCCGCTCCCGCTGCCCCCGCCGGCGGCGAGATGGGCGGCATGTACTAAGTGCAAAAAACATCAAGCCCCCTGGCTTTCGCCAGGGGGCTTTTCTCGTGGAGACTCGGCTTGTCGGCGGAGCACAAGCATCAAGCATTGAGTCCTCCACTGCGCCTTCGAGCGGGGTGAGCCGGAGTCGGGAATCGCTTGCGTTCCGGCTATAACGCCGGAATACAGGATACGAAGCTTGTGATGGCAGGAAAGTGGGGGTGACAGGCTTTGCAGCGGCGCCCCGCTTCCACCAGCGGCACAGATGCTGCACATACTGAGTACCAGCAACCATTAAGCCCTTTGGCTTTACAGCCACAGGGCTTTTTCTCGTACGCTGGGGTCCATCAGCGTTGCCCTCCCCTGCCCATACTCTGGAAACCGCAGTCGGCATGCGTCATGGGCTATGCCTCTGCTCATGTCTGTCCGACCTGATACTTCTTCAGCAGCCGCCACAGTGTCCCCCGGCTGATCCCCAGTTTTGCCGCCGTCTGCGTCCGGTTCCCGCCGCATTCCTGAAGAACGGCCAGCAACTCCTCATAGGACAGGTCGATCCTGGTATGGGCGGCCTTCGGCATCAGCGGCGGGCACGGGGGCGGCGTCTCGGGAGAGGCGGCACTCTCCAGCAGATGGGCGATCAGGCCAGATACAGAGACGCCAGGCCGGTAAAGCACCGCCAGCCGCTCACAGAAATTCTGCAGCTCCCGGATGTTTCCCCGCCAGGGGCAGCTCTGCAGCAGACGGCAGTCGCCATCGCTCAGTTCCAGCGGACAGCCGTCGCCCTCCCGAGCCTGGAAGTTCCGAAGGAAGCTCTGCGTCAGCAGCGGGATGTCCTCCTGCCGCTCCCGCAGCGGGGGCAGGTTCAGCTGCAGGACATACAGGCGGTAATAGAGATCGCTGCGGAATTTACCTGCCCGGACCAGCGACTCCAGGTTCTTGTTGGTGGCCGCGATCACCCGGATATTGATGGGAGTCACCTGACTGTCCCCCAGCCGCATGATCTCCCGCTCCTGCAGGACCCGCAGCAGCCGCCCCTGAAGTCCCAGGGGGATCTCCGAGATCTCGTCCAAAAAGATGGTGCCGTTGTGGGCGATCTCAAACAGGCCCGGCTTACCGCCCCTGGTGGCGCCGGTGAAGGCGCCCTCCACATAGCCGAACAGCTCGCTCTCCAGCAGGTTCTCCGGCAGGGCGGCGCAGTTGATGGCTACGAAGTTGTTCTGTGACCGACGGCTCCAGGCGTGGATGCTCTGGCTCAACAGCTCCTTTCCGGTACCGGTCTCCCCCACCACCACGATGTTGGAGTCCGTCTGGGCAAAGGCCTTGGCCTCCTGGATACAGGCTATCATCCGCGGGCTGCGGGTGATGATATCCCCGAAGGTGTACTTGGCCTTGTGTCCCTTGTAGTGGAGCTTTTTGCGCAGCTGGTCCTCCGTGGTCTGGATCTGCGCGGCGTTCAGCAGGGAAACCACAGTTCCAGCCCGGAGGCCGTGCATCATCATGTTTTTCGTTTTGACGGACAGGTGGGTGTTTTTGTAAGCGATAATCTCGTCCGTGTTCTCCGTCGCGGACACGATGCGGCTCAACGCCGGGGTGGAGAACACGGAGGATGCCGGCTTTCCCAGATACTGTTCCCGGCGGGAGAGCTGCAAAACCTGGATGGCAGCTGGAACCGGGCCGTATTTCTGCCGCAGCTACAGCAGGATATTGACAATGTCCGTTCCGTTGATAATCAGTTCGATCACCCGGATAGAGAGGGAGCGGCAGCACAGGTCCAGATAGATGGCACCCCGAGCGATCATGGTGTCGCAGTCCGGCCACTGCGGCAACAGCCCGGATACCCCGGCCGATGACGCCTCTTCGGAGGATGGCGGCACTGACTGGCCCACCAAATCCATCAACATGATCGTTCCCATGGGCGCCGGGGGCGACACTGACTTTAATGCCCGCACATATGCAAAATATCTGGAGGATGTGTTGGGTGAGACCGTAGTCGTCACCAATATCACCGGCAATGGCGGAGCGCTGGGTTCCGAGGAAGTCAAGAACGCCTCTCCCGACGGTTATACCTGCCTGTTTTATCACACCTGCCTGAATATCAACCAGGCCACCGGCATTGCCGACTACGGTTCCGAGGCATTTGAGACCGTGGCTGTGGTGGGAAAGAGTTCCGGCGAGGCCGTGGTCGTGCGGGCTGACGCCCCTTATGACACCATGGAGGAGCTGATTGCATATTCCCAGGCCAATCCCCAGACCGTAAAAATCGCCGCCAACACTGGAGCCACCTCTCACTGGGCATCCGTCGTACTGAATGTGGAGGAAGATGCGCAGCTGAATATCGTCAATGCCTCATCCTCTGCAGAACGTGTTGCGAATCTTCTGGGCGGCCAGTTGGATGTTATTATCAATCCCATCGGAACCGTTCAGGATTATGTGACCTCCGGTGATTTTAAGTATCTGGCAGTCACGACCTCCGAGCGGCTGGACTACCTGCCCGACGTGCCCACCTGTCTGGAACAGGGTGTGAATCTCTCCTACGATCTGATGTACTATGTCATGTTCCCCAAGGGGACCGATCCTGCCATCTGCCAGAAATTTGCCCAAGCGTTCAAAGAAATCTCTGAGATGCCGGAGTATGCCGAGGAGATCAAGACCGCCTACAACCAGACTCCCTATTTCCTCGACACCGAGGAGTCTATTGCCTACATTCAGGAAGAGAACGAGAAGATGATGGCCTATGCCGACTACTTCAAGTAATCTCCATTGACCAGCGTCCTCACAGCGGCAGGTCTGGCTGGTGACCGGCCGGACCTGCCGTCTTTTTGCCCTCATGTATTACTAAAGGAGGAATTTCCCATGTATAATGCGCACAAGATCACCGACAAAGTGGCCGCCGGCAAGCTGGCCATCGGGTCCCACGTGGGCTTTGACAGCCCCTTCGTCACCGAGATGATCGCCGGCTGCGGCTTCGACTTCATCTGGATCGACGGCGAACACAGCGCCATCGACCGCAAGGATATCCAGAACCATCTGATGGCCTGCCGGGCCGCCGGCGCCGCCGGCATCGTCCGGGTGCCCTGGAACGATCCCGTCATCATCAAGGCCATCCTGGACATGGGGGCGGACGGCATCGTGGTACCCATGGTCTGTTCGCTGGAAGAGGCCAAGCAGGCTGCCGCCGCCACCCACTACCCCCCTGACGGCATCCGGGGCATGGGCACCCGCCGGGCAGTCAACTACGGCATCTGGGACAAGAATGCGTATGTGGCCGACACGGACAAATATATCCTCACCATTGTACAGATCGAGCACATTGACGTGGTAAAGGACCTGCCGGAGATTGCCAAACTCCCCGGCATCAGCGGCTTCGTGGTGGGACCCAACGACTTCACCATGAGCATGAACACCCTGGAGCGCACCTACACCGTTAACGACCCGGAGGTGCAGGAGCAATTTGACAAGATCGGCCAGGCCCTGGCCGGCACCGGCAAGCTCTTCGGCGTCTCCGGCGCCTGCAGCGAGAAGTTCGTCACCGACTGGATACGCCGTGGTGTCAACTATATGTGCATGAACTTTGACTTCAACTACATCGTCAGCGGCGCCAAGAACGTGATGCAGACCTCCCACGCCGTGCTGGACCAGCTGGGAAGGGCGTACTGAGATGGCGTTTCTGACACAGGAACAGCTGGACGCCCTGGCCCAGTTTGACACCCCCACCATCTGCAACGCCATCGAGGGCTTTGGTGTCCGGGGCCGGACCGAGGGCTTCACCCGGCCGGAGCTTCGGATGCGCGCCGCCATGAGCGACAAACCCATGGTGGGCTATGCCCGCACCGGCGTCATCTCCGCCCGGCAGCCGGCCACGCCGGCCCACAGCGCGGTGATGGAGGCGTATTACCGCCAGTATGAGGACTTCGACCTGCCCATGGTGGCAGCCATTCAAGACCTGGACCGGGTGCCGGTGGGCTCCTTTTGGGGTGACGTACAGGACACGGTCCACCGGGCCCTGGGCTGCATCGGCGTCATCACCGACGGCGGCGTCCGGGACATCGAGGAAGTAAAGAGGGTCGGGTTCTACCTGTTCTCCAAGGAGGTGCTGATCTCCCACGCCTACATCCACATGGTAGAGGCCGGCACAGCGGTGGACATCTGCGGCATGACGGTCCGCCCCGGCGACCTGATCCATGCGGATGCCCACGGCGCCATCGTTATCCCCCAGGAGATCGCCGGGCAGCTGGCAGAGGCCTGCGTCCGGGCCATGGACGCCGAGGAAGCTTTGAAGGGGCCCTGTCAAGCCGCTATCGCCCGGGGTGAGAGGGTCACCGCTAAAGAGATCATGGCCTGGCGGGGCGAGATGCAGCGCCGCCGGGCGGCCATTGCGCCGAAGCAAGAACATCTGTAGAAAGAGGTCTTTCCCATGAAATACACAGTCGAATCCCTGCGGCAGTTCGGCATTCAGGTGGCGGAGAAGGCAGGTATGTCCCACCAGGACGCCGAGACGCTGCTGAAGAACCTGCTGTTCAGCGACATGCGGGGCGTCCGCTCCCACGGCATGACCCGCCTGAGCGGTTATGTGACCCGCATCGAGCGGGGATGCACCTCCGCCACCGCCCAGCCCACCATCACCATGGACAGCGGTGCCGTGTTCTCTATGGACGGAAACAACGGCATGGGCTCCACCATCGGCACTGCCGCCATGCAGGCGTGCATCCGGCGAGCCAAGGAATACGGTGTCAGCTTTTGCACCGTAAATCATGCCTCTCACTACGGCTTCGGCGGCTTCTACGCCATGCAGGCCGCGGCGGAGGGCATGATCGGCTTCAACATCTGCAACTCCCCCGCCCTGGTGGCTCCCTTCGGCGGTGCCACCGCCATGTTGGGCACCAATCCCCTGACGGTGGCGGTGCCCTCCGGCAAGTACCCGGATCTGGTGCTGGACATGGCCACCAGTACCGTGGCCAAGGGCAAGATCGCTCTGGCCCTGAAGGAGGGCAAGTCCATTCCCGACAACTGGGCCCTGGCTCCGGACGGCAGCCCCACCACAGACCCCGCTGTAGCCAACAAGGGTGCCCTGACACCCCTGGGCGGCGCCAAAGGCTACGCCCTGGCCCTGATTATCGACGTGATCTGCTGCTGCCTCTGCGGCGGCAACAACAGCCGCCAAATCCCCCGGATGTTCGAGGATCCCAAGGAGCCCTCCGGCGTGGGGTACTTCATGGGCGCCATCGACATCGGCAGATTCGTGGATCTGGAAACCTTCAAAGCCCGGACCGACGCCATGTATGATGAGCTGAAGGCCGCCCCCACGGCACCGGGCTTCCGGGAGATCATGATCCCCGGGGAGATCGAGTTCCATCTGACCCGGCAGGCGGAGCGGGAGGGTATCGACATCAGCCCCGCCATTGAGCAGGACTTCGCGGATCTGGCCGTCAGGTACGGCGTCCCGCTGGAACTGCTGCAATCCTGCTGACTTTCCAGTGGAATCGGCTGTCCCCCGGCCCCTGCGGGCCGGGGGACACACAGACAGGAGGAATGAAATGCACATCGTCATTTTGGACGGATACACGGAAAACCCCGGCGATCTCAGCTGGGGAGAATTGGAGAAGCTGGGAGACCTGACGGTTTACGACCGCACCAGCCTCACCGATGAGGACGAGATCATCTCCCGGATCGGCGGTGCGGAGGTGGTCCTCACCAACAAGACCCCCATCTCCCGCCGAGTGATGGACGCCTGTCCCTCCATGCGCTTCATCGCCATGCTGGCCACCGGCTATAACGTGGTCGACATAGCCTGCGCAAAAGAGAAGGGCATCCCTGTCTCCAACGTGCCGGTCTACGGCACCCATTCCGTCAGCCAGTTTGCCATCGCCCTGCTGCTTGAAATCTGCCATCACATCGGTTATCATAATGATACGGTAAAGAGCGGGAAATGGGAACAGTGCCCGGACTGGTGCTACTGGGACTACCCCCTGATCGAGCTGGCGGGAAAGACATACGGCCTGCTTGGCTGCGGGAACATCGGCATCCACACTGCCGCCATCGCATCGGCCCTGGGGATGCATGTCATCGCCTACGACATGCGCCAGCGGGACGAAGCTCTGCAGCTGGGGGTGGAGTACGTCTCCCTGGACGAACTGTTCGCCCGGTCCGACGTTCTGGGCCTCCAAATGCCCCTGTTCCCCTTCAACACCGGCATCATCAACCGGGAGAACATCGCCAAGATGAAGGACGGGGTCATCATCATCAATAACAGCCGGGGCCAGATGGTGGTGGAGCAGGACCTGGCGGACGCCCTGAACTCCGGCAAGGTGGCGGCCGCCGGGCTGGATGTGGTGTCCACAGAGCCCATCCGGGGCGACAACCCCCTGCTGACCGCCAAGAACTGCATCCTCACCCCCCATATCTCCTGGGCCCCCAGGGAGAGCCGCCAGCGCATCATGGACTGCACCGTGGACAACGTGCGGGCCTACCTTCAGGGCGCCCCCATCAACGTGGTCAACCCGTGACCGGACCGGGGCGGGCCTTCCGCCCGCCCCGCGCATCCAGAGAGGAGGAAACTCATGTCAAAGTGGATTCTCATGCCGGACTCCTTCAAGGGGACCATGTCCTCCCTGGAGATCTGCCGGCTGATGCGGGAGGCCCTTCTGCGCCACGTGCCGGATGCAGAGGTGGTCTCCATTCCCGTGGCGGATGGCGGCGAGGGGAGCGTGGAGGCGTTTCTGGCCGCCATGGGCGGCCACCGGGTAGAGGTGCCCTGCACCGGTCCGGATTTTCGTAAGATCTCTGGTTTTTACGGTCTGCTGGCCGATGGCTACACCGCCGTGATCGAGATGGCCGCCGCCGCAGGCCTGCCCCTGATGGAGGGCCGTCTCTGTGCTGAGGGAGCCACCACCTACGGCGTGGGAGAGCTGATTCTGGCGGCGATCCGGGACGGCGCCAGGCGCATCATTCTGGGCCTGGGCGGCAGTGCCACCAACGACGGCGGCTGCGGCTGTGCCGCCGCTCTGGGCGTCCGCTTTCTGGACGGCACCGGGGCGGAGTACGTCCCCGTAGGCGGCACGCTGGACCGGTTGTGCCGGATCGACATGTCCCATCGCTCCCCCCTGCTGAACGGTGTGGAGATCGTGACCATGTGCGATGTGGACAACCCCCTCTGCGGTCCCAATGGCGCCAGCGCCGTCTTCGGCCCCCAGAAGGGGGCCGACCCTGATATGGTGACCCGTCTGGACCGGAATCTGCGCCACCTGTCGGAGGTGATCCGCCAGGACCTGGGCCGGGAGATCGCAGACCTTCCCGGTGCTGGCGCCGCCGGCGGCATGGGAGCCGGTGTGATGGCTTTCCTGGGCAGTCGCCTGCAGATGGGGATCGAGACAGTCCTGGACACAGTGGGCTTCGATGCCCTGCTGCCTGGTGCCACCGCGGTCCTGACCGGCGAGGGCCGTATCGACTGTCAGAGCCTTCGGGGCAAGGTGGTCATCGGCATCGCCCACCGGGCCCGGCAGGCACGGATCCCAGTGGTGGCCGTGGTGGGCGACGTGGCCCCCGGCGCGGAGGACGCCTATCAAGAGGGCGTCACCGCTATCGTGTCCACCAACCGTCGCGCCGTGCCCTGGGAGGTAGCCCGCCAGTCCGCCCGGGCAGATCTGTGCGCCGCCCTGGAGGATCTCTTCCGGCTCTACAATGCGTTCCGGTCCGCCCGATGACATGAGTGGATTTTTGAAAAGACGGTGCCGGGCGGCAGGAGCCGCCCGGCCTCATTCCCACCGTATCCGGGCTGCCGGCCTCGGGGCACCCTGCCAGCGGCAGCGAGTCTCTCCTCTGCTTCCGGTTTTTTGAAATTTTTCATTTTTTTCGAAGAAACACTTGACAAACGCCGCCGCCTTCTGGTATAGTAATTGATGCCCGTTCGGGTTAGACATTTGGCGGCATAGCTCAGTTGGCTAGAGCATGCGGTTCATACCCGCAGTGTCCCCGGTTCAAATCCAGGTGCCG
>OJRV01003144.1_pt1 | contig 14264 bp, 8 predicted proteins | sample 1599241 | NCBI WGS metagenome assembly OJRV01 (sample SAMN04168656, study PRJEB22393) | human gut metagenome | biome: human gut microbiome; feature: stool | host: Homo sapiens | collected 2014-03-17 | reverse complement strand
GATCCAGGTAGTAATAGGCATAGCCCACACGGAAATTCCAGTTGTGATCCCCCTGGAAATGCTCCTCGTATGGCAGGAGCAGGGACAGTGCCTTTTCATACATTTCCTTGTCATCCACATCGGCGGCATTGTTGTAGGCCCGGGCGAGCTCACTGCACAGCTCGGGGGTGCGGCTCTCTTCGGGGATGGCTTCGATGGTGTCGATGATCTTCTGGTACTCGTCCTTCTCGTTCCAGATCTGACATTGTTCCAACAGGGTCATATTGATGTCCTCCTTCAGCAGTGGATTGGCTATGGAAAGCAGTGTTTTTTATATGGAAAAATCTGCGCAGGCAGAAAGGGCTCTTATCAGCGCTCTGCCTGAATTCCATGGACAGCAGGAGATTTCAGCAGGCGGCATGGCCCGGCGAGCGATCTCCCTGGGAATGTTCCGCTCAGCATACAGGTGTATGGACAGCGGATACACTCTCTCAATTCTAATGATACTAAGAAACCCTCACAGGCGCAATCCATGAATCACACAAAAAATGTGAATTTTTATATCCAATTTCCCAAAGGGCGGCAGCATATAAAAACTCCCCCGTCCGGTTCGGAAACGGGGGAGGAAAAGCTGAGACCAGGCTCAGCGCAGATATTTTCCGGTGATGCTGGCGGGATCGGCGGCCACCTGCTCCGGTGTGCCGCAGGCCACGATGCGTCCGCCGCTCTCGCCGCCGCCGGGGCCAAGGTCCACGAGATAGTCGGCGTTGCGGATCACATCCAGATCGTGCTCAATGACCACCACAGTAGCCCCGCTGTCAATGAGACGCTGGAACACGCCGAGCAGGGTACGCACATCCAGCGGGTGCAGGCCGATGGTGGGCTCGTCGAATACAAACACGGTGTCAGCCTGCCCTTTGCCCATCTCGCTGGCGAGCTTGAGCCGCTGGGCCTCCCCGCCCGAAAGGCTGGGCGTGGCCTCGCCCAAAGTCAGGTAGCCCAGCCCCAGGCTGGAAAGGGTCTGCAGCCGGCTGGCCACCAGCTTGAGGTCGGAACAAGCGGCAAGGGCTTCGTCCACGCTCATCTCCATCAGGCGGGGCAGGCTCTCGGCCTGGGCGCCGTCCTTCCGGGTGCGGTAGAGGGCGGCGGCATCCTTCTGGTAGCGGGAGCCGCCGCAATCCGGGCAGGTGATCTCCACATCCGGCAGGAACTGGATGTCCAGGCTGATGGTGCCGGTACCGTCGCAGCCGGGGCAGCGCAGGCGGCCCGTGTTGTAGGAAAAATCGCCCGCCTTGTAGCCCTTCTCCCTGGCAAGGGGGGAGCGGGCGTAGATCTTGCGCAGCTCATCGTGGACATTGGCATAGGTGGCCACCGTAGACCGAACATTGATGCCGATGGGCGTTGCGTCAATGAGCTTGACCTGCGCAATGCCCGGTGCAGTGATGCTTTCCACATGGGCGGGCAGAGCTTCGCCCTTGGCGGCGGCCTCCAGCGCGGGGATCAGGCTTTCCAGCACCAGCGTGGTCTTGCCGGAACCGGACACGCCGGTCACCGCAATGAGCCGCCCCTTGGGCAGCCGGACTTCCAATGGCTTGACGGTGTGGATGGCCCGGGTGCGCAGGGTGATGGTGCCCAGCGCAAAGAGCTCCGCCTCCGGGGTGCGGGTGCGGGCTGAGAGGGTGTGCAGGTCGGCAAGGAAGGGCCCGATGCGGGAAGCCGGGCTTTGGGCCACCTGCTCCACAGTGCCCTGTGTCAGGATGGTGCCGCCGTTTTCACCGGCACCGGGGCCCATCTCAATGAGCCAGTCGGCATCCCGCAGGATCTCGGTGTCGTGATCCACCAGCACAATGGAGTTACCGTCCGCGATCAGATCGTGCATCACGCCCCGCAGGCCCTCGATGTTGGAGGGGTGCAGGCCGATGGAGGGTTCGTCCAGCACATAGAGCACACCGGTGGTGCGGTTGCGCACCGAGCGGGCCAGCTGCACCCGCTGGCGCTCCCCTGTGGAAAGGGTGGCGGCCTCCCGGTCAAGGGAGAGGTAGCCCAGCCCCAGATCCAGCAGGCGGGCGGCGGTGGCCTGAAAGGACTCGCAGATGCTTTCAGCCATGGGGCGCATCTCCACGGGCAGGGAGGCAGGTACCCCCTCCACCCACTGCACCAGCGTGTCCAGCGTCATGCGGCAGGCATCGGCCAGCCCGATGCCCCGCAGCCGGGGAGCCCGGGCCGCGGCGTTCAGGCGGGAGCCGCCGCACGCGGGGCAGGGGCCCTGCTTCAGGAACCGCTCCACCCGCTTCATGCCCTTTTCATCCGTCACCTTGGCAAGGGCGTTCTCCACGGTATAAACGGCGTTGAAGTAGGTGAAATCCATTTCGCCGGCCGCGCCGGTCTTGCTGTTCTGGTAGAGCAGGTGCACTTTTTTGGCGGGGCCGTGGAACACCATGTCGCGCTCTTCCGGGGTCAGCTCCCGGAAGGGAACGTTGGTGCGCACGCCCATCTTTTCGGCGATCTCCTTCATCAGCGACCACATCAGGGTCTGCCAGGGCAGCACCGCGCCCTCGTTGATGGAAAGGCTCTCGTCCGGCACCAGAGTGGATTCGTCCACCACCCGCACGATGCCGGTGCCCTCGCAGTCTGGGCAGGCTCCGGTGCTGTTAAAGGCAAACTGCTCCGCGCCCAGCACCGGCACCTGTGCGCCGCACCGGGGGCAGTAGAGCGGGATCTCGGCCGCAATGTTCAGGCTGGGCGGCACCATGCAGCCGCAGCTGGGGCAGGGGTAGTGGGACAGCCGGGAGAACATCAGGCGCAGGCTGTTCAAAAGCTCGGTCATGGTGCCAAAGGTGGAGCGCATTCCGGGCACGCCGGGCCGCTGGTGGAGGGCCAGTGCGGCGGGAACATAGCGGATCTCGTCCACCTGCGCCTTTTCGGCCTGGGTCATCCGGCGGCGGGTATAGGTGGAAAGGGCCTCCAGATAGCGGCGGGAGCCCTCGGCGTAGAGGACCCCCAGCGCCAGCGAGGACTTGCCGGAGCCGGACACGCCCGCAATGCCGACGATCTTGTGGAGCGGCACATCTACGTCGATGTTTTTCAGGTTGTGCACCCGCGCGCCCCGCACCCGGATGGCGGCGGGGAGAGCGGAACTGGATTCGTGGTTCATCGTGTCTCCTTTCTCTGAATGGGGTCACAAAAGGCTCCCCCACAGGGGAGCCGGAAAGATCATAAACCGAGAGCATTGAACCGCTGGTGTTCGAGCTGGTCGATCACCGCCTGCGCTTCCGAGGCAATGGGGGCGGGTACTGCGGCGGGGCGGCTGAGGTAGTAGCCCTGCAGCAGGTCCACGCCCAGACCGATGACGGTGCGCAGCTGGGCCTCGGTCTCAATGCCCTCGGCGATGAGCTGCATACTGCGGGCGTGGGCGTAAGCCACAATGTTGGAGACGATCTGCTGCTTATCACGGTCGGTATCGATCCCGCGCACAATGGAAATGTCGATCTTGATATACCGGGGCGAGAGCTCCAGCAGGTTCAATTCGTTGCTGTAGCCGCTGCCGTAGTCATCCAACGCAAAGGAGCCGGAGAAGCCCGGAACGTTCCGCTTCCGTTCCAGACATGCGCGGTCCAGATCTTCCTGTTCGGTGATCTCCACCACCAGCCGCTTGAGCAGCTCGGGGTAGCGCTGAGCATATTCCTCCACATCCTCAACCGTCAGGCTGACATTGGCGATGGAGTTGATGAAGAGCAGGGCATCGCTCTGGAGCAGGCCCTGTGCCTGCATGCGCTGGAAGATTTCGCTGGAATGGAACACAGTGATCCGTTCGATCTCATACAGGCGGCCTGTCTCATGGGCCAGCTGCATGACCTGAGCGGGGGAGTGCAGGGTGGGCAGATCGACCCGCATAAGGGCCTCGTAGGCTGCGACCCGGCCGCTGCGGGCAGAGTAGATGGGCTGGAAGTGGTAGGACACCAGCTCCTCCTGCAGCAGGAGCTCAAAGTCCTGCTGGGTCTGGGCGGCGTATGCCTCCTGATGGTAGCTGCCGATATCAAAATCACACATGCGGCCCTTGTGGGAATGCTTGACCTGATACATGGCAAAGTCGGCATATTTTTTCAGGGTGAGCAGGTCGTGGCCGTCCGTGGGGTACCAGGCAATGCCGCCCGAGATGCTGATGTGCAGCTGCTTGCCGTTGGGCAGGATGGACACGCTGCGCTGCAGGGCGGCACTCAGCAGCTCCAGCTGGGCGCGGAGCTGTGCCTGATCCTGGTAGCCATAGAAGAAGATCAGGAATTCATCGCCCGAAAGGCGGGAGCAGATGGTGTTGGCGGGCGTGTTGGCCGCAAAGCACTGGCCGGTCTGGCGGATGTACTGGTCGCCCCAGTCGTGGCCGTAGGTGTCGTTGATCTGCTTGAGGTTGTCCAGATCCATCATCAGCAGGGCGGCACAGCCCAGCTTTTCGGGCTGCTGGAACAGCGCGTCACAGGCGCGGTCAAAGGCACGGCGGCGGTACAGGCCGGTCAGGGTGTCGTAATCGCGCTCGTGCTCAATGCGCTGCTGCTCCAGCACCGTGATGGTCATATCCTCAGCAAGACCCACCTCGGAGACGCTTTCGCCCAGGATATGGGTGATGCGCAGGGTGATGTAGTGGGTGCTGCCGTCGGGCTGGGGGATGGCAAAGACCTTGTTGTTGGCCGGGGACAGGCGGTAGAACCACCGCTGCTCCAGTGTGCCCATCAGGGCGCGGAAAGCCTTTGGCGTGAGCGGATCGGGCTGCTCCTGCGCAAGGCCCAGCATGGAGAAGAAGTTGTCGGTCACATAAACGCTGTCATCGCGCAGCTCATAGCCGCCCAGCTCCGCACTGGCCAATTTCATAATGCGCAAAAAGCGGGTGGAGGAGTCCAGCATGTCTTTGCTCAGCTGGGTAAAGGCAGAGGAGAACTGATCCAGCTCCCGGATGCCGGTGGCGGACAGATGCGGGATGGCGGAGGAATCCGCTTCGGCAGCGGCTACCTCGGCCGAGAGCTTGGCAACGGGCCGGGCCAGCCGCCTGCTGACCAGCCAGCTGCAAACAAAACCAACGGCCAGCGTGATCAGAATGATGAAGGAGAACAGCTGCTTCAGCCGCTGGGCGAAAGCAAAGAGCTGCACCGCGGGAACGGAGCCCACGAGAAGCCAGTGCTTGCCCGAGAAAGGGGCGTTCCGGCTGTAGAGGTTCAAGGGGGAGACCGAAGCAATGTAGAGGGCATTGCTGAAGAGGTAGCGGTGGGTATGGGCACTGTGGAGGCGCAGCGTAAGGCTTTTGTCCGCAGAACCCGGCTGCCCGTCGCAGTGGGAACGGAGCACCGGACACAGCTGCAGTTCAGAGGCAGAGAGCTCCTCCGTATCGGTCACGGCAAGGAAATAGGTGCCGTTGTTTTGCAGCTCAGAGCAGGGCAGGTTCTCCCACAGGTAGTCGGCCAGCAGTTCCACGCCGATCACGCCGTAAACGGTGCCGTCCGGCAGGATCAGGGGCTGGCTGTAGGCAATGGCCTCGTGGGTGTCCCCGGGCACCAGATAGGATTGTGAGGTCCAGTGGCCATAATCGGAGGCGGCAAGGCTGGCTCCGTCTTTATAGGCGGCCTGGAAAGGGGGATAAAGGAAGCCGCGATTTCCCAGTGCCCGGTAGCGGATGGTGGGAGCCCAGCTGTTGTCCGTGGCAATGGAGAGGGACTGCACCAGCTGGGCCGGTGCCCGCACGAAGGTCAGGTCGGCGTTGCGCTGGGAGGGAGCGGCATCCGGGTCAAGATCCCGCAGGTAGATGGCGGGCATGAGGCTGTCCTGCTTCCGCTTGTCCAGATCATGGGTGTTCAGGATAAGGAACACGCCGGTCACCGACTTGATGCGCAGGGTGCTGATGAGCTCCGGCGCGGCGGCTTCCAGCAGGGGATAGGCCGCGTCGCTGCTGCTGTCCAGCGTGCTCAGGCTGATCTCTCCCTCGTCCAGAAGCTGCTGGGTCAGGCCATTGATGGTATCGGAAAGGCTGGTCAGCTCCTGTGCATCGTGGAAGATGGACTGAAGATACCGGCTGCGGTTGTCCACCTGCATGGCAAGGATATCCTCGGCGTTCTGGTTCAGCTGGGGGCCAAGCCGGGTGGCGTGGACGGCAAAGGTCAGCAGCAGGAACTCCACCGCCAGCACAGCCAGCAGGGAGAAAAGGATGGTGCCGAAGATAGAATGGCCCGTCTGAGGGGCCTTCTGGCTGTGCGGCTTGCGGTTCTGCATCTGAGAGTCTCTCCTTTTGTGGTTGTTCCAAGGGCATCTCAGCCCGCAAAGGCGCTGAGAGCGGCCAGAGTCTGGTCGTACCAGGCATCAAAATAGGCATCGGTCAGGAACTCGGCTTCGGCTTCCTCGGGGGTCTGCCCGGCAGCCAGCCGCTCCAGCACCGTGGCACGGTCGGCAGTGACACGGTCCTCCAGCGCGTACTGCAGGGTATTGCGGGCGCGCAGGGCATCCGGGAAGGCATGGGTGGTGTAGAGCTTGCTGCGATCGATGGCATCAATGGACAGGCTCAGCACCTTGTGGATACTCTCGGAGACCGTCAAGCCGCTGTTCTCAAGGGCGGACATGCTGTTGGCGGCATAGGTCACGGGCATATAGCCGGACTGCACCGAGAACTGCAGGTTGTTTTCCGGCTGGGTGAACCATTTCAGAAAGGCAACGCAGGCGCTGATCTCGTCCTCGGTGCCCGGGATGACTACCATGCCGGCCCCCTGCTGGACGGCCACCGGCTCACAGCCTGCAAAGCTGGGGCAGGGCAGTGCGGCCATCTGGATGCCGTGGCTCTCGGTGTCGCTGGTCAGCACCTGGGTGGGGAAGAAGGAAGCGCTGGAGGAGGAACCGACATAGGCCAGCAGGCTGCCGATCTTGATATCGTCGCTGCGGAACTTGCCGCTGGCACTGCACCAGCCCTTGATGTAGGGGACATAGTAGTTATCCCACAGCTTGCGGAGGGCCGGCTTGTCAAAGTGCAGGGTCATCACGCCGTTCTCGGCATCAAAGATGGTCGTACCCAGTTCCTGTGCGCCGCAGAGCAGGTAATTGGTCAGCGCGTCGCGGCCATACAGGGCCTTGCCGTCGTTGGGCGCAGCCGTCTGGGCATCGGTCCAGTCGTAGTATTTGTGTGCGGCCTCGTTCAGCCCCTCCACAGTGGAAAGATCCGCATAGGTCACGCCTGTGGCCTCGGCAAAGGGGACAAAGTCTGTGACGTTCAGGTAGAGCAGCTCAGTGGATTTTGCTATGGGAAAGACCTTGAGCTCCCCGTTGTTCATCAGGTCACCCTCTTCGAGAAAACCGGCGATATAGGCGGACTTCTCTTTTTCGGTCAGGTAGGGGCTCAGGTCAACGGCAAGGCCCATCTGATCCAGCGTAAAGGCGGTGTCTGCGTAGGAGGAGACGATGTTGGGGAGCTTTTCGGCACCCACCTTGCCCTCGGCGGCGGCCAGCACGCTGGTCTCCAGGTCGTTCACGCTGCCCTGACTGGAGCTTTCGACTCGGATGTTCTTCTCTTTGCCCACGGTGGAGTTGAACTGCTCCACCAGCTGGTTGAAGCATTCCAGCTGATCGCCGTTGTAGTAGGTCCAGATCGTGATGGTGGTGGGCAGCTTGCTTCGGCCGCAGGCAGTGCCGCCCAGCGCCACGGCGGCGCACAGCAGCAGACTGACGGCAGAACGAAGGATTCGTTTCATTACATTATCTCTCCCATTCCGACAAAAACGGCTCACGGAAAAGCGGCGCGTCCTGTCGTTTCTGAAATGATACCAGACGAAAATATTGTAACACTTTTTCGGGGCGGGGGCTACTGATTTTTGAAAAAACACCCGAAAGCAGACGAAAAAAGAAAGAATCTCTGGCCAGCGCTTCCATTTTTCGTAAAGTCCGGATATAATACAAGCATAAAATACAACAAAAAGAATGGGAGAGCTTATGGAGCAGAAGAAGGACGAGGGCCTGAACGGCAACGAGAAGATCGAACAGGCGGTCTGCCAGTTACAGCAGGAGCCTACACAGGAGCAGCTGGCGCATACCCTGACCGTGATCCGGCGGCGGATGCGGGAAAACGGACAGGTCGTGGTGGCAGTGGAGCCGAACCCGGCCAGTGAGCAGATGCAGCTGCGGGCCCTCCGCACGGCCGATGGGGCCAGCTGGTGGTATGCCTTTACCAGCTTTGAAGAAGAGATGAAGGGCGCGGAAGCGGTGCAGTCCACCTTTCTGGTGGAGCTTGAAAAGCTGTTGGATGCCGCACTGCAGGTGCCGGAGATCCAGGGCATCATCCTGAACCCCTGGAACCGCACCATCCAGCTGGACAAGACCCTGCTCCGGATCATCAAGGGATAAGCACGAAAGGGCCCGCCTGCGCATTTTGGTGCGCGCAGACGGGCCCTTTTTATATGGTAAAGGAAGAAGGAAAATGGCAGATCAGGCCGCGTCGGTGCGGTTTTTCTTGAGCAGGCTCAGGATCACGGCACCCACCACGCTGCCAGCGGCCAGAGCCACGCAGTAGAGCAGGGCATGATCGACCACGGGGAACACGAAGATGCCGCCGTGGGGAGCGCGCAGGGCGCAGCCGAAGGTCATGGAGAGGGCACCGGCCAGCGCGGCACCGGCCACACAGCTGGGCAGGACGCGCAGCGGGTCGGCGGCGGCGTAGGGGATGGCACCCTCGGTGACGAAGCACAGGCCCATGACGTAGTTCACGATGCCGTTGCGGCGCTCGTCAGGGGTCCACTTCTTGGGGCAGAAGGTGGTGGAGAGGGCGATCGCGATGGGAGGAACCATGCCGCCCACCATGACAGCAGCCATGACCTCGTAGTTGCCGGAGGCCAGCGCGGCAGTGCCAAAGACGTAGGCAGCCTTGTTGAAGGGGCCGCCCATATCAATGCTCATCATACCGGCAACGATGGCACCCAGCAGGACTTTGGAGGTGCCGCCCATGGCGTTGAGGCAGTTGGTCATGGCGGTGTTGATCATGCCCATGACCGGGTTGATGCCGCACATCACGGCACCGATGATGAGGATGCCGCCCAGCGGGTAGATCAGCATGGGGCGGATGCCGTTCAGGCTGGCGGGGAGCTTTTCGGTGATCTTCTTCAGGAACTCGACCACATAACCGGCCACGAAACCGGCCAGCAGAGCGGCCAGGAAGCCGCCGGAGATGCCGGTGGTCTCACCATTGGCAAGGCCTGCAAAGTTGGTGCCGTTCATGGCTAGCACGCCGCCCGCAAAGCCCACGGCCAGGCCGGGACGGTCGGCGATGGACATGGCGATGAAGCCTGCCAGAATGGGAAGCATGTAGCCAAAGGCGGCGCTGCCCACCGTCTTGAAGAAGGCGGCGATGGGGGTGTTCATGCCAAAGTTGGAGGGGTCGATGGTGTAATCGTCCAGCAGGAAGGCCAGCGCGATCATAATGCCGCCGCCCACCACAAAGGGCAGCATGTGGGACACGCCGTTCATCAGGTCCTTGTACACCTTGCGGCCAAAGCTGTCGCCGGAGGTCTCCTCCTCGGCAGCGGAAGCACCGCCCTTGGCGTGATACACGGGAACTTCGCCGTGAGCCACCTTTTTCAACAGCTCTTCGGGCTTGTGGATGCCGTCATCCACCCGGGCAAACAGCACGGGCTTGCCGTCAAAGCGGGCGGTCTCCACATTCTTGTCTGCTGCCACGATGATGCCGTCGCAGGCTGCGATCTCGGCGCGGGTCAGCACGTTCTTGGCACCATCGGAGCCGTTGGTCTCCACCTTGGTGGGCAGGCCCAGCTTGTCACCGGCCTTGGCCAGCGCCTCGGCGGCCATGTAGGTGTGGGCAATGCCGTTGGGGCAGGCGGTCACGGCCAGAATGCGGTAGCCGCTCTGAGGGATGGCCTGCTGGGTGAAGCTCTCCTCACCGAACTGGGCCTCCTCCTGTGCGTCGATGAGGGCAAGGAATTCGGCGGGGGTCCTGGCGGCCTTCAGCTTTTCCACAAAGTCCTCGTTCATCAGCATCTGCATCATGCGGGCCAGCATATCCACGTGCAGGCTGCCGTTTTCGGGGGCTGCAATGGCAAAGAGCAGGTCGGTCTTGCCGTCATCCTCGGCGTTGTACTGCACCGGGGTGCTCAGACGCAGGGCGGCCAGGCTGGGCCGGGTGACCACATTCGTCTTGGCGTGGGGAACGGTGATGCCGTTGTCCACGTAGGTGGAGGCCTCATCCTCCCGGGCGTAGAGCGCCTTCTTGTAGGCTTCTGTGTCGGTGATGTTGCCGTGGGTGGCCTGCAGTTCTACCAGCCGGGAGAGGATCTCGTCCCGGTTGGAGGCCGCAGAATCCAGCTCGATGGACTTTGCGGTGAATAATTCCGTAATGCGCATAAGGGTTCTCCTTTCTCTCGTAGCGTCCTCACCCTCTCAGGCCGCTTCGCGTCCAGCTCTCCCGAAGGGAGAGCCCTTGGCAAAACCATCAACATAGCAATGACTGTCAAGACCTCCCACTTTGGGGGAGGTGGCATTGCGTCAGCAATGACGGAGAGGGTGAGCTGCCTTAAATTTGACCAAACAATTCTTCGATCTTTTCTTTCGTTGCCAGCCCAAGGCTGAACGCGGTGGCACTGCCGCAGGCGGTGCCCAGCCTGAGGGCCTGCTCATAGCTGCCGCTTTGCAGATAACCTGCCACAAAACCGGCCACCATGCTGTCGCCTGCGCCCACGCTGTTCACGACCTTGCCTTTGGGGCAGCCGATGCGGTGCACCTCGCCGTGCTCATCCACCAGCAGAGCGCCGTTCCCGGCCATGCTCACCAGCACGTTTCGGGCACCCTTTTCCTGCAGAGCGCGGGCGGCGGCGGTGATCTCTTCGTCCGTTTTCAGCTCCCGGCCCACGATCTCGCCCAGCTCGTGATCGTTGGGCTTGATCAGGAAGGGGTGATAGGGGAGGACGTTGACCAGCAGATCCTGGGTGGCATCCACCACGGCCCGCACGCCGTGGCCCTCCAGCCCTGCCAGCAGCCGCTCGTAGGTGCTCTGGGAAAGGCTCTTGGGGATGCTGCCCGCCAGAATGAGGATGTCGTCAGGCTGCAGGGTGTCCAGCTGGGCTTCCAGCTGCTGCATGGCGCTTTCCGGGATGCTGGGGCCTGCGCCGTTCAGCTCCGTCTCGGTGCCTGCCTTGATCTTGACGTTGATGCGGGTCATGCCCTCGGCCAGATGGATGAAATCGGTCCGGAGCCCCTGCGCGGCCAGACCACGCTCCAGCCAGGCACCGGTCTCACCGGCCACAAAGCCCAGAGCCACGCTCTTACAGCCCAGCTCCCGGAGCACGCCGGAAACATTGATGCCCTTGCCGCCCAGCACGCAGTCCTCCCCGGCGGCGCGGTTCACTTCGCCCACCTCAAGGGGCCTGTCGAGACGGACGACATAATCGATGGCAGGATTGAATGTAACAGTGTAGATCATACCTCGGTCTCCTTTATCAGAGTGTATTGCCGGTATTTGGGGTTGGGGCACTTGTTCGTCAGGATGGCACCGCTGTGCAGATCACAGATGACGGCGGGGTAGACCTGCGCGAATTTGGTGTCGTCCACCAGGAACCACGCCTCCCGCGCCCGGTGGAGAGCCGCAGCCTTGACAGCGGCCTCCTCGGGGTCTGGGGTGGTAAAGCCGGAACCCAGCGCCACGCCATTGGCTCCCATGAAGGCTTTGGTGAAATTGTACTGCTGGATGGCAGTCAGCGCAGCCGCCCCGATGATGGCCTCGGTCTGGGGCCGCAGCAGCCCGCCGGGCAGGAACACACGGCAGCCTTTCTGGGCCAGCAGGCGGGCGTGGGCCACGCCGTTGGTCACATAGCTGGCGTTCAGGGCCGGGCCGCTCAGCGCCCGTGCCAGAGCCAGCGTGCTGGAGCCTGCATCCAGATAGATGAAATCTTCCGGCAGGATCAGTTCTGCCGCCGCCTGAGCGATGCTCTGCTTCTGACTGACGGCCAGCTCTTCCTTGGCGGCCATGGTAGGCTCATCGGTGCGGAAGGGGCTGTCCGGCAGGGTGGCCCCGCCGTGCACCTTGTTCAGTTTGCCCTGCTTGCCCAGCTCGTTCAGATCGCGCCGGATGGTGGACTCGCTGGCGCTCAGCGCCTCGCACAGCTCCTGCACGGTGGCAGTGCGCTGGCGGGCCAGCAGATCCAAAATCAGGCTGAATCGTTCTTCTGCCAGCATCGGGAACATTCCCCCTTGTTCGATTCATATGATTGATTTTGATTGACGTTGGCGGGTTCTGACCGCCTTGCCCCCTTATTATAGCAAAATCTCAGTCAAAATCAATCAAATCCCGCCAAGTTTGAGTGACAAAATATTGCTCTGTTTTTTGGGCAGGATGCATAAGAAGTGGGATACAACAACAAAAAAGCCGACACTCCACAATGGAATGTCGGCTGAATCTCTCACCGCTTCGGTCTGGCTGTGCCAGCGCCTTGCGGAGCTTCCCGAATAGGGAAGCCAGGAAGCACGGTTACTTATTCTGGATGTACTCGTCCATGGCCTTGGCGGCTGCCTTACCGGCACCCATGGCCTTGATGACGGTGGCAGCACCGGTCACGGCATCGCCGCCGGCGTACACGCCCTCACGGCTGGTCTTGCCCTCGTCGCCCTCGGTGACGATGCAGCCGTGCTTGTTGGTCTCGAGGCCCGGCGTGGTGGAGCGGATGAGGGGGTTGGGGCTGGTACCCAGGCTCATGATGACGGTGTCCACGTCCATCGTGAACTCGCTGCCCTTCTTCTCGATGGGGCGGCGGCGGCCGGAAGCATCCGGCTCACCCAGCTCCATCTCGATGCAGGTGATGGCCTTGACGAAGCCGTCCTCATCGGGCAGGATCTCCACGGGGTTGCAGAGGGTCTTGAAGATAATGCCCTCTTCCTCGGCGTGCTCGACCTCTTCCTTACGGGCAGGCAGCTCAGCCATTCCGCGGCGATAGACGATGTAGACCGTCTCAGCGCCCAGACGCAGGGCGCTGCGGGCAGCGTCCATTGCCACGTTGCCGCCGCCGACGACGGCGACCTTCCTGCCGGTGCGGATGGGGGTCTTGCTGGTGGGCAGGTAAGCCTTCATCAGGTTGGAGCGGGTGAGGAACTCGTTGGCGGAGTAGACGCCCTTTAGGCTCTCGCCCGGGATGCCCATGAAGCGGGGCAGGCCGGCACCGGAACCCACGAAGACGGCCTCATAGCCGTACTCGCCCATCAGCTCGTCGATGGTGAGCACCTTGCCGATGACCATGTTGCACTCGAAATCGACGCCCATCTTCTTGAGGCCGTCGATCTCCTGCTGGACGATGGCCTTGGGCAGACGGAACTCGGGGATGCCGTACATCAGCACGCCGCCTGCGACGTGCAGGGCCTCGTAGACCGTGACCTTATAGCCCAGCTTGGCGAGGTCGCCTGCGGCGGTCAGGCCGGCAGGGCCCGCGCCGATGATGGCGACCTTGTGGCCGTTGGACGCAGGCACGACGGGGGCAGTGTGGACATTCTCACGGTGCCAGTCGGCCACGAAGCGCTCCAGACGGCCAATGCCGACGGGCTCGTTCTTGATGCCGCGGGTACACTTGCCCTCGCACTGGCTCTCCTGCGGGCAGACACGGCCGCAGACAGCCGGGAGTGCGGAAGATTTTCCGATCACCTTTGCAGCCTCAGCATAGTTTCCTTCTTTTACTTCTTTTACGAATGCCGGGATATCGATCTTAACCGGACATCCCTGTACACATCTCGCGTTTTTGCAGTTTAAGCATCTGGACGCTTCTGCGACCGCTTCTTCTTCATTATATCCATAGCAGACTTCCTCGAAGTTCGTTGCGCGGACCTTCGGCTCCTGCTCTCTTACCGGGACTTTTTTCATTCCATCCATGTCATTTCCTCCATATCACCGATCATTCGCTGCAGTTACCGCATCCCCCGTGGTGGGCATCGCCCTCACGGAGTTTTAAAAGTGCACGGCCTTCCTCAGTCTTATACATCTGCTGACGTTTCATTGCTTCGTCGAAGTTTACGGCATGTCCGTCAAATTCCGGTCCGTCAACACAGGCAAATTTTACCTTTCCGTCAACCGTCACACGGCATGCACCGCACATTCCGGTTCCGTCTACCATGATCGGGTTTAAGCTTACGACTGTCGGGATCTCAAGCTCCTTTGTCAGGAGACATACGAATTTCATCATGATCATCGGTCCGATCGCGACACAGACGTCATATTTCTTTCCCTGCTCATTTACGAGTTCTTTGATAACCTCGGTAACCATTCCTTTATGTCCGTAGGA
>OJRV01003143.1_pt1 | contig 14266 bp, 9 predicted proteins | sample 1599241 | NCBI WGS metagenome assembly OJRV01 (sample SAMN04168656, study PRJEB22393) | human gut metagenome | biome: human gut microbiome; feature: stool | host: Homo sapiens | collected 2014-03-17 | reverse complement strand
CCTATGGCGTCGGCAAGGAGCTGGCCAACGCGGCGCCTCTGGTCATGACCGGCCTTTCCGTCGGCTTCGCCTTTAAGACGGGCCTGTTCAACATCGGCGCTTCCGGCCAGTACACGCTGGGTGCCTTTGGTGCCCTGTACTGCGCCATCATGCTCAAGCTGCCCTGGTTCGTCTGCCTGCTGGTGGCTACCATCCTGGGCGGCATCTGGGGTGCTATCCCGGGCTTCTTCAAGGCCTACTTCAACATCAACGAGGTCATCACCTCCATCATGTTCAACTGGATCGGCCTTTACCTCGTCAATGAGCTCATCTACCAGAACGGTACCGGCCCCATGTACGATGTGCGCAACACCCGTACCCTGAACCTGGGCAAGAGCGCGGAGCTGTCCAAGGCATTGATCCCGGACTTTGGCCTGAACAAGATGTTCCAGACCAACAGCACCACCATTGCCATCTTCCTGGCGGCAGCCGTGGCAGTCCTGATCTGGGTCATCCTGAACAAGACCACCTTTGGCTATGAGCTCAAGGCGGTCGGCCTGAACAAGAGCGCGGCCCGCTACGCCGGTATCAACGAGAAGAAGAACATCATCCTCTCCATGGCCATCGCAGGTGCGCTGGCCGGTTTCGGCGCAGGCCTGTATTACCTCTCCAACGTGTCCCAGTGGAACCCGCTGAATTCCACCAGCCTCCCGGCCATGGGCTTCAACGGCATTTCCGTTGCCCTGCTGGCAAGTTCCAACCCCATCGGTACCATTTTCTCTGCCCTGTTCATCTCCCACATCTCGGTCGGCGGTTCGTTCCTTTCCACCAAGTATTACCCCACCGAGATCTCGGACCTCATCAGCGGCATCATCATCTATCTGTGCGCATTCTCCATGCTGTTCCGCGGCAAGATCCACGCCCTGCTGTTCAAGAACGCGGATAAGACCAACGTGAACGCAGAGCCTGCCCCTGCAGAAAACAAAAAGGAGGGCAAGTGATATGCTGCTTCTGATCAAATATACCCTGCTGTATGGCATCGTGCTGATGCTGGTTGCTCTGGGCGGCATGTTCAGTGAGCACTCCGGCATCATCAACATCGCGCTGGAAGGCATCATGGTCATCGGCGGTGTGGCCGGTGTTCTGACCCTGACCATGCTTCCGGCCGACATGTCGCCGTTCCTGGTGGTGCTGATCTCGGTCCTGGTGGCTGCGCTGGCCGGTATCGTGTACAGCCTGCTGCTGGCCTTTGCTTCCATCAACCTGAAAGCGGACCAGACCATCGGCGGCACGGCCCTGAACCTGCTGGCCACCGCCATAGCCGTGGTCATTGCAAAGTATTTCAGCGACAGCGGCAGCGCCAAGCTGAACTATTCCAACAAGCCGTTCCTGTTCAGCATCGGCGGCCTGGAGCTGAGCATCTTTGTGCCGTTGGGCATCGTGCTGCTCGTCATCAGCTATGTGGTGCTGTACAAGACCCGCTTTGGCCTGCGCCTGCGCGCCTGCGGCGAGCATCCGCAGGCAGCCGATTCTGTGGGCATCAACGTCTACAAGATGCGCTACGCGGGTGTGCTGCTTTCCGGTGCGCTGGGCGCTATCGGCGGTCTGGCATATATCGTGCCCCCGGTGCAGACCTGGAACTTTGAGGTCGGCGTGGCTGGCGCGGGCTTCCTTGCACTGGCTGTTATGATCTTTGGCCAGTGGAAGCCTTTCAACATCTGTGCCGCCGCCATGTTCTTTGCCGTGTTCAAGAGTCTGGCAAACATTGCGGACTCCACCTTCCTGGCGCAGCTCCACTGGTCCAGCAACATCTATAACATGATGCCGTTCATCGCATCCATGATCATTCTGGCCTTTACCTCCAAAAACAGCATGGCCCCCAAGGCTGAGGGTATCCCTTACGACAAGGGTTCCCGCTGAGCGAGGTTTGTTCCAAGGGCGCAGCTGCTTTTCCGGGCAGCTGCGCCCTTGGTGTTCAAAACCCGACAAAGGAGACGGAATGTGGATTGCCTTTGTCAAAAAGTCTGTTATAATGGAATTTACTGAAAGTCATACTGTCAGACAGGAGAATTGCGATGCGTATTTATGATCTGATCGCGAAAAAGCGCGATGGCGGTACCCACACCCGGGAAGAGCTGGAGGCCATTGTCAACGGCTTTGTCAGCGGGGAAGTGGCCGATTACCAGATGGCTGCATGGATGATGGCGGTCTACCTGCGCGGCATGACCAACCAAGAAACAGCCGAGCTGACGGACGTGATGGCCCACAGCGGCGTGATGGTCGATCTTTCCCCCATCCCCGGCATCAAGGTGGATAAGCACTCCACCGGCGGCGTAGGCGATAAGACCACCCTTGTGATCGCCCCTGTGGTGGCGGCCTGCGGTGTAAAGATCGCCAAGATGAGCGGCCGCGGTCTGGGCCATACCGGCGGCACCATTGACAAGATGGAGAGCGTGCCCGGCACCAGAACTGCCCTTTCGCAGGAGGAGTTCTTTGCCCAGGTGAACAAGATCGGGCTGTCGGTTATTGGCCAGAGCGAGGGCATTGCCGTGGCGGATAAGAAGATGTACGCCCTGCGGGATGTGACCGCCACGGTCAGCTGCATCCCGCTGATCGCCTCCTCCATCATGTCCAAGAAGCTGGCCTCCGGCTCAGATGCCATCCTGCTGGATGTGACCACCGGCACCGGTGCCTTTATGAAGACCGTGGACCAGAGCATTGAGCTGGCTGAGCTGATGGTCGCCATCGGCACCCATCATGGCCGCCGGGTGGCCGCCATGATCACCGATATGGACACCCCGCTGGGCCGCAACATCGGCAACAGCCTTGAGGTCATGGAGAGCATGGACGTGCTCAAGGGCAAGGGCCCTGCCGACCTGACCGAGGTCTGCCTGCAGCTGGCCGCCAATATGCTGGTGCTGGCAGGCAAGGGTACCCCGGCGGAGTGCCGTGCCATGGCACAGGCTGTGATCGCGGACGGCTCTGCCTTTGCCAAGTGCAAGGAGATGTTTGCGGCCCAGGGCGGCGACACCCGTGTGCTGGACGATTACAGCCTGTTTGAGCAGCCCGCAGCCAGCTTTGAGCTGCTGGCCGAGCAGGATGGCTACATCGTGGCCAACGATGCCGAGAAGATCGGCTCTGCCAGTGTGCTGCTGGGCGCTGGCCGCCAGAAGAAGGGAGACCCGCTGGACTTTGCGGCCGGCATCACCCTGCACAAAAAGCGCGGCGACTATGTGCACAAGGGCGAAAGCCTGGCAACCTTCTACGGTGCGGCAGATAAGTTTGAAGCCGCTGCTGCGGAGTACCGCAGCGGTCTGGTCTATGGTGCGGAAAAGCCCGAGGAGGCCCCGCTGGTCTACGCCCTTGTCACCAAGGACGGCGTGGAGCGCTACTGAGAAAGCATCCTTCCCGCAAGGCGGGAGGGACGGAAAGGACATTTTCTATGAAGATCATTCTGGTGGGCTGCGGCAAGGTCGGCACAGCGCTGGCACGTCAGCTCAGCGAGGAAGGCCACAATGTCACGGTCATCGATACCAACAAGGCCCGTGTGGAGCATATCAGCGAATCCTATGACGTGATGGGCATTACCGGCAACGGCTCCTCCATCACAACGCTGTCCGAGGCAGGAATCGAGGAGGCGGACGTGTTCATTGCGGTCACCGGCTCGGACGAGCTGAACCTGCTCTGCTGCATGTTTGCCAAAAAAGCGGGCCACTGCCACGCCATTGCCCGTGTGCGCAACCCATCCTACAGCCATGAGCTGGACTTCATCAAAAAGCAGATCGGCATTTCGGCCATCATCAACCCGGAGATGGCGGCGGCGCGGGAGATCTCCCACCTGCTGCGCTTCCCCGGTGCCAGCAAGATCGATACCTTTGCGGAAGGCCGGGTGCGGCTGATCAAGTTCACCCTGACCGAGGCACAGGCACTGGACGGCGTGGCCATCCGGGAGATCCCCACCCGGCTCAAGAGCGATATCCTGGTCTGTGCCGTGGAGCGCAACGGCGGGGTCATCATCCCCAACGGTAATTTTGTGCTCCAGACCGGCGATCAGGTCACCTTCCTTGCAACGCAGGAAAAGGCCCACGCGTTCTTCCAGCGCATCCATTTGGCCGTGCGCCCGGTGCGCAATGCCCTCATCGTGGGCGGCGGTGCCATTGCCTTCTACCTGAGCCAGGAGCTGCTGGAAAACCATGTCCGGGTGCGGATCGTGGAGCGGGACCCCGCCCGCTGCGATGTGCTGGCCCAGGCCCTGCCCGAGGCACAGATCCTGTGTGAGGACGGCTCCAACCGCGAGTTCCTGCTCTCCGAGGGCCTGACCTCCACCGAGGCTTTTGTGGCCCTGACCAACATCGACGAGGAAAATGTCCTGCTGACCCTCTTTGCCAAGAAACATTCCAACGGCAAGCTGGTCACCAAGATCAACCGCCTGGAATTTGACGACATTCTGGCCGGGCTTGATCTGGGCAGCATCGTCTACCCCAAGTACATGACCTGCGATTACATCGTGCAGTATGTGCGCGCTTTGCAGAACGAGGCAGGCAGCAACATCAAGACCCTGTATCGCATTCTGGACGACCGCGTGGAGGCGCTGGAATTCACGGTCCATGAGAAGAGCCGCGCCACCGGTGTGCCCCTGAGCCAGCTCCACCTGAAAAAGAACCTGCTGCTCTGCTGCATCACCCGCGGCAGCGAGATCAAGATCCCGCGCGGCGGCGATGAGATCCAGGTGGGCGACAATGTCATCGTGGTCACGCTGGAGCACGGTCTGCATGACCTGCGGGACATCGTGGAAGATTAACGGAGGCGCGGCATGAATTATGCGATCGTTCTGCGGCTGCTGAGCTACATCCTCTATTGCGAAGCCGCACTGCTTCTGCTGCCTGCCATGGCCAGCCTGATCTACGGTGAGTGGATGGTGCTGGGCGTGTTCCTGCTCACGGCAGCGCTTTCTGCTGTGGCGGGCGCTCTGCTCCACCGCATCAAGCCCAAGAGCCAGATCTTCTATATGCGGGAGGGCTTTGCCACCACGGCGCTCTGCTGGCTGCTCATCAGTGTGGTGGGTGCGGTGCCCTTTGTGCTCACGGGCAGCATCCCCAACCCGGTGGATGCCATGTTTGAGACCGTTTCCGGCTTCACCACCACCGGTGCCAGCATCCTGCCCGCCGTGGAGGACCTGCCCAGGGGCATCCTGTTCTGGCGCAGCTTCACCCACTGGATCGGCGGCATGGGCGTTCTGGTGTTCCTGCTCTCCCTGCTGCCCCTGACCGGCGGCTCCCATGTCAACCTGATGAAAGCCGAAAGCCCCGGCCCCCAGGTGGATAAGCTGGTGCCGAAGGTGCAGTCTACGGCAAAGATCCTCTATGGCATTTATTTTGGCCTGACTGTCATCGAGTTCTTGTTCCTGTTGTTCGGCGGGATGCCGGTGTTTGAATCTCTGCTGACCTCCTTTGGTACAGCGGGCACCGGCGGCTTCGGCTTCCGCAATGACAGTTTTGCCAGCATGTCGCCCTATGTCCAGTGGGTCGTGACCATCTTTATGATCCTGTTTGGCGTGAACTTCAACGCCTATTTCCTGCTGCTGATGCGCCGATTCCGCCGCGCTGCCGCCAGCGAGGAGGTGCGCGCCTACTTTGTGATCATCGGTGTGGCTGTGGTCATCATCACGGCCAACATTTACAGCATGTACAACGGCTTGGGCGAGGCCCTGCGCCACGCCGCCTTCCAGGTGGGCTCCATCATTACCACCACAGGTTTTTCCAGCTGTGATTTTGACCTGTGGCCCACCCTCTCCAAGGAGATCCTTGTTATGCTGATGTTTGTGGGTGCCTGCGCAGGCAGCACCGGCGGCGGCATGAAGGTCAGCCGCCTCCTGCTGATGGGCAAGACTGTGGGCAAGGAGCTCAAGCAGGCCCTTCACCCGCAGGTGGTGGCCCCGGTCCGGATGGACGGCAAGGTGGTCAACCATGAGACCATCCGCGCCACCAATGTCTATGTGGCCGCCTACATCTTCATCTTTGCGGCATCCTTCTTCCTCATCAGTCTGGATGGCTTTGACATGGTGACCAACTTCACCGCCATTGCCGCCACGTTGAACAACATCGGCCCGGGCCTTGCCCAGGTGGGCCCCATGATGAACTTTGGCAGCTACTCCAACCCCGCCAAGCTGGTTATGATCTTTGACATGCTGGCGGGCCGTCTGGAGATCTTCCCCATGCTGGTGTTCTTTATGCCGGACACCTGGCGGCGGTTCTGAGCAAAATAACAAAGCGGATGCGCTCCCACCGGAACGCATCCGCTTTTTGCTGTATCAGGATTCCTGCGGCTTTTTCCCCAAGAGCGCCACGCCGCTCAGCACGATGACCCCGCCCAGCAGGGCAAGGCCTGCACCGGCCTGCCCGAAAGCATCGCCGACAGCACCCACCAGAGGACTTGCGGGGATCATCAGCAGGCTGTAGGCCATGCCGTCCACGCTGATGAGGGTGGCCCGCTGGTCACTGGGGATGGCATCGTTCAGCTTCTGGCTCTCGTGGAGCAGATAGACCTCCAGCACACCCTGCACCAGCATCATGCCCAGGATGCCGCCCCAGGCGGGCGCAGTACCCACCAGCAGAGTGCCCACACCGCAGAGCAGGGCACAGGCTGTGTAGAGCCGCCGCATGGAGCGGCATCTCACCCGGCGGCCGATCTCGGTACCCGCCACGCAGGCCAGACCGCCCAGCAGCAGGGGAAGGAAGAGCAGCTCCGTGGGCCAGCCCAGCTCAACGAGCCGCTGCTGCAAAAACATTTTGGTCAGGTAGCTGGGCACGCTGATGAGGGCGCTGGATGCGATAAGCTTCACCGCCATTGGGCAGGTGTGCAGGACATGCAGGCTGTCCCGCACCAGCTGGCGGAACTGTTCGGGCAGAGCGTGCAGCGGGTGCTTTTCCCGGCTGGCCTGTGATTCAGTGACGATGGGCTCCGCAAGCAGCATATTGGCAAGGGCGGAAGCACCCTCAAAGGCGGCGTTCAGCAGATAAAAGCCTGCGTAGCCGAGAAACTGGTTCAGGATGCTGGCCATGGAGCCTATGGCGTTGGCCAGCATGGAGATCTGGGAGCCGTTGGCAGAGACCTGAATGTATTCCTCTTCGCAGCCCTCCTGCTTCAGGCTGTCGTAGAGCAGCGCCGTGGAGGTGCCGGAGAACATGGTCATGGCCAGCGCGTTCAGCCCCATGGCAAAGCAGATGGTGAACAGGTCTGACGCAAAGGCCATCAGCAGGCTTTGCAGGACCATGCACACGCCGCCGGACACGAGGGTCTTTTTCCGGCCCAGCAGGTCTGCCGCCATGCCGCTGGGCACTTCACACAGCAGGCTGACAACATGGAACACACTTTCGGCCAGGCCGATCTCCCACAGGGAGAAGCCCCGGGCCGCCAGCAGCGCCACCCATACCGCATCCGTGATGCGCAGGCCGGAGAAGAGATCGGCAGTGTAAATGCAGGCAAGCTGCTTTTTCAGGTTGAGTTTACGTTTATGATTCATGGGGAACACCCTTTCTATTTGTCGTTGTGAAATATCAAAATAGAAAGTGTACCCTTGCAAACGAAAGTTTGCTGTGACCAAACCCCTCCGTCAATGTTGACGCATTGCCACCTCCCCTAATAGTGGAGGCCTTGGCAATCCGTGCAGAATTTCCGGTTTCGCCAGAGGCTCCCCTACTAGGGGAGCTGACGAGCGAAGCGAGTCTGAGGGGTTCAGGCAAAACAAAAGCGCCCCACAGCAAAGCTGCGCGGCGCTGAAAATCATGCTCCACGTCTTGCTGAAAGAGACAAAAGGGTACACTTCGAGCCGGAACGTATTAAATCTGACCTTTTTTGAAAAAGATGCAGCCATTCCAACCCATCTGGGTGTACCCTCCTTTCAGTAAAACGTTACGCTTACAATACCATACTTTCGGCCAAAACACAAGCAAAACCGTAAAATTCAGGGAAAAAGTGCCGCCCCGGCTTGCAAACAGGACCAAAGTGTGGTAAGATGATATCCGGTTATGAAACCTGAATATCTTGAAAACGCAGCGACGGAGAGAGTACGCATGCAGTTCCACAGCAAAGAGAGAAGCTTCACCGGCTGAAAGGGCTTCCGCGTGGGTGTGTGCCGAAGTTCGCTCCTGAGCGGCCTGCCCGAACGGCTTCTATTAGGGCAGGACGGCGCGCCCCGTTACGGCGTTTGAGAGCCGCCCTTGTTTGTGCAGGGCGGAAACCGGGTGGTACCGCGGAGCATTGGATTTGCAAAGGCTTCGTCCCTTTTGTCCGGCCAGAAATGGCCCGGCAGGGGACGGGGCCTTTTTTGCTGCCCCGCTTTGAAAACACGAACTGAGAAGGAGAGAATTTCCATGCAAGCAATGATCGACGAGCTGGCCAAACAGGCCGCAGAGAGCCTCGGTCAGGTCTCTTCCAAGGAGACGCTGGCCTCGTTCTGGCAGGAATATCTGAGCAAAAACGGCAAGATCCCCGCGCTGATGAAGAATCTGCGCTCTGTCGTGCCCGAAGAGCGCCCCGCCATGGGCAAGATCATCAACGAGCTCAAGCAGAAGGTGCAGGCAGACTACGATGCCGCCGCTGCCAAGCGCCTCGACATCAACCTGGACGATTGCATCATCTGGGTCGGTATGGACGTGCGCACGGAATCAGGCGACGTCGTGGGCTATTGCTCGGACGTTGAGTTCAAGCCACGCTCGGGCATCGTGCAGGCATTCTATGTGACCGCCGGTGCTGCTTCGAGTGTTTTGGTTGGTGACACGCAGGTGCCGCCGACGATGCTGCGCGGCTATGCGGACGGCGCGATGATTGTTTCGGACGAGGTCAAGTCGCTCGGGTATTCGGGCGGCGCCGCCGCAAAGGCTGCCGAGGCAAGCGTCGTGGTGGGCGATAAGGTCAAGAAGGGCGCCAAGGTGCTCGATGACAAGGGATCGGTTGCCGTGGACAAAGGCAGTCGCGCACTGGGCAAGCAGCTCGGCAAGACGCGCGGCATGTTCAAGGCCTTTAAGGACGAATACCAAAAGGCGAGCGGAGGCTCGTCAAAAGCTACAAAATAGCGACGTACCAAATGATGGGAGGCAAGCCGGAGACCTGTTGCTCCGGCTTGCTGTGTTTATGGGGGAGGGCACATGCGCCAAAACGGATCCAACTTAAACGGGCGTTCGGGCGCGCGTCCGACGGCGCGCCGCGATCTGGGGCAGCTGCCCAGCGGTCAGCGCAAGCGTCACCGTAAGCCCGGCGCGATGTATCTCAACCATAGCCGCGGCTTTAGCGACCGCAGCGCTCGCATCGGCAACAGCCGTACGCCCCGTCGTTCGTCTCGCCTGCCCTATGCGCTCATTGCCGTGGGCTGTGCGCTCGTGCTGTTTATCGCTGCCGTCGTGGGCTACGTCAACCGCAGTGTGGATGTGGAGCTCAACGGCCAGAAGACCGCGGTGCGTGTGGGCTCTACGCTGCAGAATCTCATCGACGACCAGGAGTTGACTGACACCTACGACGCAGGCGACCTGCTGGCCGTCGATGACAGCGTGCTCAAGCGCCATGGGGGCGAAAAGCTGTCGGTGAAGGTCGACGGCAAGCGCGTGAAACAGGGCAAATGGGATAGCCGCGAACTTGAGGGCGGCGAGAAGGTGACGGTCAAGGATGGCCGTAACACCTACGAGAAGCACGAGGTTCAGGCTACGGTTATCGAGCCCAAGCTCAAGGTCGAGGGTACGGGCGCTATCGAGTATGTGCAGACGTGGGGTGTCCAGGGCCGCTCCGAGGTGTGGGTTGGTGAGCAGTCGGGCAAGACGCAAGACCGCGGCGAGGTTGTGCCCGCCACCGATTGCGTCGTTGCGTGCGCCAGCGTGGCGCCCAAGGGCAACAAAAAGTACGTGGCGCTGACGTTTGACGAGGGTCCGAGCGGCGCTACCAAGCAGATCTTGCAGGTGCTCAAGGAAAAGGGCGTCACCGCGACGTTCTTCCTTTCGGGCGATGCGGTCGAGGCCTCGCCTGCCACGGCCAAGGCGATTGTCGATGCTGGGTGCGAGATCGGATCCAACAGCTATAGCGACGATTCGCTCAAGGGTCAGGACCGTGAGGCGGTACGCGAACAGATCACGAAAGGCACCGACGCGATTAAGTCGGCGACCGGCGTCGAGACGATGCTGCTGCGTGCTCCCTACGCTGCCTTTGACGAGCAAAACTGGATTGATGCGATGGACCTGGTCTCCGCCGTGGTCTCGTGGAATATCGACTCGGGCGACTGGCTGCTAAACGGTGCCGACGAACAGGTCTCGACGGTGCTCGATTCGGTGACGCCGGGCAATATCGTGCTGCTCACCGATAGAGACGAATGCGCCGAGCAGACACTCGAGGCGCTGCCGCAGATTATCGACGGCCTCATTGCCGACGGCTACAAGATCGTGACGCTCAGCGACCTGGTCAAGACGGACACGTCGCTGAGCAAAAAGCTCACCTCGCTGACGAAGGTCACCATGCCCAAGGACGCCGTGTTTCCCCAACTTGCCGAGGACGACGACACCACAGAGTAGTCATTGGGTAGTCGTTTAAGAACGTCCCCAACAGCTATGTCACGGATGCGTCAGCGTTTGGTATGCCTGCAATGTGCAGCGCATAAATTCGATGCCGCAGGGCGATGCTGATGCTATAGTTACTGCGGTTAATGAGGGTCAAGAGAAAGGTTACAGGTGAAATCCAAACCTCGACCATACAGTCGATGACCCCATGCAGGTGCTTTTTGCGCATGCACGGGGTGTAAGCGTCGAGCGGCGTGCCGCCCGCGCATGCGTATACATATCCAGAAGCCCCCGGACGCCGCACGCGCGGTCGCGTCCGGAGGAATAATGATGGGGAGCACCATTGAATTATCTGAGTGAGATGCTCAAATTGCCGGTCTTGGACGTCGACGGCGAAAAGCTCGGCGTGGTCAACGATTTTGGTATTGCTACCGGCGAAGTTTTTCCGCACGTGACGTCGCTCGCGTTCCGCGGACCCGGCAAGACGCCGTTTATGATCAGCTGGCGCAAATGGGTCGACCGTATCGACGAGACGGGTGTACACCTTAAGACGTCGGCCACCGAAATCCGTTTTTCGTACTTGCAGCCGACCGAACTCTTGCTTGCCCGCGACGTGCTTAACAAGCAGATTGTCGACACGCAGGGCATGAAGGTCGTGCGCGTCAACGACATCAAGTTCTCCATGTCGGGCGAAAATCAGCTGCGCCTGCTGGGTGCCGAGGTCGGCGCCCGCGGTCTGCTGCGTGCAATCAGCCCCACGCTCGAGCACGTCGTCGAGGGCTTTATGAAGCACCTGGGCAAGCCGCTCAGTGAGGACATTATCGCCTGGTCTTACATGGACCTGCTCGATCGCTCGACTAAGAACATCCAGCTCTCGGTGTCGCACAAGACGCTCGGCGAGTTGCATCCTGCCGACATCGCTGACATCATCGAGCAGCTCGACCCGCGCCTGCGCGCGCAGGTGTTCGCGCAGCTCGATACGGCACAGGCCGCCGAGGCCATCTCGGAGTTCGATGACGACGAGCTCATGACCGAGATGCTCGAGGGCCTGTCCGATACCGACGCATCGTCGATGCTGGCCATGATGGACCCGGACGACGCTGCCGACCTGATCGACGAGCTCGATTATGAGAAGGCCGAGAAGCTCCTGCGCCTGATGGGCGTCAAGGAGGAGAAGGCGATTCGTAATCTGCTGGGTTACGAGGACAACACCGCCGGCCGCATCATGACCTCGGAGTTTGTCTCGCTGCCCGCCACGGCGACGGTCGGCGATGCCATCGAGGCGATTCGCAAGCTCGACGAGGACTTTGAGAGCGTCTACTACGTCTATACCGAGGATCCGAGCGGCATGCTGACGGGCGTGCTTTCGCTGCGCACGCTGATCGTGGCCGACCGCGACGCCACGCTGGGCCAGCTTGCCTATCGCGATCTGGTCTACGTGTCGCCTGACGAGGACCAGGAAGACGTGACGGACGAGATGACCAAGTACGACCTGGTTGCCATCCCTGTCTGCGACGAGAACCGTCATATCCTGGGTATCGTGACCTTCGACGACGCCATGGACGTTATTGCCGAGGAGCATCAGGAGGACCTGCAGATCGCCGGTGTCGGCTCGGGCGATAGCGCGTCGGACGACTCGACGAACGTGCTCAGCTGGTTCGTGCATCGTCAGTACTGGGTCGTCGTGTGGGGCATCGCCTCGTGCATTATGGCGACCGTGCTGGGGACGGCGCTCGGCTCCGCGCATCTGGTGGTGTTCCCCATGTGCGCCATGCCGCTCGTGCTGCTGGCTGCCTCGCGCATGGTGTCGTTCGTCAAGAACTACTTCCTCGAGTACGACGGTCACGACGACGAGCCCAAACCGTACCTGGGATTCTTCTTCCAGAGCACGGGTATGGGCCTGATCCTTTCGCTCGTGACCTACCTGTGCGCGCAGCTGGTGCGCACCGCCGCGTTCCCCGATGCCACTATGTTTGAGGAGCAGCTCTTTACCGGTTGCTTTAATATCGCTGCAGTCATTTGCCTGGTTGGCAACATGAGCGCTGTGATTTATCTGATGGTGCTGTTCTGGCGCGACGAGCACGACCTTAACACGTCGGGCACCGCCATGAACGTCATCGCCGTCATGATCTCGTGTGTGGCGTACTGCATCGCCGCGGTGCTGCTCACCATGTCGGTCATGGGGTAGGTGGTCGCGTGCAAAATACGAAGCAAAAGCCGAGCACCAAGCAAAAGCTGACCATCGCGGCCATCTTTGGCGCCATGGGCCCCGGTCTTCTGGCGGCGCTTTCGGGCAATGACGCCGGCGGCATCGCCACGTATTCCAGCGCGGGCGCCAGCTATGGCTATAAGATGCTCTGGATGCTTCCCGTCATGACCGTGCTGCTCATCGTGACGCAAGAGACCGCGGCGCGCTGCGGCTGCGTCACGGGCAAGGGCCTGGCATCGCTCATTCGCGAGCGCTTTGGCGTGCGCAAGAGTGTACTTGCTATGGCGGCGCTGTTGATCGCCAACACGGCTGTGACCATTTCGGAGTTTGCGGGCATCGCCAGCGGCCTTGCCCTCTTTGGCGTGCCGGCGAGCATTTCGGTGCCGTTGGTAGCGCTGCTGGTGTGGATGCTTACCATGTCGGGTAGTTTCCAGCGCATCGAGAAGATTCTGCTGCTGGTGAGCTGCGTGTTCGTGACCTATATTGTCGCCGCGTTTATGGCTGGCCCCAACTGGGGTGAGGTCGCGGTCGACCTGGTCGTGCCTAACATTCAAAATGACCCCAGCTACGTGTCGCTCGTGGTCGCAACGATCGGTACCACCATCGCGCCGTGGATGATTTTCTTGGCGCAGAACAACGTGGTCGACAAGAACGCGGGCGAGGACGATATCGTGCTGCAGCGCATCGATACCGTGAGCGGCTCGCTTGCCGCCGATGTCATTGCCGGCTTTATTATCATCACGACCGGTACGGTGTTGTTCCCGGCGGGCATTCAGATTAGCGATGCTGCCGATGCTGCCCGTGCGCTGGAGCCTATTGCGGGTCAGTGGTCCACGGTACTGTTTGCCTCGGGCCTGGTCGCGGCGAGCTTCTTGGCTGCCTGCGTGCTGCCGGGCGTTACGTCGAGCGCTATCTGCGAGGCATTTGGCTGGGAGCGCGGTGCCGACCGCAGCTGGGACGAGGCCCCGGTCTATCGCGGCATCATTACGGCCATCATCGGTATCTCTGCCGTGCTGGTGCTTATGCCCGGCGTCGATCTGTTCCAGATTATGATGACCTCGCAGGTCATCAATGGCGTGCTACTGCCCGTGGTTCTGGTGTTCCAGGTGGTTATCGCCGCTGACCGTCACATTATGGGTGCCAACCGCAACGGCCGCGTGTGGAACGTGCTCACTTGGGCGACTATCGCCGTGATTACGGTGCTGACGGTCGTCATGTTTGTGCTGCAAGCGATGGGCTACAGCGCTTAACGCCCACTTTTGTTTCCGAACAGGCCGCAGCGATGGGCTGCGGCCTGTTTTTCGTCTGCTATAGGGTGTTAGTTATATAGCAGTGGGCAAAAAATGCCAAAAGTGAGTACTGTTGCTAAGCGAATAGCATTTACATCCAAGAAGATAATGAACATAACCTATAGTATGTTCATTAAAATTGGCTTCAATACGCCTTAAACCAGTCGGGTTGGCTGCTTTAGGGGGGGGTGTAGGGGGTAGCGCGCAGAGATGTGGTGTAAGAGGCGGGGCATGCCCCGCCTCTTCTCTTT
>OJRV01003140.1_pt1 | contig 14284 bp, 8 predicted proteins | sample 1599241 | NCBI WGS metagenome assembly OJRV01 (sample SAMN04168656, study PRJEB22393) | human gut metagenome | biome: human gut microbiome; feature: stool | host: Homo sapiens | collected 2014-03-17 | reverse complement strand
GTGGAAGGGCGTGGGCTACGAAGCGAAGGAAAACAACTTCAAGGGCACCTTCAGCATCGGCTACAAGTTCTAGGAAAGCGGGAAATCCCGGTTTTCTGGAAGGGGGGCAGGGCCGCACGGACGTCTTGGCAGGCTGACATCCGGCTCTGTTCCCCAATCGGACGCGTCCCCGGGAGGGAAGCCCGCCCTGAGGCGGCTCCGCTTTTCGGCGGGTTTCCTCCGGAGACGGTTTGGATGTGTTTGAAAAGACTATAGAGGCATCGGGGAGGGGAAACTTTCTAGAGAAGAGAGGGGAACACCCCACGTTTCTGCCCTCCCCAGAATTGCCAATGTGTTCGTGCCACTCTTCCTCCTCAAAATTTTTGTGGTTATCGAATCCCAGTTCGCAGTTTTTGCAGGCACGAAATTTCAAGGTGGAAATGCTTGAGAGGGGCATTCCCTTTGATGCCGGGATAGTTTCACCTGTGCCGAAAAACGGCGGAACGCGATACAGCCTTTTGTGTACATCAGATTTCCGGAAAGGCCGGGGTTCTTCATGCCGCTGATGAGCACGGCGGCAGATCCTCTTGGCCCCGGACTATCCGGCCCCCTGCCGAGGACGCTCCCCCGTCGTCGGTAGGGGGGGGTATGTTTTTGGAGGGATATCCCGCGGGGCGGCCCCGTGCCCTAAGTGGAGGGGGTGTGTTCTCCGCTTTGAAACCTATAGCGGGCGGAGCCGCTTTCATATTGGGTTTGCAGTTTGATGCTGCTGGATAAAATATATCATAATAATTTGTTTTGATTACAAAAAAATCTTACAAACAAAAGAGGTAATACACGCGGGCCATAGGTATTTTTGAGGAAATCTTTTTATGTTCCCTATACCGCGATGAACTATCTCTTTATAATATATAGAAAATGCTATAGTTCTAGAAAAGCTTGACACTATAGCGTGATAGCGTTATCTGTTAAACAATAATTTTATGGGGATTCCAGTAATGAATCCCCTAAGTTCCCTGCCATTTATTGGGGAGCTGCATGCAACTGAGTAAGTTGGTGTGCAGACGTGTGTTTTCTATATGAAGCACGCAGTAACCCATTGGATCGGCAGGTTTTTTTTATGCTCTCTCTCTCTCTCTCTCTCTCTCTCTCTCTCTCTCTCTCTCTCTCTGATTTTTCTGGGCCCATTGTCTTCTATCGATCAGGATAAGAACGCCCCGTGCCGAAACATCGTTTCGGCACGGGGCGTTTTGTTTTTTCAGGAAATCTTGGAAGCACGGCGGACAGATTTTTCTAGTCCATCTTCTCTTGGGAGTTTCCATGTTGCGGAAAGACGATGCGGCATCGAGGCGGGAAGCATGTCCCTTTCATGAAGGCACCGTTCAAGAGAACTTACAAGCCATGTGCGGATCCGTTGCGCAGGGAGAGCACTCTCTTGAGTCCTGCACATGGTCGGAGGAAGAATATGATGTGCCCCTTTTTTGTGCGTTTGCGGAAGAGGCGCCTCTGGACGAAGGCGATATCCCTTTAGAAATCATTCAGTATGATCCCACGGATTATTTCATAGACGGCAACGGGCAGTTTACGTTTCTCATCGGAAAAGGGGTGTTGGACGTACTGTTGAGACATGGACGGGAAGGCGTTGCCTCCGTTTCGGGGATTGATGTGTTCATTGACACGTCTCTGCCGATAGCCGCCCCCGGTGACCTGAAAGCCTGCCTCGGCCTTTGGGTTGATAGGAATAAACTTTTTGGTTTCACGAAAGATAATGGATGGTTCCTTTCGTATTCTTTGAACGGCCTGCCCAAAGGCGCTGTCGAAATGAGGCACAAGGAAGGCGCCATCATGGTGATGGACAAGAAGTCGATACTCAGTCCGGCATGAGAGGCGAACGTTCCGCGGTGTTCGCCAAACGATATTTTTTCATCCACTTAACAGTATTCGGAGCATATGATGGCAGACCTTACTCTCAGACATCCTGCGAATGGAGCCAATCAGGTTATCCCTAGCGAAAAATTTGACCACATCGCGTTCGATTTTCCTTCGGACAGCGTGGTCCTTTCCAAGGAAGGCAATGATCTGCTTCTTTCCTTTGAAGACGGAAGCCGGATTACCCTTACTGATTTTTATACGACTTTCTCCAAGGACAGCATCCCGGACTTCATCGTGGATGGAACGTCCGTTTCCGGTTCCGAGTTTTTTGCAGCCCTTAACGAACCCGATCTGATGCCCGCGGCAGGTCCGGCGGTAGCGGCTTCGAACGCCGACGGCGGCCGCTTCCACGAGTACACAGACGCTTCCCTCATGGATGGGGTCGAACGTCTTGGCGGCCTTGATCTCGGCTTGAACCGCGCTGCTGAACCTGATCGTGAATTAGAGGCTTACGGCAACAGAGGCGTGGAGGAAGAGGAGACTGTCGTTGAAGAAGTGATAGTGCCCGAACGCCCGCTGTTCAACGACGCCCCCTCGGGCGGCTCGAGCGCGGTGACCACGGACGAAGGCAACATCCCCGGCATGGGCTCGCAGCACGAGACGTCGGCCACGCAGCCCTTCGGAGCCGCGACGGACGGCTCGTTCAAGATGGAGCTGCACGGCGCGGACGCCACGGTGACTATCGGCGGCACCGAATTGAAGGTGGAAAACGGCAAGCTGTACCACAACGGCGTTGAAGTGACGGCGGACGCCGCGGTGTCCGTGCCCGGCGGCGCGCACGGCACGCTGACGGTGACGGGCATGGACGCGGACGGGACCGTGCACTACACCTATACCCTGACCACGCCCGTGGACGCCACGGGCAACGCGTCCAACCGCCCCGGCGAAGGCGACGCGGGGCGCGGGGAGGCCGTGCGCGCGGACGCGTTCGACGTGAGCATCACGACCACGGGCGGCACGGCGACCGGCCAAATCACGGTGGACGCGCTTGACGACGCGCCGGTGCTGACTGTTCAGGGCGATCGAGTCGAACACGCTGCGGACTCTGCGAGTGGCAGCATTACGGATACATTCATGGTGCATTTCGGTGCGGACGGGCCGGGGGACGCGGCGTTCACGTTCGACGGGCATACGCTCGTAAAGAACGATGAAGGCTCCTGGCAGTATACGGACCCGGACGGCCTCTACACCATAACCGTCGTCCAGACTGGGACCGACGCCAATGAATTCCGGTATTCCTATACGCTGGAATATGATTCGACCAAGGTCAAGGAAGGATTTGGCGGCGATCTCAAGGTGGTGGCCACGGACGGAGATCTGGATACCGCAACCGATACGGTCCATATCGCCGTCACCAATACCGCTCCAGAAGCGGCGGACAATATCTATGACATAGACAAGGCCGTGGCCGGAGAAAGCATCATCTCCGCATCGGCGAGCGCGGTGCTCGGGGACAGCATCATTACGGTGGGCGGTACTGTAGGCGACCGTATCCATACCGGATGGATGACGGACAAGCAGGATGACGCGTTCTCAGTTTTGGAAGATGGGGTTGCGGGTGACCTTTTCGGCAAGTTCTTCTCGGATCTGGGCGGCAACAACCTGACACTGGATACCTTAAAGGACGCCGCACACATCTACACGTTGAAGATTTCCTCCGGGACGAGTGCTGATCAGGTTCAGGCCGCGGTCAAGTACGCCTCGGAACACAACCTGCTGCTGTACATCGAAGGAGATTTAAACAGTTCGCTGCTGGGGAATACGCCCCTGAATTGCGTCACCATCGTCAACGGCAACCTCTCCATCAACAGTGAAGGGTTCGGCGCGAACAGCTTCTTGTATGTCACGGGCAATGTGCACGCCGGAGAGGATTTCACGGTGAGCGGCGGTTTGGCCGTGGGCGGGGATCTCACGGGGTCCGCATCCATTGAAGTGGAGCATACCGCCGATGTCTTCACGCCCGACAACGTGGTCATCAGCAGCACGGTCCCCTCGGGAGAGGTGCCGAGTACATCGATCACGATCACGTTTGAGGATCTGTTGCACAACGACATGGACAGGGATGACGCGTCCGTGTCCAAGGACGGCCTGCATATCACGGAGATCACCATAGGCGGCAAGACATATACTTCCCATGATGCTTCCACGGACATCTCGTACAACGAGACGACGAAGATCTCGATCGATTGGCAGAAGGGCACGATTTCGGTTACGAATACCGGAAAGAACAGTGAATCTATCCAGTTCGGCTACGGGGTGGAAGACCGGCACGGCGCGACCGACAGCGCAGACATCACCGTCAACGTGACCGCTACGACCGGCGCGGGCTCCATCGGCGACGACCTCCTGCAAGGCGCGACGACGACGGAAAACGTCGCTATGAGTTACAACATCTCATTTGTGTTGGATAACTCATGGTCAATGGGCGCATGGAAGAAGAATGGTGAGTGCGCGTATAAGTATGAGAAGGGATGTTCTTATGACACGGCCCAGCAGGCCGTTGCCCAGTACATCACGAAGCTGTGGAACGACATAAAGGGAACCGATGCCGTCATCAACATTCAGCTCGTCAAGTTCGCCGGAGAAGTCAATCTCGACAAGAGCTTCTCTCTGACCAGTACGACGACCGAAGCCCAGTTGAATCAAATCATCAATCGGTATTTGAAGTCTACGGATCTGTACAGCTCGACAAACTACGAAGATCCGCTTCTGAGTGCCCAACAGTGGTTCAACTCAGTGGAAGGCAACGACTTCGCCAACAGGCTGTACTTCATTACTGACGGTGATCCTAATACGTCCAACGGTTGGGGCGATCCCGTCAGGAGGGCGGAGGCCGTCTATGACCGCATTATCGACGACAGCGTCCACCCGGTCGACGTTCACGCCATAGGCATCCTTGGGAATGGCACGAACAACCTCGACGTGCTCAACAAGTTCGACAACACGGATGGTGCGGATCAGATCGAGAGTGCTGATGCGTTGTATGACGCCATCGCTTCGTCCACGGTGACGAAGCCCGTTTCGGACACCATCTTCGCCAACAAGGGCGATGACGTGGTCTTCGGAGACACCGCGCAGTTCAGCGTGGATGGGGCCACCGTCTCCCTCGCGGAGTATGTGAAGGCGCAGCTCGGCTTCAATCCGAGCACGGCCGACGTTATCGACTACGTCCGCGAGCATCCTGAGGAAATAGGCAGCGCGCTGGTTCCGAACGCCAACGAGGGCAAGCCGGACATGCCCGATGCCCTGATCGGCGGGGAAGGCAATGACGTCATGTATGGGCAGGGCGGCAACGATCTGCTCATCGGCGACGGCAGCAATACTTCAGGCGCAGACGATACCCTGCACCGGCTCGCGCAGGAACTCGGCACTCTTACGGGGGGCTCACACGGGGTCACTCCGGCATCCCTGAGCGATGCCATCCTGAATCTGGGCCACGATAGCGCCAAGCTGCATGAGCTTGCGGACTGGTCGGAAAAGCATCTGGAAAACTCGTCCGACGGTGACGATTGGCTGTTCGGTGGCGAAGGGAACGATGTCCTCTTCGGTCTGGGCGGCAATGACCACTTGTACGGCGGCTCTGGAGACGACGTCCTTTTCGGCGGCAGCGGAGATGATTACCTCGACGGTGGAGAGGGACAGGATATATTGTTCGGCGGCTCCGGGAACGACATCATCAAGTACGACTCCTCCGACTTCCTTGTGGACGGCGGCGACGGCATCGACTTCCTGATTACCGACAACAAGAACCTGAGCCTCGACGAGCTGCTGCGGAACACCGATCCGAATAATGGCCCAATCGTCCAAAATGTGGAAGTTCTGATTTCCGGGGACCATGCCTTGTCGCTTACGGATACGGCCGCGCTGAAGCAGTACGGCATAGTGCTCGGCCTTGACGGGGACAAGGAAACGCTGACGTTGACCGATGCATGGATACAGCAGGACGACGCCTTCGTGAATGCGGATGCGGGCCTTACCATCCAAGTGCATGGCCTCACGCCGGAAACCGTCACGGACGATCAGGCGATGCTCCATAAGTTCATTCTGGAAAACGCGCAGTAACATACACGCATCCTCCCGGATCGACTATACCGCGCAATCCGGGAGGATGCCCGAAGGGCCTATGCGTATCCTCTTTTTGAATTATACTTTTCCCGGACCTCTGGGGACGATGGCCGCCTCGTTGGCCGCACTGCCGGGCAACGAGGTGCTGTTCGCGTCGGAGTACGGGAGGCGGGATTTCTCGCTCCCTGGCGTCAAGAGGGTTCTTCTGAAGAAGCCCAAGGACAGGAAGAAGGCTGTGGCATCGATATCGACCCCCGCCCTTGACGCCGGGGAACGGGATTGGACCATGGCCTATTTGCGCGGCCGGGCCACGGCTTCGTCGCTCATGGGCGTGCTTGCGGAAGGGTTTGAGCCCGACATGGTGATCCTTTCGGGTTCTATGGGCAACGGTCTGTTTGTGCGGAACCTGTTCCCGGAAGCTTTCCTTGTCGGGTATGCCGACTGGTATTTTCGGGATGAGGCCGAGACCCGCTATCCTCTCAGCACCATGCCCGACATCCCCCTGGCCCCCCGCAATATCCGCAACACGCTGCAAGCGAAAAACTTTTTTGATTGTAACTGCCATTTTACGACGACGGAATGGCAACGGGAGCAATACCCCGAAGGGATGCGCGGGTTCATTTCCGTACTGCGGAAGTGTGTGGACACGGAGTTTTTCGCTCCGGCCCCCGCCAGCCGATTCAGTTTCGGGGACTGCGAACTGACGGAACGGCAAGAGATCGTGACCCTTTCCGTGCGGGACGCCGCCCGGTTGCGGGAGGGTGGTTTCTGGTGCGAGCTGCCGTCCCTGCTCTCGGCGCGGCCGGACTGCCATGTGGTTCTTATCAGCACGGGCAAGGAGGTCCGCCTCGATTGCCTCCGGGAGAGCATGGCGGCGTTTCCCTCCGGCATGAGGGGCCGGATCCACCTGCTGGATTTCCTCCCTCCGGGAGCCTACCGCGACCTGTTGTGTGTCTCCTCGCTGCATCTCTGCAAAGATATTTCCTTTATGCTGCCTTCCGAACTCTTGGAGGCCATGAGCTGCGGGTGCGTCGTGCTCGCGCCCGACACCGGAGCCGTCCGCGAAGTCCTCAGCGACGGCCAAAACGGTTTTCTGTACCCCTCCGGGCGCAGGATGAATTGGGTCATGCTCATAACCCTGTTGCTCGAAAGGCGATCCGAGCTGCTCTCCATACGCCGGAACGCCCGGAAGACCGTTTTTGGGAAACACAATAAAAATACCCTGTTACCAAGGCATATTGCTTTCCTGATGGACCGTTACAGCCATTGGCGCGCCCAACAAATACAACTCGCGGAGGGAAACGATGTATTCGAATCTACCTCTGCCTAAGCTTCTTGAGATCATTTCGCGGATCGTGAACGACAGCGGATGTACGGTCCGCATCGTCGACGAAATACCTGTGCAGGATAGGGAGATCCGTGAGCTCTGCCTCCAGATTTACGAACTGCGCCGGGCCGCGCAATCCATCGCGCACGGGGAACTGGGAGTCCATTTCGAAAACTGCGGCTGTATGGCTACGTATTTGAAGGACATCATGGATAGGCTCAAGGCGGTCGAGCGGGGGATCAAGGAACTCGCGGAGGGCGACACGCCGGAACTTCCCCGCCTGGGGGCCCTCGGGACGTACTTCGAGCTTATCGGCAATACGCTGCAAGAAAACAGAAGGCTCATCGAGAAGTACAGGAACCTGTCCCTGACCGACATGCTGACGGGCCTGCCGAACCGGCGCGGCTTCCTCGCGCTGGCGGAAAAGAGCTTTGCCCGCGCAAGCCGCAAGCGGCAGAGCATTTCCTTTATCATGGCGGACATCGATCATTTCAAGAAGGTCAACGACCGGCACGGCCATGAGGCGGGGGACGAGGTGTTGCGCGTGGTGGCGCAGCGCTTTCTGGACTGCCTCAGGGTTGAAGATATTTGCTGCCGGTATGGCGGGGAAGAGTTCCTCGTCATGCTGTACGATACGGATGTAATCCGGGCGGCATTGGTTGCGGAACGGCTGCGCAAGAGCATCGCGGGAAAACCGATCTCCACCAGAGGGGAGGAGATCCGGGTGGCGATCAGCCTCGGGGTGACGGAAATCGTCGCTGCCGATTACGCCGGAACGCGGAAATGTCATGCGGAAATACGGCGGGCTGTGCAGGTGTCCGACGCGTTTCTCTACAAAGCCAAGAAAGCGGGCAGGAACAGGGTCGCCGCCAACCTGCCTGAAGAGGATGAGGGGGTGGCGTAGCAAGCCCTCCCGTCTTTCGAAAGGAGAGGGCGCTTGTCGAGGGAAACGCCGATCCGCCTGTGCGCGGTACGGTTTTTTAGGAAAACGCTTGGGGGATGTCCCGAGTGAGCGCGTGGGTGAGTGCCACGCAGGAGGGTGAGTTGCCCTCCGGAGGAGCAAAATATGTACGGTAGAGCCTTTGCGATGATCCTTATGACGGCGGTGCTGTGTCTCGGCGGAATGACGAATGCCCCGGCCGCTCCGACCTCCAACGCCGCCGTTACTTCCGCGCCCGTGCGGGAAAGTGCTGTCACCGTCCGGGAAACCGTGGCCGAGACCATCGCCCACCACCGGGGGCTCAAGGTCATTCAGGAAAATCTGGATGTGACCCGCTATGAACTGCGCCGGGCAAAGGCCGGATGGGGGCCGAGCGTGGACGCGACCGGGCGCTACGGCGCCAGCCGCCTGAGCGACGATACCACGCGCTCCTACGGTTCGGATAAGGGCATGTACGCGGCGAGCGGCGTGGGCATTACCCTGACCCAGCCCCTGTGGGACGGCTTCGCCACCCGCAGCCGTGTCCGTACTGGAGAAGCCACCGTTGAATCGATGGAATACCGCGTGTTCGACAACGCTACCTCGTTCGGTCTGGATGGCCTCATCGCCCATGTGGACTACCTGCGACGGCGTGAAATCCTGCGCCTCGCACAGGAGAATGTGGCGCGGCATAAGGAAATCCTCGCTTCGCAGCGCGAGCGCCTGAACCTCGGGGCATCCACGACGGCCGACCTGACCCAGACGGAAGGCCGCCTTTCCCGCGCCATGTCCACCCTGACGGACGCCGAGGCTTCGTTGCGCGAAGCCGAGGCCTCCTATATCCGGCTGACCGGGAAGCCCGTGCCCCCGTCGCTTGCGGAAGTATATGTCCCTGAAGGGATGTTTGCCGACCCCGACGCGGTGATGAAGGCGGCTGAGGAAGGGAACCCCAAGCTGAAGGCGTATCTTGCGGACATCCGGGCGGCACGCGGCGAGAAGGAACTTGCACAGTCGGCCTACCATCCGAAGATCAATCTTGAGGTTGGGCCGAACTATTCGGATCGCGGCGGCAGGGGGAGCAATTGGACGTCGAGTTTCGACGTCATGGCGACCATGCGTTGGAACCTGTTCAACAGCGGTGCGGATAAGGCCGAGACGGAAGCCGCCGAGTCGCGCATCCGTCAGGCGCGTCAGACCGCCTATAACTTCTTTGATGATTTGAATCTCGAAATCGCGGACACGTGGACCCGTTACATGGCCGCCATTGAACAGCGGAAGTATTATCAGGAAGCGGTCGTTTACAACACGCAGACGCGGGATGCTTATCTGGCGCAGTTCAACCTTGGGCAGCGCAGCCTGCTTGACGTGCTGGACGCCGAGAGCGAGCTCTTCAATTCCGCTACGCAGGAAGCCACGGCGCGCGGGAACGAGATCGTCGGAGCCTATCGGCTGTACGCGCTGGCCGGGCAGTTCCTTCCGGTGCTGAACATAGACGACAAGTCCCTTTACGTTTCCCAGCGCGAAAGTGAACCTTCCAAGTAACCCTGTTTGCCCTTTTTCCGGGGCTCTGCCCCGGACCCCGCCGAGGGGCTCTGCCCCTCGGGACCCCGCAAGGGGGCAGCGCCCCCTTGACCCGGCGGCGCGTTTCCTTTGGCGGCCTTGCCGCCAAAGGAAACGCTTGTGCGGCGTAATGGAAGGGAGGGGGAGTATCTTTTTTCGTCTTTTATCGGAAGCCTGTCGAGTGGGATGTGCCTTGAATCCGTCTCAGTTGTGGTATTCCTACGAGGGAACCATTTCTTTTGGATCCATACAATGATTGCAGACCGGCGTGGGAAGGCACTCCACTCCCGAAGCGTTTTTTGACTTCATCGGTTTTCTATGTGTATTTTTAGAAAGGTGCTTCAAAACACCTTTATTCCTTGGCGGCCCGCCGTCCCGTTAGAGTGGCTTTTTTTACGCCTCCGTTTTGGCGTAACCTTTGCCTTATTCTCCGGGTGTGGGCTAATACAAGACCGGCTTGCCGGGAATATGCCCGCCGTTCCAAGGACGGTTTTGAGCAACCGGAGTTTTCTATTTTGCGAAGAACACCCCGCGCCTGCGAAGGTAGAGCGAATCCAAGAGGAAATCCGCCATTATCGATTTCCTCCTTTGGCTGTGCGCTGCGAAAAAGAACTGTTGGAAGCGGAAGACGCCGAAGAAATGCGGGAATTGCTGTTCAGAGCGCTCTCTTCGCTTGAAACCTTCGCGGATCTTCTGGAACTGATGAACCCCGAGGCCAAGGTGGAAGGCGTGGTGATGCATACGCTGGCCCGGGAATTGCAGCGTATCGGCAGATTGGTGTTCAAAATCCAAGACGCTTACAGCACCGTGGAGCTTGTGGAAGCATAGCCCGACCACGGCAATACAAATTACCAAACGGATAACCCAAAAGGCCCTTAGCGATAAACCGCCAAGGGCCTTTTTTCAACATACCGGGAAAACGGGTGAATCCCATCCATATCGACGGCGGGGGAAATGCCTTTTCCAACTCCCGCCGGAACGGACTCCTTCTGGGCCGCCCTCCCCACCAGTCAAAAGTCTTGGGAAAGGTGGGGGGTCCGGGGGGAGGGACAACCCTTCTTCAGAAGGGTTTCCCTTCCCCCGGCACGTCGCGCCTTCCCCAAACGTCCTTTTTTTGCACTCTCCCCCCGGCACTCCGCGTTCCCCCAAACTACTTGTCCGCAGGTACAGGCTGGAGCAAACCGTCGTCGGGCAGGAAAGGTTCCTCTTCAATGACGGTGGGCTGATCAAGCTCGGCATGGAGGCGTTGCATATCAAGCGCACCTTCCCACTTGGCGACAACGATGGTCGCCACGGAGTTGCCGACGAGGTTGGTCAGCGCGCGGGCTTCGGACATGAAGCGGTCCACGCCGAGGATGAGGGCGATACCGGCCACCGGGATGGTGGGGATGGTCGCCAGCGTGGCGGCTAGGGTGACGAATCCGGAACCCGTGACCCCGGCCGCGCCCTTGGAGGCCACCAGCAGTACGGCGAGCAGGGTAAGTTCTTCCTTGAGGCTCAGTTCGATGCCGAGGGCCTGCGCGATGAAGATAGCCGCCATCGTCAGATAAATGGAAGTGCCGTCAAGGTTGAACGAGTAGCCGGACGGGACCACGATGCCCACGATGTCCTTGCGCGCGCCCATGTGTTCGAGCTTCGCCATGAGGGTCGGGAGGGCGGATTCGGACGAGGACGTGCCGAGCACGAGCCACAATTCATGGGCGATGTAGCGCAGCAGCTTGACCAGCGAGAACCCGGTGAGGCGGGCGATGATGTTCAGGACGACAAAGACGAACAACAGGCAGGTCAGGTAGAAGCTGCCCATGAGATAGCCGAGGGAGCCGAGCGTGCCGAGGCCGTACTTGCCCACGGTGAAGGCCATAGCGCCGAACGCGCCGAGCGGGGCGAGCTTCATGATGATGTTGATGATGCCGAACAGGGCCGAGGAAGCCTGACGGATGAGCCCGACGATACCGGCGACGCGCTTGCCGAGGGCGGAAAAGGCCGCGCCGCAGAGCAGGGAAATGAGCAGCACCTGGAGGATGTCGCCATTGGCGAACGCGCCTACGATGGTGCCGGGGATGATGTTCATCAGGAAGTCGATGAAGCCGTTGTGTTGGGCCGAAGCGGTGTACTTGGCGATGGCGGCGGTGTCGAGGGACGCGGGATCGACGTGCATTCCCCCACCCGGCTGGAGGGTGTTGACCACCACAAGCCCGATGATAAGGGCTAGGGTCGTCACCGCTTCAAAATAGATGAGCGCTTTGCCGCCGATACGGCCGAGCTTCTTCATGTCTTCCATGCCCGCGACGCCGAGGACCACGGTGCAGAAAATGATCGGCGCGATGATCATCTTGATAAGTTTGATGAACCCGTCACCGAGCGGCTTCATGGCCTGAGCGGTCTGGGGATAGAAATGCCCAAGGGCAATACCAAGGAGAATGGCGCAAATAACCTGAAAATAAAGAGATTTATACAACGGCTTCTTGGGAGCTTCCATGATTTCCTCCTGCGGGCGCCGGGACGAACGGGGAGACCTCCCCCGTTTTCGGGGAGCACGTTCGGCGGGCGCGTGTTTCCGGGTGTCCGCTCGCGGGGAGGACAGAGGATTCTGTCCGTTTCGCGGCGCGGGCGCGACAAGGGCCAAGGGTGGGAGTGTCCTTTGCACGATTGCCGGATGGCGTCATGTGCGGAAAGGCCGTCAGCCGATCATCGCGGGAGGAGGCAGAGGGAATACGACAAGGCCCCGCCAAGAGGGACGGAGAGGGAGGGGGACCACCACCGGAAGCCCTGCGGACAGGAGCGGCGGGAGCATGGGGGGAGCGGCGCTTTGTCCGGCGTCGTACACCGGGGCGTCGTTGTCCTTTTGGGAAAGTTCGTGCCCGCGGACGTGCGGGACGCGCACCTCCGTCTGGATCAGCAAGGGCTGATAGACGTCTTGAATGACCGTTTCGTATTGCGTCGGAGCGTGGCGGAATGCGCCTTTCTCCGGCTCATGGGCATCGGCGCGCGGGCACCAGCAGCCTGCCGCCAGCAACGTGGCAAACAGGATGGACAGGTGCAGAGGCAGGAAAAGGCGTCTTTTCATGGTCTTTCCGCGCGGCTAAACATGAATAGGGTTTCTTTGATCCTATATCGGCGCTCCCGTTTTGGGTCAAGGGAAAACGGGAAAAAGATGGAGTGAAAAAGAGCACTTGCTATAAGACATTTCTGTAACTTGCCTGAATACCATTTGAAAAGAAAACGCTTGCCGGGAAAGAATTTTTCAGGATATTGGAATGGCGTTACAATATGTCCCTTTTTTTAAAAAAAGAGTGTGTATGAAAAGAATGTTACAAAGCGATACTCTCAAAAACCCGGATTTTGCCATGTCCGCAAAGGAACAGCTTTTGAGGGGTGTGCTTGGTTGTTTGGTCAACAAAGAGAAGCGGAAAGGAAAAGGGAAGAAAAATTTGAGGGAGGGGAGAACATGTTCAGAAAGTTCTCCCTCTCTTAAAGACTTTTACTGTTATCAACTTATTGTTGTTCTTTCTAACGGAAGAGCGGAGCAGAGCGTTTTTTGTTTGAGGGCGGGAGCGGTCAAAGGCATATCGCTCTTTCTTGTTGGGGAAGGAAGGGCGCGGTGCCCTCTCATTGGCTCCCCTTATTCCTCCAGCTTGAGCAGCCGCCCGGCAACGACGAGGAAGGCTTCACGTGCTTGCGCGGCGATAAGCTGGTTGGCGAGGCCGAGGCCGTCACAGTAGTTCCGCCCGAGCCGGGTAGGTTCGATGCCGCCAAGCCCGGTTTCGCCGGAAACAACCACCCATTGGCAACCGGAAGAGCGGATTACGTCGAGCAACGCTTCCGTCTCGCGGCGCACAGCACCCTCGAAAGCGCGGAGCTCTTCGGGATCAGGCAGGCTGAACAGGATATTCGATACCCACAAGGTGATGCAGTCCAGCAAAACGGTGGGAGTTCCCGCCGTGTTACGGAATTCCGCAAGGGCGGTGCCAATGTGCTCTCCAAGCTGGAGCGGACATTCGAGCGTCCGCCAGTTTTCCGGGCGGCGGGCACGGTGCCGCCGGATGCGTTCCGTCATCGAAGGATCGTCCGGCCGTGCTTCAGCTGTAGCGACATACAACACCGGACCGTCGGCCCGTTGAAAAACCCGGGCCTCCGCACGTGCGCTTTTGCCGCTCCGCGTGCCGCCGAGATAGAGAGTCAAATCAGGCTTATCCATGATGCTGCCCTTTACGGATCGGGAAGCCCTTTCGGGAAAGGGGTTCCCGGCTGCGTCATTTTTTTATGCGGGAAAATGTTGCATCGGTGGTTCATCACGAGTCAAGCGCAAGCACTTTCCCCATGCGAAACATTCACTCTTCTGATGTTTTTAATATTTAACTTGTTATTTTAAAATGTTATATTATCATTTTCATTGAAAGTGTGAATGCCTCTCCCATGCTTGAGAAAACGTGTGAAAAGGGATTCGATAAGGCCAAAAGTCTTTGAAGATGGGGGGGTGGGGTTTGGGGAGGGGAGGAAGG
>OJRV01003114.1_pt1 | contig 14402 bp, 18 predicted proteins | sample 1599241 | NCBI WGS metagenome assembly OJRV01 (sample SAMN04168656, study PRJEB22393) | human gut metagenome | biome: human gut microbiome; feature: stool | host: Homo sapiens | collected 2014-03-17 | reverse complement strand
AGCCATCTACCTGCATGGTTGTGGATACTCTGGTATATATATCGCATTTAATCTTTTTATTCTTCATAATCTTCCTCGCAGTATAACTCTGTTTTATTGTCCCAACCTTATTTTAGTACTTGTTCCAACTATTTTCAATACTTATTTTCCGTATTGACGCATTTCTTCGCCAATCGTATAATTAAGTTAGATACAGAGCATTTCTGTTATCAAAATATTGCCCGCCCACCATTGGCGACTTATAAATGATTGGCTCGAAAATATTGTTCGCTTACCGGAAGCGTCTAATAAATGTCCGGCTTGAAAATTATTTAGAAATTATTTTTGTTTTCGATATTGTGTTTTTATCACACATTGCATATACTATAAATACACAAAAAAGCCAAAAAAGAGGAGGTGTTAGTATGGCTACTTCAAGTATTACTCATAATTTTGTCGTATCCAATCCAAATAGCATAAAGCGTTTTGTCGCAGCAATTGACGAAGCCGACCGTGACCGCACACCAAAGCAGACACTTCCCGGACGTCAGTTAACGAACCCACAGGAAATCTTAGCTTTAATGTCAAAAAGGAAGAAAAAACATGTCTGATAAATATTTTACCGTTAATATTCGGGCATATTTGGATAAAGACGAACCGACATATATCGGAGAGGAAAGTCTTTACGACTTACTCTCCGATTTTTCTTGTCCCAAAAATCCCGATGTGGAATACTTTTTATTACATAATGCGATTGAGTTTACCAAAAAAGATCAATCTATCACTTATCTGGTATTTGATGCTGAAGATGCTTCATTGGTTGGTTATTTTTCACTTACAGTAAAACCCATCTCTGTCCGTGCTTCAAATATCAGCAAGACAATGGCAAAAAAGCTGTCCCGTGTCAGTATTTTGGATGAAGAAACACAATCCTATACTACCGCAGCTTACCTGATCGCCCAGTTGGGAAAGAACTATTCTCTTCCAAAGGAAAAACGAATTCCTGGAAATATTCTACTGGGATTTGCACTGGAAACCATATCCAGTCTCAAATATTCCGTAGGTGGCGTTATGGAGTTTCTTGAATGCGAAGATAATGAATTTCTTCTGAGCTTTTATACGCAGAATCATTTCAAGCCATTTGATACTCGTATTACCGCTTCTCAGAATAATGAGCCACACACTCTGCATCAGCTTTTAAAATTTATTTGATTTAAAAATGCATGAAAAAAGCGACAGTCTGATTTACATTTTGTATTTCAGGAAACTGCCGCTTCTTTTTCTTCCTTATTCTGTTTTTCTTCCTCCAACTCCCGGAGGACTTCAGCGCCGTACTTATCAATCATCCGTACCAGAAAATCAATGCACCGCTCAAATTCAATATTCTGTTGCATAAGCTCCTCCCGTTATTGTTTTGATCTGAGCTTATTTTACAGAACCTGCCGGAAAACCACATTGAATAGAAATTGATTGTAAATTGACACAATCACTTTAAAAATATCCGTATTTTCTTGAATCGAATGTATGTTCGTGTTATGATAGATATACTTAATCTTAACTACGAAAGGGGAATTTCTATTGAATCGATGCGATTTTTCTTCTATTAGCACTTGCTTAAAAAATCATATCAGCGAAAGTAATCAAATGAGTCAGCCTGATTTTTTATACGAATTATTTGAAGATTTTATGGATGATCCGGCAAATCAGGATTTTTCTATGGATAATGGTCTGGTTTGTCGTTGGCTGACCGGTCAAGCAAAGATCAGTCCCAAAATATCTGCCTACTATTCCAAACCCAGTAATCAGAAAAAACTGGCAGAAACCATTCACCAGAATCTGCTTCCATTGATGTCTGACTGCAATATGGCTATGCAGGATATATACACATTATTTATACAAGATGACACCATTTACATTCGATATACGCAATATCACCGGAATATCCATGCTCGACCAGGAAGTGATCCAGAGAGGGGCATTTTTGAGATAGTTGCAACGTAAAATAAGTTTGGGCATCTGTCCTTCTTACAGTACCTCTTATTGATAAAATTGTGAAACAACTGTATCTATCAAGTCATCATAAGTAACAATTTCCACATCTGTATAATCAGCCTTAATTTCTACCCATTCATCACATTCAAAATCATTTCTTCGTCCTACTACTAAATATCTTTTTGGTTTGTATACTTTAAATCCGTATTTCTCCTCAAACCACTTTCTGTTATTAGGATCCTCAAAATAACTTCTATATACTCTTGTCTGTGCAATGTATGAATTAATTTCTGCACTGAATTGTTCACGATTATTCCGTCCAACCACAGTATTTCCCTTAACTTTTGGTAATTTGAACTCTACAATATCCGCATATCCATTTGCTCTCACAACAAAAAAATCTGGAATAATTTCGTCTTTTTCCTCACTCTGCCAATCACACTTAACTTGAGAATGTACTCCTGTTCCCATAAATCCCATATTTAGAATAAAATGATTTTCTCGTTGTGCTAAAAAGGAAGTAATATTCGGTTCGGAATTCTCAGAGTCACCAAACAACTCAATAAACCTATTAATTTTCGGTAACTTATCATATTTAAAATCCGCTGGTTCAGGATACTGATAAAAGAGATCTGCCTGCCATAATCTGTCATATACTTCCAAACTAAATCCTATTTCATCCACTTCCCCTTCTGTTGGCTCGTTGTAATGACAAGGGATAAAATCAATCCATTTAATAATTCTAGTTTTTAAATCATCATCCTTTGCATCAAAAAACATTCCATTAATTAATCTCACAAAATGACCCTCAACAATATCCAATCCTTGTGAGTTAAAACTTACCATGCTATTTTGTGCAGCAATATTCAAATCAATATATGTCCTATTTTACCATAGCAGCAAAAGAATTTCATTATACCTCCAGTTCCTGTTCCATCCTCTTTGCTATTTTCATAAAATAATCCCTGTCCTCAATAAAATGCATATCTCCAACCGCATCGCAATCATTCAAGACATGTAAAACACTTGTAACCTGAGCATTGCTGTTCTGATTATCTACCAATGTTTTTACTACCTTCACAAATTTTTCCTTATCATTCTTATATGTAGCAAGCATCATCTCCAAGTCTTCTATGGTCATGATATAACATCTGTTGTCATCAACAAATATCTCTGGTATCGACGACATCACTATTTGTGTATTGGTCATACTCTCATACAACAGAAAAATTTTAATAACCGGCTTTTGTCCTGAGTATTCCTTTTCAGACATTTTAAGTTGTTCATGTGCTTCTAAAATATTTCTTTTGTAAAATGTATCAATCTGTTGAACATCTGGTGCCTGCTGCTTTGCCTTTATTCCAAGCAGTCCTGATTTCAATTCAAACAAGAATACCGCATCCTCAAATTCTACAAAGAAATCCGCACTCTTTTTATCTTGCTCTGGAATTTTGTACCACATATCCTCTGACAGATAAATCTCAGCCAGTTCCATAAAATATTCTTCGAACATTGTTCCAAAAGCATTAATAAACCCGGTTCCCTTACCATTCTTATAATAATAATCCCGAATTAACCAATATAAACCATCCGCAAAGAGCATCTGTACCAAATACATACTGACCATAATCGGCTCTTTGTTCTTTTGAGTAATCACAAAAGGTTTGCTATAAAACAATTGTTTCTGTATTGGAGACTTCCTTACATCATCATATGTAACAGAATAATAATAAATAATTTTCTCCAAATTCTCTTTAGTGAGTATGCTGTTTGCCCCGTGATTATATAAATCAGCCTCTGCCCCTAACGGATCGGGACGCTCACTACATAACCACAACAAATAAAGTACATTGGTCAGAAACTCGTCTGCACTCATACCAAACAATTCTTCTGTAATTTCATTTATATCTACAATCTCATCCCTGCTAATTTTACTTGAGCCAAGCAAAATATGATAATTACGGCTAAAGCTCTGGTATGTCCAAGCCAAATTCTGATACTTAAACTGTTCATATGTCATACCCATCATAAACTTAAATATATCCGGCAATTTTGCATCTTTGATATATTCGCTATTGGAATGTTCATTCTCATATCCTCTATACAAATTTACCACCGTACCAGCTTTTTCTCTTTCCATGATTTCTTTTCTGTAATCATTTGCATTAACAATTGAGACATACGCCATGTCTTGAATATCCCACGCCGACAACATCACCTGCACCTGCCGATGTATAAATCCATGCAAGATAGCATTCAACGGAAATGTGATACTACACCTTAATTCACCTTCTGACTTATTTTGCTGTTTCTTATATAGTTCGATTGATATTTCTGAGAAAAAATAGATAAAATCTCTTGTCGAATAATTCTTAATAAAACTCACGAAATCTTTCAACCAACATCCACCTTTCCTTTGCTCATAAGCTATTGAATCTTTCCCCAAACTCTCTCATTAAGATATATTTTTTCTTCTTCCATACAGATAACATTCCACTTTAACAAGTTTGCAATATTTTTGTCTATTCTCTCCATGACAAATTCTTCTAATTGACCATCGTCCTTCATTTTATTAATTTCTGCTTTCACTTGTTCAACAGTAAATCCTATCTCATAAGCATTTCGTCTATGAAGAACCGATACTATTACTGCACAATTAAAATCTAATTCCTTTTTTGTAATAGCTCCTACACAAAAAATAGAAATAATTACTAATTGTACATATTGAAAAAAGGTTTCCGGTTTATTCAAAGATGCCACAAAATCTGCAAGTGTAATTAATACGCTTCTTAAATCCAACCTAATGTTTCCCATTTTGTATGAAAATGACTCTTTTCCAAGAAAAATCATCTCTCTCTTTGAATTATCTGGAATAATCTCTAAGTAATTATCCATTATCAATTTTCCAAATTCAGGATTTAAACCTTGCTCTATTGAAAAGTTCTCTAAACATTCTCTTATTTCACAATCCAATTGTCTGGCTTCCGTTCTGTTCATCTCTTCTCTGCCTCCGTTCTCTTTCTTCTGTTCGAATAATCTTAGCCAATTTTCCTCTCTCTTTTTTCAGAATTAACTGTGTACGATATTCGTCATATGCATCCAAAAATCCACTGTATAAATGATTTCCATCCACTGTGTCAAAATCATACTTATCATCATTGGCAATAGCAAACAAATGACTTATCCTATCTTTGGGAAGAGGATGTGTATCCGTTGTTATCCTTTTATTATACAGCACCCTGTCTGTGTAATAAAACAAATCAAAAAACTGCATGTACATAACTGGTGCAAGATAAGTATAGTCTTCTATAATTCTTTTCTGCTCTTCCAGCCTGCTTTGGTCAATAATAATCTTTAAAACAATATCATATGCCACTGCATCTGCTTCAAATTCTTCCTTCCATCTGTCTGAGAATTTTCTTGCTATACTAGCAAAATATGAATGTGCAACTTCATGTGCCAAACTAAATATGACCACTGTCCAATAGCATGATGATGCCAGATTCATAATCTGTGCATCCCCCTGCATAATCTGTAACAATGCTTCATTTGATTTCTCATTCGGAATATCACCCAATATACTCACATCATTCATTATAAATAAAAGATACAAAAAACAATTTCCATATATCTCTGGGTCATCAAATTCTTTCGACCATTTTAAAATCACTAGGAAAAAGGACATCACGGATGATTCAAATAATTCATCAATATGTACAAACTGTTCTCTTCCCTCATCCAAGAAAATATAGCTGTTCACAGAGTGCTGATAGCGGTTGCTTAGTTCTATTCCCTTACCATGATAACCATATTCCTTTTCAAAATAATCTTTTACAATCTGAAACATCTGATTAAGGTTATACTTCTGACTATTCTCTCGCAACTGCTCTTCTGTTAATCCGGATTCCTGATAATATCTCATCATCCTCTCAATTCCTTTTTCTTCATCCTTAACAGACTCGCCCCCAAAGCGTAGAATTTCATAATCATCTGGCGGTAAAAAGAATTTTGCTCTAATATCTTCTGACATATGTCTTACCCTCCGTTATAAATATCGGCCTCTTTCAAGTATATATTTATCATAGCACAGCTCTTTTATTTCGCCAATTATCTAGCATAATTTATTCATTCTGAAAACGGTATGCATCCTCAAAAGTTACAGCACCATTAATTCTTTTTACTTCATCCGTACACTTTGCCTGTAGCTTCTTTAATGCTTCTTCATCCACTCCATGACTATATGCAATCACATGGGACAGCTTTGAGGTTTCCACCGCCAGCTTATACATTGCACGAGCCATTCGATTCTCGCTATCTGGTTCCCATATCTACAAATCCTCTCCTTCCTCATATTCCCTGTCCCACCAGTTCAATTTCTCCTCATAAAAATCATCCAAAGCAAACCTGAGTTCTTCCTCCTGCTTTTTTACCTTTATGACATCCCTCACTGCCTTTACGCCAACTGCCCCTACTGCAACCGCAATCAATAACTTCTTTCCATTTTTTCTACTCATTTTTTCTTTCCACTTCTGGACATTTTGTCCAAAAGTTCCATAAATACAAAAAAGGGCAGCTACAAACCTTTATGGTCTATAACTGCCCTTGCGCTGTGTAATGTCTTAATTTTTTAAATATTTTCTTTTCTCAAAATATATTTTTGAATTTCTTCAATAAGATCTTTTACTTTTTCATAAAAACTCTTTATATCATCCAAAGAATATTTTTTTCCAGAATCATGAGATAATTCATTCGCTGTATTAATAAGACTTTGCGGTATCTCAATTTCTTCCTTAATTTTCTTCTTCAGATCTCCCAAATCAATATGACCATACTTCTGCTCAATATCCATTGGAATATTAAATATTACGCAAAAATGTTTTAATGCATATTCCATGATGTTCCTAATAGTATTACCTTTGGAAAACAGCTCATCTCTGTCTAAATTTCCTTGCTGTAAAGCATTCCATACTTTTTGTAGTCTTTCATTTATTTCCTTTAATGTATACAATAGTAACAATCTCTTTGAAAAGCCTGTACTTGGTATTCTTTCCTTGGGCTGGATGACACACACATAATATGGTAAATTATTAGCTATACATTCAACTTTAATCAAATTCTCCTTATCACCTTCCCAAAATGTATATCTTGCATATAATTCCTTCGTACAATTTTCTATCTCTATTGTCTCATTTTTTCCTATTACCTTTTTTCGTAGTTCCTTTTCTGTAATCATATTAGCTTGAATCATGACAAAGATATGATTATTTTTCTTGAAAAATTTAATTTTATTTATATCTACAGCAAGATATTCATATGTGCAATAACCACTTACAAACCATATCATAGAATCCATCTCTGATAATTCATGTTTAAGATTAGCTATTCTATATTTATTATTATCCAGCCAATATAACTTAAAAATGCTGTTCTCTTTATCGTACTCAACTTTTATTATTTCATCAAAGTTAATATGCGAATAATGATCTAATACTATCCTATGCTTACTTTCAATAACCAAATCATTTAAAATATTAAATATAACATCTGCATCATCTACCTCATCTGGAAATCCATATTTTTCCCAGATATCAATAAAAAGTTGCTCACTTGTCTCATAATCATACATATATTTCACCCTCATATTACAATTTGCATACGATCATCTTCTATCCAAACTGTAATAAATCATTTAGGATAAAAGATATGTCGTACATAGCTCCGCATACATCTTTCCATCATCAAATTTCACATCATCAAGTAACAAAGCCTGGAATAACACTTCCCGGACACTCTCTAATTTTACCATAGAAAGCTCTACTTTTGAAAGACCATTCAATTCTATACTTTCAAAAGTCGCCGCCTTTCTTGCCAACAGACAGTGTGTATATAAAGCCATGATATACTTATCTGACAGCACAAACGCATAGGTGTCTTTCCCTTTATAATTGTATCGGCATTTCTTTAGCTCTTCTTCAGATATTGTAAAATAACACCTTACCGTCTCCAGATACACTTTTCCAGCGAAATCCAGTTTGTATTTCTTTGCCAATCGCTTAATCGTTGCAAAAATATCATTTCTCTCATAAGCAAGTCTGGTTCTCTTGAAAACTACCTTTTTCCATTTTATATCCATATAAACATTGTTACCAATGGTTTTTCCGGCAAATGATTTATATTCCTCAATTCGCAACAAGTAGGAAAACACCTGCACCAACTTCTCCTGTGAAGAAATTTCATTGTAACTGTAATCTCCAAAATTTAACTGTTCAAACTGTAATGGTGTGCTTTCCTTTTTTATTTCACGTTCCATTACTCTAAGTCATAACCACCACTTCAAGTGATGGTTTGTTTTTGACCCTATAAGGGTCCTATGCCTGCACGCCTAAAAGGCGGATGCCTCAAGCATTCATACCGGCTTGCCTCTGAAAGAGGCTTACCGTCGTGTATCTTCTCTTTTAGATTCTTCTTTTTGCTGCTGTATATATTCTTTTACAGCTTCTTCTGTAATATTGCCTACTGTCGCTACATAATATCCTCTAGCCCAGAATGATTTTGACCATCCGTTCACCATTTCTGGATACTTATCGTGTATCATTAGCGCGCTTTTCCCTTTTATGTATGCTATTACATCACTAACTTTTTCGCTCGGTGGTATACTCAGGCATAAATGTACATGATCTGCGCAGACTGCTCCTTCTATAATTTCTATGTTTCGATAATCGCACAGTCTTTTTATGATCTCTCTTACATCTGCCTTCAATTTTCCATACATAATTCTTTTTCTGTACTTTGGTATAAACACAACATGGTACTGGCATTTGTACCTTGAATGTGATAAGCTGTAACTGTCCACTTTGAACCGCCTCCTATTCTCTTTAGTATTGGCTTGAGACACCTTTACTATCGTATCATAGGAGGCTTTACTTTTCACCATACAACGTCACTACTACACGATTCGCCCCAGCATAGCTGGGGGATTAGCATTTTCATTCACATCTCTCATTGACTCCATTTCTTTTTGCTCATTCTTTTCTGACACTAAAAGAGCAGTCATGCCCTGACTGCCCCACCTTTGGACAAAATGTCCAGAAGTTCTATATTTCTTCTTTTGGACTTTTTGTCCAAAAATTTCCTGATACAATACGGATAACCTCTACTACGATACTGATTATTTTGAAAATCAACACAATACCGCCAATCAAACCACCTGCAATACAGTTCAAAGCCAAAACACCAATGCTTCCACTGATACCGAAATTCTTTGGTATGAGCCAAAGACACATTCTGCGGATACCAAACGGACATCCTGCCAAAATCCAATATAAAAACCATTCAAAACCTTCTGTTTTATTGCATATCAGATAACAAGTCCACATCCATACTGCAATAAACATCGTTGGAACAATGACTTTAAACAATACCCTTTTCATGCCATCCTCCTCCGTACATATCGTGCTGTACCTCCTGTTGATAGTAATGATTGATTGTGTTTGGTGCATTGTAAAGCGTTGTTACCATATACGCCTTAATATTTGCAATCTTGGTTGTGGTGTTCTTCATGCAGTCAATAACATAATTCAAATGAGAACTATTCAGTTTCAGGTATTTTGCTTTTACCAGTTCATACGGATATTCATCCCCACCAATTCTTACTGTCATGTGCTTAACACAAACCACTTCACAGATGATTTCAAAAAGTTCATCATACAGTTCTCTGTTCTGCTTATCACCATACTTCATATAATGATCGTATTCTATATTCTCTTTGATGATCTCTATGTATGCATTGACATCATCCATCGCATCAACTCCTCTTAAATTGAATTGAAAAAGGCACTCCTAATGGAATGCCCTAATATAAAAAATAGGGACACTCTTTCAAGTATCCCTACGTTCTATCAACATATCTGATAGTTCTCTATTTACTTTCATATTCAGAATTATTTGTGTTCCCACAACCGAGGTCTAATGCCACAACAACCGTTACCTTCCTCACAGGCTCTTTTTCCTTGTGATTTTCAGCAATCCTGTTGAAGCTGAAAAACTCTACAAAGTGCGTAAATTCAAGGATTTCTACATATCCTTTCTGTGTAGTCCTACCACAGTCTCCACATGCACCGTCATCGGGAATTGGTCAACCCCTCGGACTTTCTTTACTTCATACCCCAGCTCCCCAAGCACCTTCACATCTCGTGCCAGCGTTGCGGAATCGCAGGATACATACACGATGCGGTCCGGCTGCATGCTGGCCATGGTGTGGAGGAGGTTTTCTTCGCAGCCTTTTCTCGGCGGATCGACGACGATGACGTCCGCGTGGGCGTGTTCGCCCGGGTGGTCTTTGGCGTACTGTTCGTAGTAGGCCGGAAGAATCTCTTCCGATTTTCCAACGAAAAATTCAGCGTTTTCGATCTCGTTGATTTTCGCATTGTTCTTCGCATCCGCGATTGCCTCCGGGACGATTTCGACGCCGTAGACTTTTTTGGCTTTCTGCGCGAGAAACAGGGAAATCGTTCCGATGCCGCAGTAGAGATCCCAGACCGTCTCATTTCCGGTGAGGCCTGCATATTCCAGGGCAAGGCCGTACAGCTTTTCCGTCTGCGCCGGGTTGACCTGGTAGAAGGACAGCGGGGAGATCCGATATTTTACGTTTCCAATATAGTCGGTGATATACCCCTGTCCCCACAGGCAGCGGATTTCTTTTCCCATGATCACATTGGTCCGCTCACGGTTTGCGCTTAGGGTAATGCTTGTCATGCCTTCGAGTTCTGTCAGCGATTTGATGAGTTTCTCCTCGGCCGGCAGTTTCTTTCCGTTCACAACGAGACAGACCATAATCTCTTTCGTCATAAATCCAAACCGGATCAGCACATGGCGCACCAGGCCTTTGCCGGTCTCCTCGTTGTATGCCGGAACGCCGTTCTCCTCCATCCAGGCAAGAATGCGGTTCAGAATCTCCTCGTTCTGCTCCACGCCGAGATAACAGTTCCGGTTTTCCATGATCTGATGCGTTCTTCCCGCATAAAATCCCGTAATCAGCTTTCCATTTCTATCCTGCCCGATCGGAAACTGGGCTTTGTTTCGATAGCGGAACGGATTTTCCATCCCCACGATCGGCTCCATCGGGATCTCCGTCATGCCGCCGATGCGCTGGAGATTTCCGGCGATTTTCTTCTCCTTAAAGCGAAGCTGCTCCGCATAGTCGAGCATCTGCAACTGGCATCCGCCGCACGGACGTGCAACCGGGCAGACCGGCTCGACGCGGTGTGCGGACGGCTCGATCAGGCGCATCAGGCGCGCGTAGCCGTAATTTTTCTTTGCTTTGATCACTTTTACCTCGGCAAGATCGCCGATGACGGTGTCCTTGACAAAGAGGGTATAGCCCTCGCATTTGCCTATACCCTCTCCGTCGTGTCCCATATCTTCAATTTTCACCGTCAGTACATCATTTTTCTGATAGCTCATGAAAAGTCTCCTGTTCTGCGGATGTTGGACTCAAAGAACCGGTTGTAGCCAAGCCACTCATTGCCGGCCGGCGCTGCGTCAAACAGCTCGGTCAGGGTTTCCATTTTGGCATCGGCATTGTCCGCCAGGTTCAGCGCTACCGCCTCTACCATTGCCGGTTTTTTCGGGGAACCGTATTCCAGCTCGCCGTGGTGCGCCAGAATGCAGTGCTTTAACTGATTCTCGAGTTCCTGTGGGAAACCGTCGATCTTCTGCGCCGCATCGTGTACCATCTCCGCACCGATCATGATGTGGCCGAGCAGCTGTCCGTCATTGGTGTAATCGTTCTGCGGGAATAAGGAGAGTTCTTTCGTCTTTCCGATATCGTGCAGAATCGCTGCCGTAATCAGCAGATCGCGGTTCAGAATCGGATACGATTTTACCATAAAATCGCAGAAACGGGTGACACTTAACGTATGCTCTAAAAGGCCGCCGACGAATCCGTGATGCACGCTTTTTGCTGCAGAGCTCATGCGGAACCGTTTTGCGGTCTCCTGATCCTGGATAAAATAATACGTCAGCAGTTCGGAGAGATACTGATTTTTCACCGTTCCGATCCAGGAGAGCAGCTCCTGATACATCGTATTGATGTCGTAACGGCTCGTCGGCAGATAGTCCGCCGGATTATATTCGCCCTCTTCCGCTTTTCTTGCATTTTTAATGGAAACCTGAAGTGCTCCATTAAAACTGGAAACATCTCCCATAATATCTACATAATCCAGTGCTTCAAATTCACGGATTCCCATAGAATTCGGATCCCAGATTTTCGCATCGATCGTACCGGTTTTATCCTGTAAGATCACGTTTTCGTACTGTTTTCCGTTTTTGGTAACAGCCGACTGTTTATGTTTGCAGAGATAAATTCCGGAAATGCGGTTTCCTTCCCGGAGTTCGTTGATATACTTCATAAAAATAAATCCTCTTTTTCTAAAATAAATGCGGACACAGTGTTCCGTTTTTGTTTCTATGATGCCGTTTTTATGATGCAAAGCCTGTGCTCCTGCATGCCTTACCAATTCTACCAGATTTTCCTGCAGAATGCACGTATTTTTTCATCCGCCATTGAAAAACCATTCGAAAAGAAAAGCTTCCGGAAGCCCCACCGGCTAAAACCGGCTTTTTCTGCTCCCGAAAGCCTCTGTTTTTTATACTTCCCCCATCGTCACATCAAACGTCATCTCCGCATACCCTTCGGCGCCTTTCCGCATCGCCGTCACGGTAACCACGTCTCCTGTGCTGTATTTGCCAAGCTGTTCATGGTACTGTTTGATCGTCTCAACCTTGTGCTCCCCGAGCTTTACAATCACATCGTACTCTTTCATGCCCGCCATCATCGCCGGAGAATCGTCTGCGACGCGGCTGATGAGAACGCCTTTTGGAATGCCGGTTTTATCGGAAAGTTCTTCTGTGACATCCTGTCCGCGGATGCCGATATACGCGCGGCTCACGTTGTTGGAAAGATTTTCGATCAGCTTTTTGATCTGGGAAATCGCAATGCCCGTCACCACGTTGTTTCCCTTGGCACTGTAACTCTGCGCAATAATGCCGACGATTTCGCCGTCAAGATTTACCAGAATGCCGCTGCCGTCCGTGCTGCCGAGGATGTCGGTGGTCAGCAGATTGTACTCATTGTCCAGCGCGGAAATCTTGTTCGTAACCGAAGTCACCACACCGTACGCAATCGAATTGCTGTAGCCGACCGGGCTTCCGACAGCCACGACCGGGTCACCCTGGCTGACGAGATACGAACTGCCGAGCGGCGCAACCGCAAGACCGTCCCGTGTTTCCTCATCCAGCTTCGATTCATCCACCTTCACAATCGTAAGGCCGGTGCTCGGATCGTGGCGCTGGTATGTGGCATCCACCATCGTCTCGTCCCAGAAGGTGACCTGAATCCGCTCCACATTTTCCACGATGCGGTATTCCGTCAGAATAAAGAGATCCTGCCCATTGTCCGCAACAATCAGACCGGAAATCTGCTGCTGGTTTTCATAGTTCTGGTTAAAATAGTCCATCTGATTGGTAATGCCGATGACAGTAACCAGCGCTCGTTTTGGTTTTTCCGTTACTTCCAGCATATCCTGGTAGAGCGCTTCATAATTTTTCAGGCTGCTGTCCTTTTCCTCCGCATCCGTTTCCCCATCGACACTGGAAACCTCGCTGCCCTCCTCCGGCTCTTCGGAAGTGCCGCTTTCCGTTCCCTCTGCCGCTCCGTTCTCCTCTGTGCTTTTGGAAACCGTACTTTCGGATACACTGCTTTCTGAAGTACTGCTATCCACTGTAGAACTGCTGATTTCCGAACCGGAGCCGCTGCTGTCTACCGACGCACTCGCCGAAGATGCGGTAATTGTCTCATCCGGCTTCTGTCCGCTGTTTGGATCCTCATCTCCCGGGATATCCACTTTCGCCGGCGGCTCTTCCCTGGTAACTGCTTCTGCAATCTTTGGCTCTGTCACCGCAAATACCGCGGCCGCAACCAGACCGCCAAGCGCCGCAAGTGCCAGCCATACGGCAATCAGAAGAACAATCTTCTTCCAGTCGGGCGGCTGCTTTTTAATGCTCTCTTTCATGAATTTGTAAGGTTTTGGGTCATTTTCCATACATTTCTTTCTCCATACATCTGTATTCCATACCGAACTGCTCTGCGCATATGCGCTTCCGCAATCTTCACATATATAAAAAACTTTACCAGATAGATATGAACATTTTATGAAGACTGTTACATTTTTTTCTCATTTGCGCAACATCCTGCATTTTCTCGTTCTTGGGGTTTCTTTCTTTTCTTTTTTAAGGTATAATTGGGGGAGTGGAAAAACCTGTGACCCACATTCCACTTCCGGTCTGTACTTCCCGTGCAGATATATGATCAGATCGCTACTGTTCACTCAGCAGTGAAACACTTGCTGTTTCGCTGCGTAAGAAAGTGATTC
>OJRV01003112.1_pt1 | contig 14405 bp, 9 predicted proteins | sample 1599241 | NCBI WGS metagenome assembly OJRV01 (sample SAMN04168656, study PRJEB22393) | human gut metagenome | biome: human gut microbiome; feature: stool | host: Homo sapiens | collected 2014-03-17 | reverse complement strand
CGAAGGTATCGCCAACTTCAACCCCGACGACATCGAGTCCATGTCGATCCTTTCGGGTGCCACGGCTTCGGCCCTCTACGGTGCTCAGGGCGCCAACGGTGTGATCCTCATCACCACCAAGAAGGGCAAGGAGGGCCGCGTGCGGGTCAACTATTCGAACTCGACGACCTTCTCCCATCCCTTCGTGATGCCCAAATTCCAGAACACCTACGGCACGAGCGAAATCGAGCCGATGATGAGCTGGGGCAGCAAACTCGCCACGCCGACTTCGTACGATCCCGCGGATTTCTTCCAGACCGGATTCAACGAGACCAACTCGGTGGGCCTTTCCGCCGGTACCGAACGCAACCAGACCTATGCGTCGGCTTCCGCCGTCAATTCGCGCGGTATCGTACCCAACAATGTCTACAACCGCTACAATTTCTCGATCCGCAATACGACGATGCTTATCAAGGACCGCCTGACGCTCGACGTGGGCGCGACCTACATGAAGCAGTACACCCGCAACCAGACTATTCAGGGCCAGTACCGCAACCCGCTGGTGGGCATCTACCTCTTCCCGCGCGGCAACGACATCCGCAAATACGAGATTTACGAGCGTCCGGGTTCCGACTCGCGCTATATGGAGCAGTTCTGGGACCTCGAATTCCTCAAGGGCGTCGAGAACCCGTGGTGGATCACCAACCGCGAGCTGAACGAAAACCGTCAGCACCGCTACAGCTTCAACGCTACGATGAAGCTCGACATCACCGACTGGATGAGCCTGACGGGCCGTATCCGTACCGATAATGCGACGATCAACTACACCCGCAAACTCAGCGCTTCGACCAACACGCTCTTCGCTTCGAAGTACGGCAGCTACCTGAACCGCACGATGACGCACAACAACCTCTACGGCGACGTGCTGCTGAGCATCGACAAGAGCTTCTTCGACAATGCCTTCTCCCTGCAGTTCAACCTCGGCGCCAGCATCATGGACGACAAGAACCAGCTGACGGGTTACGAAGGTTATCTGGCGGGCATTCCCAACAAGTTCACCTACAACAACATCATCTCCGACAACTCGCAGAGTTTCCCGACGCAGGAGAACTACCACGACCAGATTCAGGCCGTGTATGCGACCATGCAGCTGGGCTGGCGGGGTATGCTCTACGTTGACGTTTCGGTCCGCAACGACTGGGCCTCGATGCTGGCCTTCACGCCCAAACAGAACATCTTCTATCCTTCGGTGGGCCTTTCGGCCGTGATTTCGTCGATGGCCGACCTCTCGAAGGCGGGCATCTCATTCCTCAAGGTGCGCGGATCCTATGCCGAGGTGGGCAACGCTCCCGAACGTTACATCACCGGTCCCAACTACACGCTGACCAACGGCGTGGTGAGCACGGCGACGATCGCTCCGGCCAAGCACCTCGAAGCCGAGCGTACCAAGTCGTTCGAGGCCGGTCTCGACGTCAAGTTCTTGGGCAACAAGATCTCGGCTACGGCTACCTACTACAATACCAACACCTACAACCAGCTCTTCCTTTACGACGCACCTCCCAGCTCCGGCTACAAACAGAAATACATCAACGCCGGCAAGGTCAATAACTGGGGTATCGAGGCTTCGGCCGGATACAAGAACACATGGCGCGATTTCTCGTGGGCCACGACCCTCAACTTCTCGATGAACCGCAACAAGATCAAGGAGCTGGTTCCCGAAGGCACCCGCGATCCGGATACGGGCTCGCTGGTCGATATCAAGGAGGTCAATAAGGACTACGGCGGTTACCGTGTCAAGCTCGTCGAGGGCGGTTCGATCGGCGACTTCTATGTCAAAGGCCTGCTGACCGACGACAAGGGTCATATCTATGTCGATCCCAACTCCAACACCGTGCTGCTCGATCCCGATCCCGAAGCCTACATCTTCGCCGGCAACACCGAAGCCCGCTTCCGCTGGGGCTGGAACAACCAGTTCTCCTACAAGGGCGTTTCGCTCGGCGTGCTGATCGACGCACGTATCGGTGGCCGCGGCGTATCGGCTACGCAGGCCCTCATGGACCGCTTCGGCGTTTCGCAGGATTCGGCCGACGCCCGCGAGAACGGCGGCGTATGGATTTCCGACGACCAGCAGGTTCCCGACGCCAAGACCTTCTATGCCAACAGCGGCGACGGCATGGCGATGCTTTCGCACTACGTCTACAGCATGACCAATGTCCGCCTGCGCGAGCTTACGCTGGGTTACGACCTGCCCTCCAAATGGTTCCGCAACAAGGTCAATATGAGCGTATCGTTCGTCGGCCGCAACCTGTTCATGTTCTACAACAAGGCTCCGTTCGACCCCGAAGTGACCGCTTCGACGAGTACCTACTATCAGGGTGTCGACTTCTTCATGCAGCCGAGCGTCCGCACCCTCGGATTCAGTGTAAAACTCCAATTCTAAAGCTCAACCGACTATGAAACGAAACAATATCAAACAAGGATTCCTTTCGCTGGCGGCCGCCTGTCTGGCGTTCACCGCCTGCACCGGGGACTTCGAGCGCTTCAATACCGACCCCAATGCTGCGCAGGATGTGGATCTGAAGATGTTCATCACCACCATGCAGATGGACGCCGTCTACTCGTGCAGCGGCTCGGATACCGATCCCAACAACCGTTATCAAAAAGCTTATAACCTGATCGGCGACGTATACGCCGGTTATATGTCCGGTACGAACAACTGGGACGGCGGCACCAACCCCCAGATTTATGCGCTGAACGGCAGCGATTGGTGCAACGTACCTTTCAGCGAGTCGTTCACCAATGTCATGCCCGCTTGGCTGCAACTGAAGTACGCCCACGCCAACGGTTTGCTCAGCGACGACATCTTCGCTGTGGCTAATATTCTGAAAGTCATGTCGCTTCATCGCGTGAGCGATATCTACGGCCCGCTGCCCGTGCTGCATTTCGGCGAGACGGAGAACCCTTACAATTCGCAGGAAGAGTGCTATATGCACTTCTTCGAGACGCTCGACAGCGCGATCGCGGTGCTGAAGGACGTCGTGGAGAACAATCCCGACGCCAAACCGCTCGAAGAGGTCGACGCCCTCTACCACGGCAATTATTCGAAATGGCTCAAGCTCGCCAACTCGGTGAAGCTGCGTCTGGCCATGCGCATCTGTTACGTGAAGCCCGACCTTGCGAAGCAGTACGCCATGGAAGCCGTCCGCGACGGCGTGATGGAGACGGCCGACGACAGCGCGCTTTTCCAGAGCTGGGGATCCATTACGATCATCAACCCGCTCGAAAAGATCTGGAACGGCTATAGCGACACCCGCATGGGCGCTTCGATGGACTCCTACCTCAACGGTTACAACGACCCGCGTCTTCCGGTTTATTTCCAGCCTGTCACCGAAGGCGACAACAAGGGCGAATACCGCGGTGTAGCCAACGGAATGCCCAATCCCCAGCAGGATGATTACAAGGCCATGTCCGCGCCCAACGTACAGGAGAAATCCACCGATTCGCCCTTGCGCTGGATGATGGCCTCGGAAGTCGCGTTCCTGCGCGCCGAAGGTGCCATGCGCGGCTGGACGGCCGAGATGGGCGGTACCGCCGAGGAGTTCTATAACAAGGGTATCGAGCTGTCGTTCCTCGAAAACGGCCTGAGCGCCGATGCCGCCGCAAGGTATGCCGCCGACGAAACGAGCAAACCGACCGACTTCACCGACGTTTCGACCGCCAATACCAAGTATAATATTTCGGCCTTGGGCAAGATTACGATCAAATGGAACGCCGGCGCTTCCGAAGAGGAGCAGCTTGAGCGCATCATCACCCAGAAATGGATCGCCATGTTCCCCAACGGCACCGAGGCTTGGTCCGAATTCCGTCGTACGGGTTATCCCCTGATTTTCCCCGTACGCTCCAACTATCCGACCAGCGGCGTCGATACCAACAAGCAGATCCGCCGCATGGTCTTCCCGCAGTCGGAATACTCCAACAACGGCGCGGCCGTGCAGGAGGCCGTCAAACTGCTCGGCGGTCCTGACAACGGCGGCACGAAGCTGTGGTGGGACAAAAAGAATTAGTAACCTGAAACTATACCTGAGTAAACTATGAAAAATATATTGAAACATGCAGTAGTTTGTCTCGTGCTGGCGGCCGCGGTGGCCTCCTGTACGAAGGAGACGACGCCTGAGCGGATCAATATCCAGCATCCGGACCAGCAGTCGCCGATCCTGCGCGACAATGCCTATTACCAGAATCTCCGCGCCTACAAGCAGACCAAACACAAACTGGCTTTCGGCTGGTACGGTTCGTGGACGGCCGTCGGCGCGTCCTATCAGTCGCGTCTGATCAGCGCCCCAGACTCGATGGACATCATCTCGATCTGGAGCCAGTGGCACACGCTCACGCCCCAGCAAATGGCCGATAAGGAGTTCGTTCAGAAAACGTTGGGTACGAAAGTGACCTATACGATTTTTTCGGATAAACTGCCCGAACCGTTCCTTGAAATCGGCAACGGTGAATATACCGACGAGGCCATTGAAGCTTATGCAAAAGCCTATTGCAAAGACTCGATGGACAAGTATCAGTACGACGGCATCGATATCGACTATGAGCCGGGCTATGGTGCATCAGGGCCTTTTGTCGGACATGACAATGCTCTGTTTACCAAGTTGATCAATGCCATGAGCAAGTATGTCGGTCCGAAATCTGGTACCGGACGCCTGCTGATAATCGATGGCGTGCCTTATGCGGTGGATCGTTCGGTTGTGGATTGTTTCGACTATGGTATCGTGCAGGCGTATGCTTCTTCTGGTTATACCGATCTGCAAAATCGCTTCAATAATGCCGATGCAAAAGGCTGGAAGCCTGAACAGTATATCTTTGCCGAGAATTTTGAGTCTTATTGGAAAACTGGCGGTGTGAATTTTACGGACCGCGAAGGTAATAGGATGCCGTCTCTTTACGGTATGGCGACCTTTAATCCCACGCAGGGTGCCGGCGCCGGATTCGGTGCATACCATATGGAGTACGAATACGGTAATTCGGCCATGCCGTACCAATTTATGCGCAATGCGATTCAGATGGCCAATCCTGCCGGAGGCTGGAAAACGCCTATCGATGTGGCTTTTTCGAGTAACCAATCTTCCAACTTTTCGTTCGTTGTCGAGGACGATGGTTCGGTGACCGGAACGATGCAGGATAAAGTTTCGTTGTCGTTCTCGCGTCCCGTTGTAAGCGGTATGCAGTTGACGCTGGGTGTGGATAATTCGCTCGTAGCCGTTTATAACGATGAGAACGGTACGGAATATGAGACCGTCGATCCGTCGTTGGTTAAGATGGAGCCGATCCAGTGCGCCGAAAATCAGGTGTTCTCTCCCGATGCGACGATTACGCTTGATCCTAAGTCAATCGAAAAGGGGTATTATTTGATTCCGGTGGTGATCAGTCCTATTTCGGATGCCGGATATGCCGTCAAGGAGGGCTCCGTACATTATATCTTCGTTACGAAGGTCGCGATGGATGTCGAAATCGGCGCGACGACGCTCGACGGCTCGAAGATCGCTCCGACCTCGGCATGGACGATCACCTGCTGTCAGGGTACTGCGACGAGCGGCGCCACCGGTGTTTGGAACTGCGACTCCGCCGCGCAGAAGGCGGCCATGTTCGACGGCAAGCTCGACGGCAACTGCTGGTATGCAAGCAGCGCTTCCTATTCGTGGGGCAACGGCGGCAACTTCACCATCGACATGGGCGAAGTCAACGACGTGACCGGCCTGCGCTGGCATATCTACTATCAGGATTCCGAACCGCAGTGCACCGACCTCACCTACAGCGAAGACGGCAATGTCTGGTACAGCCTTTCGGCCGGCGTTCCCTTCACTCCGGTGCTGTCCGACAACTGGAAGTGGTTCAAATTCAAGAGAACGGTCAAAGCCCGCTATATCCGGGTTTACGTGGGTCGTGTAACAGGCCATACGAGCATGAACGAAGCCGAAATCTACGGCCCGGCCAATTAGCGATTTATTAACCAGAAAAAAATGTATGTTATGAAACTGAAATATTTAATCGCCCCCTTCGTCCTCGCTGCGGCTGCTCTCTGCGGCTGTCAGGAGACGGCGGAAATCCATCCGGTGGCCTACATGACCGATGCGCAGAAGACGGTTTCCAAGTCGGTTACCATCGATACGCCCCCGGCCGGAACGGAGATTTCGGTCTCTTCTTCGGTGCCTGTGAATAAGGATACCAAAATCAAGATTTCGTTGCGCCCCGACCTGCTGGAGGAGTATAATGCCAAATACCAGAAAAATTATGTTGTGCCCCCCGCAGACAGTTATACGCTCAGCGGTGACGAAGTGGTGATCTCGGCCGGTTACAGTCGCTCCTCGGAGGTCGATTTTACCGTCACGTCGCTCGATGACTTTCAGGAGGGTACGACCTACTGCATGCCCGTGAGCATCGAGCGGATCGAAAACAGCGGTCTTGCCGTTTTGGAACCTTCTCGGACACTTTTCATAGTATTAAAAACACCGGTTATCAGTAAGGCTATCTACCTCGGATCAAGTAACATTTATAAAGTGCCGTCGTTTCAGGAAGACGCCAATCTTGCTGCACTCAAAGCCATAACGCTTGAAGCCCGTGTCTATATGGACGGATTCCAGAATTATGATCCTTATATTAGTTCGATTATGGGTATTGAGGGCGAGTGCGGTGTCCGCTTCGGAGACGTGAAGGTCCCCAAGAACGTTCTTCAGATCTGCCATGGCGATTATCAGCCTGCTGCGACCTCTAAACCTTTTGATACGGGCAAGTGGTATCATGTAGCTGCCGTATGGTCGGGGAAGAGTTGGGATATTTTTATCGACGGCGTGTATGTTACTGGTGTTGCGACACAGGGGGAGACCATCAACTTGTCGAGCGATAATTCGGGCGGTTTTTATCTCGGCGCTTCTTATGGCGGTGGACGTCCGCTCAATGGTTATGTCGCTGAGTGCCGGGTCTGGACGCGTGCGCTGACTGAGGCCGAGATATCGAACAACATGAATTATGTCAATCCGGAATCGGACGGCCTGCTGGCTTACTGGCGTATGAACGCTTGGGAGGCCAAGGACGGCGGCGGCAACATCGTCAAGGACCTTACGGGCCACGGCTACGACGCCGTGGGCGGCAGCTCCAATCCGAGGATGATGGACACCAAGTGGATGTAATCCGCCTTTCGGATATCGTTCCGATCCGCTGAACGGAAGCCGTGCGGCCGGTGCAGGAGACTGCCGCCGGGGCACGGCTTCTTTTTATTCCGCTTTTTATTCCCGGCGGACCGTTTGCTTCCGGCGGAGATGAATCCCGGCTTGGCGATACTCTCTCCGGCGGCGGCAAATTTATTTGACGCGGCGCCGGATTGTGTTATCTTTGTACGAAGAACCGAACTTATCACCATAAAACTTACCGATGAAACCACGACTTTTGCTTTTCACCGCCGCATGCATGCTTTTCGCGGCATGCGGGAACTCTCGCGGCGACCTTTCGACGGGTATTATCCCCGCTCCGCAGCAGGTGGCGTGGGGCGACGGCGCCTTCCGGATGCCCTCGACGCTGCTCTTTGCGACCAACCTCGAAGGGCAGGCCAAGGCCGACCTTGAGGCGTGGATGCGGCGCTCCGGCGACGGCTTTTTCCCCGTCTCTTTCGCCGAAGCCGCCGGGGACGACATCCCCGTTCTCTACCTGCTGCTTGCCGAGGGCGGCGCGCCCGAAAGCTACCGCCTCGACGTCGCCCGCGGAAAAATCACCGTCACGGCGCCCGATGCCGCCGGACTCTTCTACGGACTTCAGTCGCTGGGCCAGCTGGCCGAACGCTGCGGCCGCCGGATTCCGGCCGTTGTGATCGAGGACGCTCCGCGTTTCGGCTACCGGGGCTTCATGCTCGACGTCTCGCGCCACTTCCGCGACAAGGAGTTCGTCAAGCGGCAGCTGGACCTCTTGGCCCGCTACAAATTCAACCGCTTCCACTGGCACCTGACCGACGGCGCCGGCTGGCGCATCGAGATCAAGAAATACCCCGTCCTTACCGACATCGCCGCATGGCGGCCCTATCCCGACTGGGAGGGGTGGAACTTCGGCGGCAAACGCTACTGCCGCCGCGACGATCCGGCGGCCGATGGCGGCTACTATACGCAGGACGAAATCCGCGAGGTGGTCGAATACGCCCGCGCCCTGCATATCGAGGTGATTCCCGAAATCGAGATGCCCGGACACGGGCTGGCGGCGCTGACCGCCTATCCGTGGCTCGGCTGCACGGGAGGTCCCTATGCCGTATGGACCCATTGGGGCATCAGCGACGACGTTTACTGCGCGGGCAAGGAGACGACGTTCGAATTCATCGAGAAAGTGCTCACGGAGGTGCTCGCGCTGTTCCCCTCGAAGCTCATCCACATCGGCGGCGACGAGTGTCCCAAAGGACGCTGGAAGGCGTGCCCCCTCTGCCAGCAGCGCATCCGCGAGGAGGGGCTCAAGGACGAATACCAGTTGCAGAGCTACTTCATCCACCGCATCGAACGCTGGATGCATACCCACGGCCGGGAGATCATCGGTTGGGACGAAATCCTCCAGGGCGGCATTTCGAAAACCGCGAACATCATGTCGTGGAACGGAAGCGACCCCGGAATCAAGGCCGCACAGCGGGGAAACCCGGTGATTATGACGCCGAAATGGTACTGTTACTTCGATTACAGCCAGACCTCCGACCCGGAGCGTTACGAACCGCTGGGCAACACCCGCTACGTCTCGGTGCGGCAGGCTTACCGCCTCGACCCCTGCGACCGGCTCACGCTGCCCGACCAGAAACGGATCAGGGGCGTGCAGTGCAACCTCTGGACGGAGTACATCGCGGACATCCGCCACGCACAGCACATGGTCCTGCCGCGCATGGCGGCTCTCGCCGAGACGGGCTGGGCCAACGACCGCAAGGATTACAACGATTTCGTGCGCCGGATTCCGGCACTGGTCGCCGTCTACAAGGCCGAAGGCTACAACTACGCCCCCTATCTGTTCGAGGGCATCGAATGACGCGCCGGCAGCGCTTCCGAAGCCGAACACCCCGCAGGTCCTGTGACCTGCGGGGTGTTTTTCCATGCGCCGCCCGCCCAAAGCCCCGGCCACGCCCCGGACGCAGCCATGGGAACGTCGGCACGTGAAAGCGTCCCGGCCGAAAGCGGCTATTTCTCCGACACGTAAAACCACCGGCCCGTATCGAACTCGGCCCGGACCTTCCGGTTCTCCCAGTGGACGGAAAACACGAACAGGTAGTCCCGACGCCCTCCGGCGGTTTCGATCGGCAACAGTATTTTTATCTGCGTAAGCTTATCCGCATCCCGCAGGAGATTCTCGAATACCCACCGTTTGAGGTCGCGACTGTAAAAAACCCGGTTCTTGACGGCAAGCGACTCCAAAACACAGCTTCCCTTCACGACCACGGAAGGAACCTGCGCGTCGTGTCTGTCGAGCAGCTTCACACCCCGGTGAAACACCCCCTCTGCGGCATTCGAAACTCCATCCACGAAGACGGCCTCGTCCCAGATGATTCCGAAGTCGGAATCGCTCTCGTTGGTCAGGGAAAAATCGACATGCGTCGGCTCGAAGGTGAAAACGACGCGGATCGTGGAATCCCGGTAGCCGGGCGTGGTGAATCCCTGCTCATTCTCGGGATTGCCGATAACGCCGCCCCGGGCGCCATCGGTCTCGACAGATTCCAGACGAACCCGATAATAGTCCAACTCATATTCCTTCGGCCTTGCCTGCGGGGATAAGGGAAGCGACAGCAACAATGCGACAAACACCAGGACAAGTCTCATAGCACCCTATTTGAAATTTATCCGAATTTACGGTTTTATTTCCGATCCGCCAAATTCCGAGGCTCCGAAAGTTCCATTCGCGCCCTCATTCGCCGTAGACCATCCCGCCTCCGTCATCGCCGATTTTCGCCCCGCCGCCCGTGACTTCGGCCGCGTTCGGCAATGAATCCTCACCCCGAGCGCAAGTTACGTCGCATCGCTCGCCTCCGCTCGTGATAACCGCGCTCCGTGACTTCGGCCGCGTTCGGCAATGAACCGACAATCCCTGCGGGATCAATAAAAGAGGAAGGACGAAAGTTTCGAATCAATTCGATCTTCCGTCCTTCCTCTTTTATTCGCCTACGGCGTTTTGGTGGTCATTGCACTCACTAACTGCCGAAGTTATCGTACAAGATATTCTCCGGCGGCACGCCGAGGTTGTCGAGCATTTTGACGACCGAAGCGATCATCATCGGAGGTCCGCACATGAGGTAGATGCAGTCCTCGGGAGCCTGGTGGTTCTTGAGGTAGTTTTCGTAGAGCACGTTGTGCACGAAGCCCGGCGTGTACTTCACTCCGGCGGCGTCCGCCTCGGGATCGGGACGGTCGAGGGCCAGATTGAACGAGAAGTTGGGGAAATCCTTCTCGATCTGGTGGAACTCGTCGAGATAGGGAACCTCCTTCAGCGCACGCGCGCCGTACCAGAACGACACCGGACGGTCGGTCTTTTCGGTCTTGAACAGGTGCATCAGGTGGCTGCGCATCGGAGCCATGCCCGCACCGCCGCCGATGAAGATCAGCTCCTGCGTCGAGGGCAGATTGTCCGGCAGGAAGAATTCGCCGTAAGGACCCGAAATCGTGATCTTGTCACCCGGCTTGCGCGAGAAGACATACGACGAGCAGATACCCGGGTTGACCTTCATAAAACCGCCCGTGGCCTTGTCGAACGGAGGCGTGGCGATACGGATGTTGAGCATGATGATGTTGCCCTCGGCCGGATGGTTGGCCATCGAGTAGGCGCGGAACGTCGGCTCGGGGTTGGTCGTCACCAGATCCCACATCTTGAATTTGTCCCAGTCGGCGCGGAACTTCTCGTCCACGTCCATCGACGAGAACTTGATGGCGTCGTACTTCGGAATGTCGATCTGGATGTAACCGCCGCTGCGGAACTTGAGGTTCTCGCCCTCGGGCAGCTTCACGACGAACTCCTTGAGGAAAGTCGAGATATTGCGGTTCGAGACCACGGTGCACTCCCACTTCTTGACGCCCAGCACGGCCTCGGGAACACGGATTTTCATATTCTCCTTGACCTTCACCTGGCAGCCGAGACGCCAGTGGTCCTTGGCCAGCTTGCGCGAGATGAAGCCCGTCTCGGTGGGCAGAATGTCGCCGCCGCCTTCGAGCACCTGACATTTGCACATGCCGCACGAGCCGCCGCCGCCGCACGCCGAAGGCAGGAACACCTTGTTGTTGGCCAGCGTCGAAAGCAGCGTCGAACCGCTTTCGGTCGTGATGACCTTCTCACCGCCGTTGATGTCGATCACGACGTCGCCCGAGGAGGTCAGTTTCGCCTTCGCATAGAGAAGCAGTGCGACCAGCACGAGCGTTATGGCCAGAAAGGCCGCAATCGCTATTAAAATCGTTGTAGTCATTTATCGGAATCTCTTTTTTTAAAGGTTAGAACTGAATGCCCGAGAAAATCATAAAGGCGATACCCATCAGACCGGTGATGATGAAGGCGATGCCGGGGCCTTTCAGCGCCGCGGGGATGTGCGAATAGGTCGTCTTCTCGCGGATGGCGGCCATCATCACGATCGCCAGCCACCAGCCCAGTCCCGAGCCGAGTCCGTAGACGATCGTCTGCCAGAGCGACGTCAGTTCGCCGCCGTCGACCTTCTGCTGCATGAACAGCGAGCCGCCCATGATGGCGCAGTTCACGGCAATCAGCGGCAGGAAGATGCCCAACTGGCTGTAAAGCGTCGGCGAGAACTTCTCGACGATCATCTCCACCAGCTGCACGAACGCCGCGATGGTGGCGATGAAGACGATGAACGACAGGAAGTTCAGGTCCACGCCCTCGACGAGCGCATTGGCCTTCAGCACATATTCGTACAAGAGGTAGTTCAGCGGAACGGTCATCACCATCACGAACGTAACGGCGGCGCCGAGTCCCAGGGCCGTCTTCACGCTCTTCGACACGGCGATGTAGGAGCACATGCCGAAGAAGAAGGCGAAGACCATGTTGTCGATGAAGATCGACCGGATAAAAAGATTCAGAGTTTCCATACGCTACCTGCTACTTTTCCTGTAAATCCTTGTTGTAAGAGCGGTGAATCCAGATGATGCACCCCACGATGATGAGGGCCATGGGCGGGAAGAGCATCAGGCCCATGTTCGAGTAGGCGCCGCCGTTTGCGATGTACCAGCTTTCGGGAACGATGCGGAATCCCAGCAGCGAACCCGATCCCAGCAACTCGCGGAAGAAGGCGACCGTCACCAGAATCATACCGTAGCCCAGACCGTTGCCGATACCGTCGAGGAACGACGGCCAGGGCTTGTTGCCCAGCGCGAAAGCCTCGACGCGGCCCATGATGATACAGTTGGTGATAATCAGGCCGACGTAGACCGACAGCTGTTTGGATACTTCGTAGACATACGCTTTGAGTACCTGATCGACGAGGATCACCAGCGCGGCGATCACCACCAGCTGGACGATGATGCGGATACGCGCCGGAATACCCTTGCGCAGCAGCGACATCACCAGATTCGAGAATGCCGTCACGACCGTCACCGAAAGCGCCATGACGATGGCGGGTTTCAACTGGACGGTAACCGCCAGCGCCGAGCAGATACCGAGGATCTGTACGATCACCGGATTGTTCTTGCCGAACGGGCCGGTCAGGTACTTCATGTTCTTAGCCGAAAACAGAGGCTCTTTTTCCTTATTACTCATTGCTTTCTACTTTTTGATCGTTAGACTCCTCCGCACCGGCTGCCGAAGCGGCGGTCCGTGCCTTCTCGAAGAAGGGAAGATATTCGCTCAGGTTGTCGCGCAACATGGCTGTCACGCCGTCCGAAGTTTTGGTACCGCCGGTCACGGCGTCCACCTCGTGGGCCGGATCTTTGGCGCCGCCTTTACGCAGGGTGATCGAGACGAAATCGCCCTTCTCGAAGAGCGTCTTGCCCTTGTAGAGCGCCTGATGCGCCGGCGTGGCGATCTCGGCCCCCAGGCCCGGCGTTTCGCTCTTGTGGGCCATCACGATGCCCGACACGGTATTCATATCCTTTTCGAGCGCGATATAGCCCCAGATGTCGTCCCACAGCCCCTTGCCGATGAGCGGGATGATCACGCGGCCGTCGGTGGCCTCGAAGAGGATCAGCGTCTTCCGTTCGTAATCGGCTCGCAGGTCCTTGTTCGTCTTCATCATGTCGAAGACCTCCTCGGCGGGCTTTTCCGTCTTGTTGCCGGCCGCGTCGACCACATAGGCCTTGACCATCGCGTCGAAGTCGCCGTCCGGAACACCCAGCGATTGCAGGATATTGTTCTTCTTCTCGCCCAATTCGTTTGCGTACTGGCGTTTCTGCAACGACAAGGCGGCCAGCGACAGCAGAACGGCGACGATGACGACCATCACGGTCGAGTAGAGGATGATATAGGCATTGGAGTTCTTGTCCGAGAACAGCCCGCCCTTCTTCGCGCCTGCATCTCCGGCACCTGCCTCGACGATCTCTTCGAACTCCGAAGCCGGTGCGCCGCAAACGGGACATTTGGCCGGTGCGGCATCGCCTTCGTGGATATAGCCGCAGACTTTACATTTGAATTTCTTGGTTGCCATAATTCACTCCCTATTTTGCAAGTTTGACACGGTTCTTACGACGCGCGATGTTCCGCTCGACCACGAAGTAGTCCACCAGCGGCGCCAGCGCGTTCATGAAGAGGATCGAAAGCATCATTCCCTCGGGATAAGCAGGATTCACCACACGGATCATCACGGCCAGCGCACCCGTCATCAGGCCGACGATGTACTTGCCGGCGTTGGTCTGTGCCGAAGAGACGGGATCGGTGGCCATGAAGACGGCACCGAAGGCGAAACCGCCCACGATCAGGTGCTGCCATGCGGGAATCTCGCAGTAAGCGTTGGCGCCCACCGCATTGAAGAGCAGGCCCATGAGCCAGCCGCCCGCGAAGACCGAGAGCATCGTGCGCCACGAAGCGATACCCGTGAAGAGCAGGATCGCAGCGCCGATGAGAATCGCCAGCGTCGAGGTCTCGCCCACGCAGCCCGGGATGAAGCCGAGGAAGGCGTCCAGATTCGAATAGCTCATCGCACCCGTCGTCGAGAGCTGTTCGAGCGCCGTAGCCCCCGACACGCTGTCGACGGCGAACCACACCTTTTCACCCGACATCTGCGGGGTGTAGGCGAAGAAGACGAAGGCGCGCGCCAGCAGCAGCAGTCGCTGTTCGCCCGACGACAGTTTCACGAACGATTTATCCCGCAGTCCGCCCATTTCGAACGTCTTCAGCCACTCTTCGCAGACGGCCCGCTGGTCGTCGTTCGGAGTCAGGTACAGGCCGATCGAATCGAAAAATCCGGACGCCACGATGTCGATCGCCGG
>OJRV01003099.1_pt1 | contig 14453 bp, 19 predicted proteins | sample 1599241 | NCBI WGS metagenome assembly OJRV01 (sample SAMN04168656, study PRJEB22393) | human gut metagenome | biome: human gut microbiome; feature: stool | host: Homo sapiens | collected 2014-03-17 | reverse complement strand
CCACTGTACATCCTACCATCGGGTTGTTACCGATACCCAGGAATCCCATCATTTCCACGTGAGCAGGAACTGATGAAGAACCAGCGAATTGAGCGTCAGAGTGCATACGACCCATAGTGTCAGTCATACCGTAAGAAGCAGCGACACGGCATCCCTGTAACCACTTACTAATCTGTTATAGATAGTTGTGTTACAGTTAGATATTCAAGTATATTAAAGAACTCTCCTGTTTATTAGTTACTGTTATATTGTTAAATGGTCGTGAATAAGTCACAAATGACCAACTACTGACCTTTATTATTCTGTTGTTTACTCTCTCTTATAGCTCTCTGATGGTCTAAGCGTTTCTGTTGTTCAAGCACTTCTTCCCTTGTAGGGGGATGTTTCTTCCATTCTTCTATTGACTTGCGAGTACGCTTTATCCATTCTTTGTGAAAATCATTAATATATTCCACGAATCCTATGTTTATGAGTTTGAAACAAAGGTAATCATTCTCCTTTAAATCACCATGATTTGCTACAACATTTTAGTGGATGGGGGCTATATGGGAAGTATTCTTTAGAAATGTAGTAACTAATAAAAGAGAAGCAGCATAAGAGTTTCCTCAAATGCTGTTCTGTTAAATCAATTTGGCTATTAGTCAATCTTCTTATAAGTGGTCGTAGTAATGTCATCCAATTCTTCGCTACCATCATCCATTGTATCCCAATCCTCAAAAGCAAGAACTAATTTAGCAGCTGTAAGCTCATTGACGGTAAGGACATCTGAATAACCATCATTGTAGGAAATAGTCAACTTATTGTTTTTTAAAGACCAACGACTTGTTTCTGTATATCCACCATCCGCACGGCTTTCTATGCAAGTTCCATCAGCTTTGAACTCCCACAAACCATTGGTATATGCTTCATCAGAAATAACTACTTCTTTGCCATTCTCCACTTTGTGAATCTTCTCCCAAGTGGACTGCCATTTGCCTATAAGGTTGGCTTGTTCAATGATTGTCTGTTCTTCTTCATCATCATTACTACAAGCAGTAAAGTTTACAGCCAACATGACCATTAGCAAGGTCATTCCAAAGAATCTTAAAGTTTTCATTTGTTGTTAAATTGATTATTATTTGCGATTATAAATTACTATATCACTATGTCCATTATCATTGAGATATAGTTCTTCTTCTGTTATCTTAACGACTGTGTAAATGGTATTTTCTTTTCCCCAATCTGTTGTGTAGTAAGTAACGAACATATATCTGTTAGGGAAGTATTCAAATGTACCACTTAGAGTTTCATTCTCACTTATCTCTGTATAGGAGTTATCCTTGTTAAAAGTAAGGGTTGCTCCCTCTGCTTCACCTGTTCCTTGCCAAGTACCAATTAATAATTCCAAAGTATTGTCTGGCACTTGAACTTCTTTAATGATTTCGTTAGTAATCTCATCTCCACAGGAGCTAACTCCCATGCTTAATGTAACCAATAATGAGATTGTAAATAGTTTAATAATTGTTTTCATTAGTATTGTTTTAAATTAATGTTGCGAATATGATAAGTTGATAAATACTATCGAAATCTGTACCACTAATCCTTACAGGTAAACCCATGAATATATTAGACCACCAAACTTCTTTCTGTAGCAATGAAAGATTTGTTCCACGACATGCTATAGCTTTTATATTGTCATTTGTGTCAGTCAATAATATCATTGAAGTTATGTAAGCCCCACAAGGAAGTTTCATGCTCAAGTCATTTAGTGAAATTTTCTCGTTGTATCTTCCTGTTATATCATTCATTCTTTGTATAGCTCCATGATATTGCAATTTCTTAATGAATTGATTTAGATCGTGTTTAGATTCATTTCCCATATATGTTATGATTGAATTATTATTTCAAATTTTAAAGTCAAAAGATGAAGTAGTAGTTATCACTTCCTATTTTATCCTTTATTATAGTTTTAAAAGGAACACCATAAAGCATTCCCAACTGCTGACATAATTCTAATAATTTAGGTGTTGTATGAGTAGTTTTAACAGCCACCAAACTTAAATCATCTTCTTTATTCAAGTACATGTACAAATCCTGATGTCCTAACTTGTTGTTCTGAAGCCAAATGCTAATTTGATAGTCACAGTTAAAAGGTTCATCAAGCTGTGAATTAGATGTATTATAATCACTCTCCATAACTTGATGTACAATATTAAATTGGTTGAATCGATTCTTAATCTGTTCAATAAAGATTGCAGTTCTCTTATCCATTTTATTTTTTCCTTATGCCCACCTGTTCCCTTGAATAAGCAATAAATAAAAAAGGTGTGGGAACACTATTTGCTTTACCCTATTCTCTGGCTTCTCGCATTGCCTTGGCATGGATAAAACAATAGCCCCACACCAAACGGTATATAGAAACCTTACAAACATAAGGTAGGTATATATCAAGTGTGGGTGCTATTGCTATCATCTTCATGCCATTTCAAATTTTGCGAGAATTTGAGAATAGAAGATAATTTCAATAACACCTTTCGTTAATTATGTCCTTTCAGTTTGCTAACACTATAACTTACTGAAATTGTTGCAAATTTAGCGAAAGGTTTTAAATAAGTCTATATGATGTAGGGATAAATAGTAAATCTTCTGCTATCAAACACAATATCTAAGGTAGGACAAACTTTGATTGGGGTATATAATCTAATCTTGTTCTTGATTTGTCCTACCTGTAGTTTAGAGTTTATATGTTACAGCATTCCTTCATCTGCAAAACTGTAGTATTCTGCATCAGTAAGGATGATATGGTCTAAGACTTTTATTCGCATAAGCAGGGCTGCATCCCTTACCTGTTTAGTGATTTCCATATCCTGCCTACTTGGTTTCAGATTACCGCTTGGGTGATTATGTGCCAGAATCAGAGCTACAGAATTAGTAAGTAATGCAGCTTGAAAAATAAGTCTTATGTCTGCAATTGTTTCAGAAATTCCACCTTCTGAAATAAGAGTATATCCTAGAATCTGGTTGGCTTGATTCAAGAACAGGACTTTGAAATATTCCTTGTAGCATATAGTTCCTTTCTTATATGTGGAAAGCATATATCTATAAGCATCCTCTGAACAGGTTACTTTTTGCTGATTTTTGAATTTGGGTTTATAAGATAGCTTGACTTCTCCTACTTTATAATCTATATTCATAATATGTAATGTTTAAAGGTTAGTAGAAATAAAAAAAAAGGTGTGTCGAAACTCTCCTAAACTAAAAATCACCCTCGCCACAGGTAGTTGTAGCGAGGGTGATTTCGAGAAAAGGGGAGTTTTGACACATCCCCTTTCTTCAATATTAGTAATATGTGTGTTATTTCTTGGAATAGTGGTATCTCATAGAGAATATATAAACCTCTATTATATCATCATGCACGGAGTAAACGATTCTATGTTCTGCATTGATTCTTCTTGACCATTTTCCTGCCAGTTCATATTTAAGTGGCTCTGGCTTCCCTATTCCTGTGTATGGGTGTGCGGCAATATCTTCCAATAAAGTTTTGATTTTATTCAATATTGCTTTGTTCCCACTTTGGGTAAAGTATAGGTATTCTTTTCTAGCCTGTTCTGATAATGTTATTCTGTACATGCTACACGTTTTAAGAAGTCCTCTATGCTTTCACCTTCATTCTGGGATATAGAATTACCGTTCTTAATATCCTCTTCACCTTTATGTATTGCTTCCATTGTATCGGGTGACGACATGATGTATTCCGTTTCCTTTAGCGAGTTATATTCATCCAGAGAAATCATTACTACTCCTTTGCCATTCCCACGATTGACAACTACAGTATCATAATCGTCAATGACCGCATCAATGTAGCTTTTCAAGTTGGCTCTTAAATCTGTGTAATTGGCTGTTCTCATAAATCCTCCTTTGTTATAATGCAAAGATATGTACTTATTTGCGTACTTACAAATATAAACGGTTAATTATTTGATATTTAAGAAAAGGACACCCATGAAGAATGCCCTTTTCTCTCTCTCAATCAATAAAGCTCATTTAATCAATGAACCATTTATATTTCTCATCACCATGTAAAGCTGAATTGATTCCTAAAGCCATTTCTGTAGCATTAAGAGAACGGTCTAAGAAAGCGTCGATGTATGAATGAACTTTGTTAGCTCCAGTCAACAGGTTATAAAATTTCCACATATTAAGCTCACTTCCAAAGCTGCCAAAGTTTTCATCGTGAATGTATGCTTTCGCTACACTGTTTATCTGCGTATCAGTAAGCAACATTCTGGGTAATGCTTTCTGGTAGCCTGTTGGCAAGCATTGATAAAGTCGCATTCTGCCTATTATTTGGCAGAACTGGTGTTCACTCATGGAAGTGTTGCCTAACTGCTGCATCAGATAAATATGTTTGGCAGGATTGTAGTTGCTGAAAAGTTCCAATGCTGCACGATATAGCTCTGTAGTATTGCTTACTCTCAAATCATCCTTATAACCATCTGTAAAGATGCACATGTTACAGCAGACTTGATTCTTGAATCCGATAGCCAAACGGAACAACTCTGGAACTTTCTTTGAATATAGATTCATCTGGTTGTAAGCTCTTACTCCTACGATGGAAAGATTCAGTTTGTTTCCTCCTACTGTTTCATAGATAGTAGGAATATCAATGCTGAATGCTGCCCTTTCATAATAGATAGTCTTATCAGATTCCAAAAGCTGATTGGCTGGCTTGTGGATTGCTTCTGGGATTCTGCCTTTAATAATGTGGCTTGTTCTGATTGTGGCTTGTTCCACCTTTTCACCACTGAAGAAAGACTGTGCTGCATCCTGTATTGTTTCCACAAACTGAGCATGATTGATTGTAAGTTCATTGTCTTTAGAGAACACTGGTGTAATGCAATCATTCTTCAAATGATTCAATGTTACTTCCTGTGTGTTGGCTTCGATAAAATGATTGACTGGCTTTACTGGCTCGTCCATGATAATGGTAGCTTCTTCTGCATATTCACCCAAATTCATTCTCTCACGATTCTGTGCCATAGATGGCATAATTACTAAATCTCTCATAATGTAATTGAATTAAATGATTATTGATTGAATGGATTAAACAAGAACGAGCCTAAAACACAAATGAATTTCTTCGTTTGTATCTTAGGCTATTCTTGTGCTTTTCCCTAAAAAGACTTTATTTGAAGTGAGGAGTTTAGTAAATTATTCCATTAACTATGGTAATAGTGCATCGTGCCAGTTTTCTTATTAATAAGCATTCTTTTGTCAGCTATCAGAGAAAGTTTTTAAAGCATTCTTTTTTCTTAAAGTTACCATGAGGGGGAGTAAAATAGTGGTATGGTATCTTGTATATAACTCTTTAGATATAAAAACAGGATTTGAGTTTGACTTATAAAATAATATCTTGAAGTTCTTCATAGTCTTTTATGTCCTGCTTCGTGCCAACTAATCCACTTTCCAATGATTTCATAAAAGCGTGCATGTTTTGGATTCCTTCAAATTGTTTCTCTTTGTACTTCTTATAAATCATGCACTCTCTTGAAATTGGATTTCCTCTGCTTTCATTATAAGCTATCATGTACTCAAAGCGAGCTTTAACTTCTTCTACATATTTATCTTTAGGTTGGTCTAAAATGAGACCTTTGGCTTTTAATATGGTTGAATCACCAACTTCATCTAATAAGTCCAGTTCTATTAGCTGGTCTATATATTTATTAATGGTATCATGCCCCATGTGAATTAGTTTTTCCAGTTTTCTCATGGGTAAAGTAATGGTATGGCTGTGTGGCTCTGCTGCACTGAACAGTTTAAGAATGAATCCTCTAAGTTTCAAATCCAATGTATCATTATATGAATCGTAAAACTCCCTGCTGATTCTTCTGTAATTTCCATAAGTAACTGGAGAAAAGATATAATCAGTCCAAGTTCTGTCCTTTTTGCCACTGTTCTTTTCTTGTATGGTAACTTCTCCTGTATCTCTTAACTTGTCATTGAATGATTTGGTTTTCCTGTTACCTTTATAGTTGGATTTTGATTCACCAACAAATGATGCAAGTTCCTCTATGGTAGTATCAGTTGTCAGTGTACTTTTGTCTGCTATTAATAGTAACACATAGGTTCTGTAAACATCTGCACAACCAAGTTTCTGAATAAGAGTATTATTCATTACGGTGTATTCTTTGAATGGTAGTTTCGTCATAAGGCAATCGCTCAATATGGTTAATAAGAATGATTTGGTTGGTCTTTAATAGAAATCTCATTTTAGAAGAACTTAATCTGTTGATTTTCCTTAGTTCGCTTAGCTTGTCATATATATGCTTGTTGTAAATCCACATATCATCGTTTTTTATAAATCCCCAATATCCAAATTACCATTGCAATGCTCGTAAGAGGATTGCATGGTCTAATAGGAGTGTAGTAGTAGGAATGTAGAGAGGGGGTGATTAAGCACACGGTAAAAAGGGAATAAGCACACCCAATAAATTAGACAAAATCAATCTCTGTACTTTAAATCTTATCTTTTCAGTAAGCCAGTTTCTGTAATGAGATATAATAGGTAGTAACCTTTCCATTTTTCTTTCTCCTTGTCTTTAGATAGTTATTAATATTAGCCCATAATCCTATATGAACTCTGTTGTCTTTTACTCCTTGTCTTAATGCTTTTTCTCTGATTTGTTCATAAGTAAATTCCTGCATTTTAGAAATATTGAATGGTCTGTAAATGGAGAATCTTGGTAGTGGAATTATCTGTTTGAGATAGTATAAAGATAGTTACTTTATAGGTGGGGAACTAATCTTAGGGGCACTACTTATAAAAGATAGATTTAGCGGTATTTCAGATAATTCTGTAAGGGTAGGACAAAAGTGTAATGGGGTATAAAAAGAAGAAATTTATTTGTTTTTGTCCTACCTGTAATTATAATAGTTCAGCTCTTAGGAAATATCCACGTTCCCGTTTTTTCCCGATTCTGCATGGAACTGTATCGAAGTAATGATTAATGGTTTCCCCACGGATGCTTTTATGAGGATGGATATTCAACATTTCAAAGATTCGGGTCAGTTCAGAAACTATCTGTGAGCATTTGTATTTGTAGCCAGTCTTGAAACTGTTCTTTATCAGTTTGACTGTTGTGTTGCCCTGCATCCGTTTTAGAATAATGGCTTCGTTCATGCGTTTTTGGGAATAATCCATTTCTATGATTGAATCCAAACCTAAAAGTTCGTATGCTTCTATTAATAAGGAATCAACTTTTCTCATTTCGTTTATAAAGTCCAAATCAAATTCAGATAGCGGTTCTTTCAGTTCGGATAGTATGGCTACCATTTTCTTGCGTTTTTCTTTGACTGTCATTTTAGAGCCTTGAAGTAATAGTTGGCTAAAGTCCTTAAACTGATAGATATATCCTGTGCAGGATGGGCGGAACATGTAACAGGCATAATATAGAGATATGATTCTGTCACTGTCATGGTAACTGCCTGTTACCAGCTTGTCATTGGTATCATTATCAATGGCAAAATAGTTTTTCTTTCCATCTGGATAAAGCATCCTGTTGAATGGAAGTGAACGCATGGCTTCTCCGAAAGCATTCCTTTCTGTTTCGGATGCTGCACTGTTATATAATGTTCGGATTGTATTGTATGCGTGTTCCTGTGCAAACTGGTGTATTCTAATTTCTTCCGTAGTCATTATTGGTAGATTATTGTCTGTCGTATAAATATGTGTAAGTGTAGATAATCCGTTACGGAAACGACCTGCAATCTGTACACAATCCGTATTAATATCAAGTATGGTATATGGTGATGCCTTTATATCAGTAAGCATTACAACATGTGGGGTATAATCCACTTCCAAGTCAAAAGCATTATAAAACCTGCTTGTGAAGAAATTGAACTTTCTCATTCTGTCAGATTTCCATTCATCATAGGCATTGTTGAATTCAAGTTCGTTCTTTAGCTTCTGTACACTTTTAGGTGCACAGAATATGGAGGATTCGTTCTGGATTCCCAACTCTTTTATTAATGAATGGCTGTAGTCAACCAGATTAATAAAGAAACATATTGGGGAATCATTATGTTGCTCCAGATAATCTCGGATGCTTTGCAGTGTATTGTTGGTATGAATTAATGTAATATCCTGTTTGTAGTTATAGTCTGCATCAATAGTAACTGTTCTAAAACCTTGTGCTTTGAAACGAGGGTCTGAAAATGCAATCGGTGTTGCTGAAACCAGAGCTTTCTGTTTGAAAAGGAAAAAATCATTCATAGGCAGAACTATGTTATCTCTGTAATCCACATCTTTTACTAACAGATGGGATTCGTCCATCAAGCAAAAGAAATGGGAATAAAGGTCTATTCCTACATTGTTGGCTGCCTGTTTGATTTTAGGAAAGCTTTCTGGGGTAGTCATCAGTTTGTGGTATTTATATGGTTCTTGCAAGTAGTTGGTTATTTTTTCTACTGAAACACCTTCGTAAACTCCGAACACTTTAAAGTCCTTGTCTGATTTTGCACATTTTCCTTGAATGACAGGAACATTAGGCTCTATCAGTATAGAGGGTCTGGGAGAATGGATTTCCAGATAGGTAGCTCCAATGCCAGGAAATTTTTTGGCAAGATTAATGTTTGATTCTATTTGTGGCATTATATCGGATAGCTTCTGTCCTTTACTGATAATGTATTGGTTCATATATTGTTGGAGTTTAGATATTCTACGATTGGGTGTGTCAGTCTGATTCTGAAATAGATTTTCCCGAATTTGAAAACAGCTATAAGGTTTATGTATGGTTGGGTTTCTCTTAGAAAAGGAATCCTGTAGATTTTGTATTTCTTGTCAACTAATTCTTTAAGGACTGTAGTCTGGAAATCGGGTAATGATTCTTCCTGTAATGGAAAAACTCTGAAATCATCGGGATTTCCAGTTTCCAGATAATTTATAATCCAGTTCCAAGATGCTGTATTTAGCATATATTTTAACCTTGTCATATCTGAGTTGCTTATCCAAGCACAAGGAATATCATCAACTCGGATTGACAGGTTTTTCTTTTGTTCCATCAGTTGTTTTACTTGATGATGGGCTGATTCATTATCGTATGCTGGAGGTAGTATAATGTTCATGCTATTATGTATTGATAAAAGGAGAGAGGTTTTACCCTCCCTCCAAAATTGAATTCCGATTATGCGGTGAGAGCTTTGTTCAATAGTTCTTCAATGTGTTCATCCCTTTTAAGGTAGAAATGTATATCATAATGGAATCCGATAGAGAAAACAGCATGAAGAAATCTGTCACCGTTTGAGCTTATGAAATCATCTTCAATCTTTAAGTGATATGAGGATTCCATGAATTTTTCAAACATTTCCAGTTCAAAATTTGTCGAGGTTTCTTCTATTGTGTTGTTACCTTCCGTTTGGAATGCATGGATTGGTTTCAAGTTACTGCCCATTGCTGAAATGACCGCATTGATAAGTTCACCGTTTGCAATGGTTGTAAGTTCCTCTTTTATCAATCTGCCTTTCTTATCTCTGTAAGTTAATATAACTGTAATGGCAGGCATATTGTTGAGTGTCTTGAATCGTAAACGGATTTCTGTTGGAATTCTTAGCATACCGTTTAAGAATCTGGTTACAAATACTGTATCAATAGTGTTATTTACTAAAACTTGGTTCTCAGCTATGCTCTGTTGTAAAATTTGGATATTCATCTTTTTATAGTTTAAAGTATTAATAATTCATGTAATCTGTAACTTGGCGCCTTATCGTTATTGATTACTTTGCAAAGGTGAGAACTTTTGAGAAGATTAAGAGAGAGTAAAATTTTGAGGACTTTGGTTCTCTCTTAACTTGCTTATCTTACAAGTCCTATTCCTTTGACGCTACAAAGATAGAGAGATGCTATTGGGATATGAGAGTGTAAAAAATAAGGGAGATGTTACTCTCCCTTAGATAAGTCGTTGATTATTAATGAAATTGGTTATAGACATCCCAATTTAAATTTTTGTTTTTACTTAAATATCCTTTTAAGGTGGATTTGTCGGTCTTAAAATCTTCGTTATCTGATATTCCAGTAAGGCAGATTAGCTGTGAAATTAGAAATGTTACATTATATGCGTTTTTTTCTCCTTTCCTGTAATTAGTGAAAGCTGGCGATAAAGAATCAAAAAATAATTTGAATCTTTGGGCAAACAGACAGATTCTTTTGGTTGTGCTTGTGTTAGTTTGTTCTTGTCTCGGGTAACTCACCATTTCTATATTATCATTCAAATGTGCTATGTCAAATTCGTTTTTGGGTTTTAAATCTTCTAAGTGTTCTTGACAGCATAATTGTATGAATTTAATAGCATTGGCTGAGGCTATTTTATGGATGATTTTTCCGTTTAGTTGTAAGGATAAAGTAAGTTCTTGTTTAAATGTTATATGGTCTGTAAGAGGATTGGCATTAGGGGCTTCTTCATATTGGTATATGGTTTCAAGTAGTTGCTTGACTTCATCTGCTGGAGATTTGCCACGTTCTGAAACTTGCCAAGATTCCCCATCTACATAGTCCTTTATAAACAATAGGGCAAACCAGAATTTATCAGCGTCCATTCCCAAAGTTGAAATGGCAGTCTGCAATTCATCATTCTTTTTATATTCCTTATAGGTGAGTGGCATATCTATTAATCCTTCATTGTACCTTTTCTTGAAAGTTGGTATGGCATAGCTGCCTTCCAGTGCAAATCTATCATCTATGATTTTGGCTTCTGCTGGATGGATAAACATGGCGAAATCCCAAACATAATCCAAGATTATATCTTCTTCTCTTGCGTCAGTAGTAGGATAAACAGCATCTAAATTAGTAAACTTATCTATTGGTTGCATATCTTGGTGTAATGGTTTATGTGCAAAAGTAAAAAAGAAAATCCCACTCACAATAACTGCAAGTGGGATAATCATAGTTTGTAAGGCTTAGTAGTTGGAATCTCCTGTAAATGTGTCCATGAGCTTGTCCATCTGTTCACCTATGCACTTATCTATCAGTTTGGCATAATGAGTAGTCATTCTGGTATTGGTATGACCAAGCATCTTAGAAACGACTTCCAATGAAATATTATTGGCTAAAGTAACGGTGCTGGCGAATGTATGGCGGCTTGTATGAAATGTGATTCGTTTCTTGATGTCACACAAGATAGCTATATCTTTTAGGTATTTGTTTATATCTGCTGGGTCTTGAATTGGAAGTAATTTCTCTCCACCTTTGTACTTATCCAGTATCAGTTTGGCAATAGGGAGTAGGGGGATGCGTGATAGAACTCCAGTCTTAACCCTGCGTTTCTTAATCCATATTCTGCCTGCATTGTCTTTTTCAAAGTGTTCTAGTGTCAAGGTCTTAATGTCAATGTAACTAAGCCCAGTGAAACATCCAAAGAGGAACATATCTTTAGCTCGCTCCAATCTTGGCAGGGGAGTATCAAAGTTGATAATCTTCCTCAATTCTTCTTCGTCCAAAAAATCTATATCTACGGGTTCTCGTTCTACTTTATAGGTAGAGAATGGGTTGAACGCCATATAGGAGTTGGCTACTGATAGGTTAATAATCTTCTTCAATAGCTTTAGATGTTTTGTAGATGAGTTTTGTGCCATGTCCTTATCAATTCTTAAAAATGAATGGAAGGATTGGATGAAGTTTAGATTCAGTTCACGTAAGTATAAATCTTCTCGTTTGTACTTCTGTTGAACAAACTCCCTTAGTAATCTGATGGTATAGACAGACACCCAATGAGTAGCTTTAGAAACTCCATTGCCTACCAACTTTTCTTGTTCTTGGTTGTGTTCTTCAAAGACTTCAAACAGACTTCTTTCTTTAATGGATTCCACTTTGTCAAAGTAAGCGTCATAAAGAATTTGGGCAGTTATGATAAAGCCTCTTTCCAAAAGTTCTGCTTCTTTCTGATAGAGTTTCGCTTTAATCGCTTTTAAATAATTGTTGAGATTCTGTGTCTCTTGGTCTTTTCCTTTTACTTGCTGTTTGGTTTTGTCCCATTTTTCAATAGCTATTTGTTTGCCTGTGGAGAAAGAGTTTCTTTCACCATTTACAGTAATCATAACTTCAATAGGAACATTACCATTCTTTCTTGCTTTACTTTCTCTTATAAAAAAGAGAATAGAAAATGAACTTCTTACCATTGTTTAATCATTTAAAATTAGACATTTGGAAGTCCTTTAAATGTGATGTATCTTTCTATTTATTAGATGATTATCTATGATTTTGTGACCACTTGTCAGAAAACAAGAAAATGGTCACAAATTGGTCACAATATAACCTCGTTTTTACCCAATTTAGAGGATAATCAGCCACACCATCATCCATCTTTAAACAGATAAATTCAAGGTCAATTTGCCACAATTCAATCACCTAATCACCATGATTTATAAAGAGAGTAGAGAAGAAAACAAAGCAGTAGAATAGGGAAGAAGTATCATCTATTTATGCCATATAGATAAAATAAAAAAAATCCCCATAACTTTATCAGTTACAGGGATTTATATGTTAGCAATGTATTATATTACTTGCTCAAAGCAGTAGCTACGTCTACAGCACAAGCTACAGTACATCCTACCATCGGGTTGTTACCGATACCCAGGAATCCCATCATTTCCACGTGAGCAGGAACTGATGAAGAACCGGCGAACTGAGCGTCAGAGTGCATACGACCCATAGTGTCTGTCATACCGTAAGAAGTGGCGATACAGCATCCCTGTAACCTCTTTCTAATCTCTCATAAATTATTGTGTTACAGTTAGATATTCAAGTATTTAAAAGAACTCTCCAGTTATTAGTTACTGTTATATTGTTAAGTAGTCGTGAATAAGTCACAAACCTTATGAATTCAGTAATGTAGTTACTTCATTTTTCAGTTTGGGTAAATGATTAATAATCATACTCCAAAGTATATCTACTGATAAACTGTCATAACCATGTATGATGTAATTTCTTGCATCTACTATTTTGCGAGAATTAGTAATAGCTATGTCTTTATCAGCTTTCAATATCCTGTTCATAGCTTCACCTATAATTTCGATGTTTCTTTCTACCGCACGTCTAAGGCAAAGATTACTGTAAAAATCATCATATAATTTTGGCTCACTGCCGAAGAAACTTTCTATTTCTTCAATAGCAGTCAGAATATCTTGTAGGTGTTTCTTTGTTAAATCATCCATAAATTAAAGTTTTAGTGGCATCCACATTCTTTTTCAAATATGGATTTTTGATGGTTTGTTCTTCCAATAAGTCTATTTCTCTGCCCAATAATTCCTCCAGAGAGTATTTAAAATCAAAGTAGTTATCAAAGTAATCTTCTACTTCTTTTTTATTGAAATCCACTACTAAGTCAACATCGCTTTTATCATTAAAGCGGTTGGTAAGGATAGAACCGAACACAAACAGTTTGTGAACCTTATGCTTTTTGCATAGGTCTATAATTTTATGAATATTGTTCTCTATCAGTTGCATATGTTCTGCTTTTTAATATAGCAAATGTAGTGATTCTATTTGTATTAACAATACTGTTTGAGGATAAGTTGAACTTGTTTCAATCACTTTTTTATCTATGTAATGATATTGTATATACTGATATAGTATAGTTTTCCGTTTGTTCAATATTCAAGCATAAGCTATATTTCTATTCTGATATTTTATAGCGGTGCTAAAATTCAGAGTAGGTATATAAAGCAATTTTTGTGCGGAATTACACCTGTTAATATTCTGTTTCTTTTGCTTTGTATCATCTTTGCTAATGGTTATCCTTATATATGTTAAACATTAAAATTTTATAGCTATGAAACATTTGATTCATGAGTTTTAGTTGCGCTCCAAGTAAGATTGAATTTCTCGCCTTCCGCACCATAATTATTTGCCCAACAAATCACAGTATGGTCAGAATTGAATGTATAGCATCTCTGTTCTTCTTCACTGTCAACTTCAAAACCAAGTTCCTATCAATGAACTTTCAAAATTCTCTTCATCATCATCACTACTGCAAACTGTAAAGTTTACGCACATCATTATGGCAAATAAAGCCATTCCAATTAATCTAAATACTTTCATTTTTAATCATTGCTTTACGCTCTGCATTGTGTTCTTCTAATACACTTAATAGGCTTCTTTCTTTTAAGCACGCTACTTTATCAAAGTAAGCATCATATAAAAGTTGAGCTGTAATAACGAATCCTCTGTCTAATAATTCAGCTTCTTTCCCATACAGTTTAGCTTTGACTGCCTTTAGGTAATTGTTGAGGCTTACAGTTTCTTCATCTTTGCCTCTTACCTGTTGTTTGTTCTTATCCCATTTTTCAATAGCCACTTGTTTACCTGTGGAGAAAGAGCATCTTTCACCATTTACAGTAATCATAGCTTCAATAGTAACACTACCATTTCTTCTTGCTTTACTTTCTCTTATAAAAAAGAGAATAGAAAATGAACTTCTTACCAT
>OJRV01003092.1_pt1 | contig 14478 bp, 16 predicted proteins | sample 1599241 | NCBI WGS metagenome assembly OJRV01 (sample SAMN04168656, study PRJEB22393) | human gut metagenome | biome: human gut microbiome; feature: stool | host: Homo sapiens | collected 2014-03-17 | reverse complement strand
GTGTTGCCATGAATATGCCAATTCAGGGCACTGCTGCGGATATCATCAAAATTGCGATGATTCGTGTAGTACATCGATTGGAAAAAGAAGGTTTGCGCGCCCGTTTAATCCTACAGGTACACGATGAATTGATTGTAGAGGCTCCGGAAGAAGAAGCCCCTCTGGTTCAGCAGTTGTTGACAGAAGAAATGGAACAGGCAATTCACCTATCTGTTCCAATGGTGGCGGAAGCAACCATCGGGAAAACTTGGTATGATGCAAAAGCTTAAATATTGCTTTTGCATATAAACAGCCGGATAGACTGCATGATACACCGAGAGTAAATCATCTCTCGGTGTATTCCTATTACATAACAAATGGATAAGGGGAACGGATATGGTTTTTATTTGCCCTATTTGTAAGAAAAAATTGGAAAATACAGTTCATACATACCGCTGTGAAAACGGACATAGTTATGACATATCTGCGCAAGGCTATGTTCATTTGTTGCCGCCCAATAAAATGCATTCCAAAATTCCGGGAGATAACCGTCAAATGGTTGCGTGCCGCAGAGAATTTTTGGAAACAGGTCTTTACCTTCCGTTCAGTAATCAGCTCAATGATTTGGTGGAAGAAGCAATTAGAAATATAACGCAGCCTGTCGTTGTGGATGCAGGCTGCGGAGAAGGTTACTATACAGGGCGTGTGAAAGCGCATTTGGATGCATTGGGAATTCAGGCAGAGTTTGCAGGATTTGATATTTCTAAATTTGCCGTGAAAGCGGCGGCAAAAAAGTATCGTGATATTCAATTTGCAGTGGGCAGTATTTTTGACAGTCCTATTGAAAGCAATTCGGCAGACTGTTTGCTAAATATTTTTGCCCCCATTGTGCCTGAAGAATTTCAAAGAATTGTAAAGCGCGGCGGTGTTATGATACTTGCGGTTCCGGGAGCACGTCATTTGTTTGGATTAAAAGAGATTTTGTATGAACGCCCTTATGAAAATGAAGAAAAAGATACATGTTACGATGGATTTGCGTTTCAGAAACGTGTCACTGTCAAAGATGAAATTTATATTACCCAACATGATATCATTGCCGACTTATTTGCAATGACGCCTTATTATTGGAAAACCACCATACAAGGCAGCGAACGTTTGAAACATACGGAGACGCTGAAAACGGAAATTCATTTTGATTTCTTGGTTTATCAGAGAATATAGAAAAAGGAGAAATTGCATTGGGCAAACAAAAAAATCCATTAAAACCTTTGGAATACCAACCGTTTAATCCTCATAAGGCTTTTGAAATGTTAAGAAAAGACACAGATACCATTGTTATCTTCATTCATGGTTTTTTAGGCAGTCCCCATCAATTTATTAGTCTTGCTGATTTTGTATACCATATGGGATATGCGTGTGCCGCTTTGTTACTTCCGGGACATGGCGGTACAGCGAAGGATTTTGCACATAGTTCGCAGCAGCAATGGACAGAGCAAGTCCATAAAGAAGTACATCGCTATGCAGAGTTGTACCCGAATGTTTATTTGGTGGGACATTCTATGGGAGGTTTGCTTGCAATTAATGAAAGCATCTGCTCCAAAGCCAACGTAAAAGGTCTGATTTTGCTCAATACTGCCATTAAAATAGGACTAAAAAGCCGCAGCTCTTTGTATTCCACAAAGAATCTTTTCAGCCGAAATCCGATTTATAATCGCATTGACCGCTATTACCGAGAAAATAACAGTGTACAGGTAGATAATATCCTGTACACCGTAGGCTGGCTGCCTAGGGTGGTCGATTTAACCCGATTGTCCAGACTTGCAGTGAAAAATTTGCCTAAGGTGACTGTTCCTGTATTAATTACCCAGTCTCGCAATGATGAAGCAGTGCTGTGGCGCAGTGCGGAAACCATTGAAAAAGGGCTTACCAACTGTCCTTATCACAGGTTGGTATACTTGCAGCGGTCTTGGCATTCTTATTATTTTAAAAAGGAACAAAAGCAGCTTCAGGATGAAATAAAATGCTTTTTGGATATTTGCACCGGCAGAAATTTGGGGCGATAGAGAAATCATATAAGGTACTTTAAAAAAAGAATGATTTCGTGTATAATAAAGAAAAATGATGGAAACAGCAGAAATTGAAGGAGAGGTTCAATATGTTAGTTTATTTTATTTGTACCGGCAATACTTGCCGCAGTCCAATGGCAGCAGCACTTTACTATAAACATTTGAATGATAACGGAACAAATTATGTACAAGTGGAAAGCGGTGGATTGGCAGCTTACGAAGGTGATAAAGTAAGTGACAATGCGGTAGAAGCTTGCAAAGAGTTAAACGTTGATATTTCAAACCACATTGCCCACAGACTAAGAGGCAAAGATTTAATCAGAGGAAACTTTTTTGTTGTAATGGAACCTGTACACAGACAAATTCTGGTAGAAGCAGGTGTTGACCCTGACCAAGTTTACGTCTTGGGCGGACCGGAAGGAATTCCTGACCCATATAAAAAAGATGCGGAAGAATTCCGCAAAGTAAGAGACCAAATGATTGCCTCTTTTGCAGATTTGGATCATGTATTGTTTACACAAGCAAAACAGGCGTGGAAAAAATAAGTATGAATGCCGACATTCAAATGGTACCTATGCAGGAGAAGCATATTCCCGCTCTGGCTCAGCTGGAGCGGCTTTGCTTTTCCCAGCCATGGACTGAAAGCGGCTTGCGCAGCGAACTTCACAATAAGCTCGCTGTTTTTTGCGTTGCAGAGCAAAACGGACAAGTATTGGGTTATGCAGGAATGCAGTGTGTGATGGGTGAATGTTATATTAATAATATTGCAGTTTTTCCACAGTTTAGAGGTATGGGAATTGGTACCCGGTTGGTACAAATGCTGATGGAGCAGGCGATACAGAGGGATGGAGTTTTTATTTCCCTGGAAGTACGCGTTTCCAATCAACAAGCCATTTCTATTTATCGAAAACTTGGTTTTCATGAAGTGGGCTGCAGAAAAAATTTTTATACAGCGCCTGTGGAAGATGGTTTGATTATGACAAAAGAGTTTAAGAGTCAGTAAGGGAGAGATGGTATGAAACTATTAGCAATTGAAAGTTCTTGCGATGAAACTGCAGCTGCTGTTGTAGAAAACGGCAGAACAGTGCTTTCTTCCGTGGTTGCTTCTCAAATTGAAGAGCATAAGCTGTATGGCGGGGTTGTTCCGGAAATTGCCTCCCGACGACATAGTGAGGCAATTGTTGGTGTTACAAAACAAGCATTGGAACAAGCTCATGTCACATTAAAAGAATTGGACGCCATTGCCGTTACCTATGCTCCCGGATTAATTGGGGCACTGTTGGTAGGCGTAAATTTTGCAAAAGGATTGGCACTTTCCACAGGATTACCGTTAATCCCCGTACATCATCTGCGTTCTCACATTGCATCTAACTATATCACCTCTCCTGAATTAAAGCCTCCATTTTTATGCTTAGTTGTCTCCGGAGGACATACACATATTATAGATGTCAAAGATTACACAGATTTACATGTCATAGGGCAAACCAGAGATGATGCAGCCGGCGAAGCGTTCGATAAAGCTGCAAGAGCTATGGGAATGTCTTATCCGGGCGGCGTTCATTTGGATAAAATTGCAGAGCAAGGTAACGAAGATGCGTATACATTGCCGCATCCGTCAGTACAGGGCTCTCCATTGGACTTTAGTTTTTCCGGATTAAAAACGGCAGTGATTAATTTAATACACAATGCTTCTCAAAAGGGAGAACAACTTCCCATCGCGGATTTGTCTGCCTCTTTCCGAAAGGCTGTGGTAGATTGCTTGCTGAAAAATGTAATTTTGGCAATGAACGAGACAAATTATAAAAAATTGGTCATTGCAGGCGGTGTTTCTGCAAATTCTTTGTTAAGACGAAGATTACAGCAAGAATGCAAGGAAAAAGGCTGGGAAATTCATATGCCGGCTTTGAATTTATGCGGAGATAACGCAGCTATGGTAGGTGCTCAAGCCTATTATGAATTTTTAGCAGGAAAAATTGCAGGAATGGATTTAAATGCTTGCGCGGCGATGCCGATAGATAACAATTTTTAGCAAATTTAACTAAAAATTATGAGATTATAAAACAAAATTCATAAAATACTCATTGATTAATGGAAGCAGATGTATTATACTTAAATTATTGAATAGAAAATTTTGGCTGGTTCCACACAGCCAGGAGGAGACTGAGATGACAAAAAATGAAACCATGTTAAATTGGGTTGGCGAGATGAGAGAGCTGGTACAACCGGATCAAGTTGTTTGGATTGACGGTTCACACGAACAGCTGGAAGCTCTTCGCGCGAAAGCTTGCAATGATGGTGACTTAATCAAATTGAATCAAGAAAAGCTTCCGGGCTGCTATTTGCATCGTACTGCCCTCAACGACGTTGCACGTGTAGAGGCAAGAACATTTATCTGCTCTAAAAAAGAAGAGGATGCCGGTCCTACCAATCACTGGAAAGAACCTGCTGAAACTTATAAAATGCTGTATGATATTGCAAGAGGCAGCTACAAAGGAAAAACGATGTATGTAATCCCTTATTCCATGGGTCCGATTACTTCTCCATATGCAAAGGTTGGACTTGAGGTGACAGACTCTATTTACGTTGTGCTCAACATGGCAATCATGACCCGTGTAGGCAAAGAGGTGCTTGCTCATTTTGGGGATACCAATAATGATTGGGTACGTGGTTTGCATGCAAGTTGTGATATTGATGAGGAAAAACGTTACATATGTCATTTTCCGGAGGATAATACAATTATCTCTGTAAACTCCGGTTACGGTGGCAATGTTCTGCTTGGCAAAAAATGCTTTGCACTGCGTATTGCTTCTTTCCAAGGAAAGAATGAGCAGTGGATGGCAGAACATATGCTGATTTTAGGTGTGGAAAATCCAAAAGGTGAAGTAAAGTATATTACAGCTGCATTCCCGTCTGCTTGCGGAAAAACAAATCTTGCCATGTTAATTCCACCGGAAGGTTACCGTAAAAAGGGATATAAAGTTTGGACTGTCGGCGATGATATTTCTTGGATGAGAAAAGGTCCCGATGGCAGATTATGGGCAATCAATCCTGAAAACGGTTTCTTTGGCGTTGCGCCGGGTACCAATCAAAAATCCAATCCAAATGCATTGGCAACCGTTCAAAAAGGAACTATTTATACCAATGTTGCGCTGAACTTGGATAATGATACTGTTTGGTGGGAAGGCCTGGACAAAAATCCGCCGAAAAATGGTGTGGACTGGACAGGAAAACCTTGGGATGGTACCACTGCAGAAGAGAAAGGTGCACATCCAAACAGCCGCTTTACAGCTCCCGCAGAAAATTGTCCTTGCATCAGCAAGGAATTTAGTTCACCGGCAGGTGTGCCTATCTCCGCAATTATTTTTGGTGGCCGCCGTCAAAAAACAACTCCGTTGGTTTATCAGTCTCGTGATTGGAATCATGGTGTGTTTGTAGGCTCTATTATGGCTTCCGAAACAACTGCTGCAGCTACCGGTCAAGTTGGTGTGGTTCGCCGTGACCCAATGGCAATGCTGCCTTTCTGTGGTTATCATATGGGTGATTACTTTGCTCACTGGATTGAAATGGGTGAGATTCTTGGTGAAAAAGCTCCAAAAATCTTTAATGTGAACTGGTTCCGTCAAGATGAAAACGGCAAATTTATGTGGCCGGGCTTTGGCGATAATCTACGTGTGCTGGATTGGATTTTGGAACGCTGCGAAGATAATGTAGATGCAAAAGAAACTCCAATTGGCTACTTACCATACGTTGACGATATTAATACAGAAGGTTTGGATATCGAAAGAGAAACTTTAGAAAAAATTCTGACTGTTAACAATGAAGAATGGTTGGGTGAAGCAGCAGGCATTGAAGAATTCTACCAAAAATTCGGAGATAAACTTCCTGCTGAACTGAAAAATCAATTGAATACTCTAAAAGAACGTTTATCGAACTAAAACAAATCCCCTCTATGTTTATACCATAGAGGGGATTTTTCTATGTTGAAAATTTTTCTTAGCTGCGGCTGATTTTTAGTACAATTTCCTCCTCCAAGTAAGCAGGGATTTTCTCTAAAAATGTTTTTAAATGAGTCGTTTGATTATGTTTTTCTACGCTTTCATCATCAGCCCAATTTTCTACAATGATATATTCGTTGTGATGCTTCACATTTCTAAAATGGTCATAAAATAGACAACCGTCATCTTGACGAGATTTTTGTACCATATCGTCTAAGAATGCCAGGTAATCTTGTTCTTTTTCTGCCTTCACTTTTAATAGTACGTTGATTGTAATCATGAGAAGTCCTCCATTTGCATTTATAAAAAAGATAGGTATCTATAAAATAGAGACACTATATTTTTGTGGCTTAAATTTTTGTTAAATGACCATACCGCCGTTAATGCCAAATACTTGACCTGTAATAAAATCAGAATGGTCTGAAGCTAAAAATCCTACCATTTGAGCAACATCTTCCGTCGTTCCAATGGTTCCCAAAGGAGTCTCTTCTTTTAACAGCTCCAGAGTTTGTTTATCCAAATGGCTGTTCATAGCAGTTTTTATCACACCCGGCGCTACGCAGTTTACTTGGATATGAGAGGGTCCCACTTCTTTTGCAAGTGCTTTTGTCAAACCAATGACAGCCGCTTTAGAGGCGGAGTAATGGACCTCGCAGGATGCTCCTACTTGTCCCCACATAGAAGAAATGTTAATAATTTTCCCATTTTTGTTGTGAATCATATCCGTTAATGCCTGACGGCAACATAGGAACATGCTTTTTATATTTACTGCAAACATCGTGTCCCATTCTGCTTCTGTAATATCTGTAAATAATTTCTGCTGTGAAATTCCCGTGTTGTTTACCAGCAATGAAACAGTGCTCAAATGCTTTTTTGTTTCCTCAAACATAATTTCTACTTGAGAAGCATTGGATACATCTGCACAAATTGCAATTGCTTTATTTCCCAGAGAATGTTTGTTTAACTCTGCAGCAAGTTCTACAGCACAAGCTTCGCTGCGAAAATAATTAATGGCTACATTGTAACCTTGCTCAAATAATTGCTGTACAATCGCTTTTCCAATACCGCGGGAACCACCGGTTACCAGTGCGGTGGGGTACATCATAAAAACACCTCCTGATGCTTTATGTCATATTGCCTGTTGTCAGCATAATTGCCGCCAAAGCAGCAACAGGTGCTGTTTCTGTTCTTAAAATACGTGGCCCTAAAGTGACTTTTTTTGCTCCTAAGTCAAGGGCAAATTGCACTTCTTCCTCTGAAAATCCGCCTTCAGGACCAATAAAGATAGAGTATTCTTTACAGGAAGGGTCAATGCATTGCTGCAAAGACTGCCCTCCGCCTTCGTAGAAGAAGAGAATTGTGCTTTCTGAAGCAGCTTGTCTTAGTGCGGCTGAAAAGTCCGTTACAGGGCTTACAGGAGGCAATATTCCCCTGCCGCATTGCTTGGCCGCTTCAACGGAAATCTTCTGCCACCGTTCTACTTTTTTTTGAGCAGATTTTTGGTCGGGACGCGATACACACCGTTGTGTTAACATAGGTACAATACGAGTAACACCCATTTCTACTGCCTTTTGAACAACACTGTCCATTTTATCAGATTTGGGAAGCCCCTGATACAATGTTACAGATACAGAGGGCTCGCTGATAGTGGGGACGGAACTGTTCACGGATACAATAACTTGATGTTCGTCCATAGAGGAGATGGTGCAGTGATAATCCATACCTTGACCGTTGCAAAGGACCAAAGATTCTCCGACCTTCATACGTAAAGATTTTGTAATATGCTTGCTGTCTTCTCCGGTAATAATCGCTTGCCGGCTTGGAGATTCACTGATGAAAAATCTTGGCATAAAAGTCACCTCTTTGTTTATTGTCTTTATTCTATCACATGCTGTATCCGGCGTAAATAACTTTTCCTCTCTTTGCTAAATAGAAAAAGAAAAGAGGCTTTCACATGAAGCCTCTTGATAAATTAAAATTCTAATTTTTTATTGATATAATCGACCAAATTATCAATTGCAATGCGTTCTTGCTGCATGGTATCGCGGTCGCGGACAGTAACGCATTGATCCTCTAAGCTGTCAAAATCGTAAGTAATACAGAATGGAGTACCAATTTCGTCTTGTCTGCGGTAACGTTTACCAATGGAGCCTGCATCATCATATTCCACCATAAAATGTTTTGATAACAGTGCGCGGACTTCTTCCGCTTTTTCACCTAATTTTTTGGAAAGAGGTAAAATAGCTGCTTTATATGGAGCGAGAAACGGATGAAGTCTCATCACGATACGAGTGTCCTTTTCATCAATGACTTCTTCGTCATAAGCGTCACATAAAAAAGCAAGTGCAATACGGTCAGCACCCAAGGAGGGTTCAATAACATAAGGAATATAGCGTTCGTTTGTTTCAGGATCAAAATATTCCAGGCTTTTGCCCGAATGTGTCTGATGCTGTGTGAGGTCGTAGTTTGTTCTGTCTGCAATACCCCATAGCTCACCCCAGCCAAATGGGAATAAAAATTCAATATCGGTAGTAGCGGTGGAGTAAAATGAGAGTTCTTCAGCGCTATGGTCACGCAAACGAATGTTTTCTTCTGCAATACCCAAATCCAAAATGAATTGTTTGCAGTAATCTTTCCAATAATAGAACCAGTCAAGGTCTGTGCCCGGTTTGCAGAAGAATTCCAGCTCCATTTGTTCAAATTCACGAGTACGGAAAACAAAGTTACCGGGAGTAATTTCGTTACGGAAAGATTTTCCGATTTGTGCTACACCGAAAGGTAGTTTACGACGTGTAGTACGTTGAATATTGGCAAAGTTCACAAAAATACCTTGCGCTGTTTCAGGGCGTAGAAAAATTTCGTTTTTTGCATCTTCTGTTACACCTTGGAATGTTTTGAACATGAGATTAAATTTGCGAATATCTGTAAAATTTGTAGAGCCGCAATCAGGACATGCCACTTTATGTTCGCGGATATAGTCAGCCATTTGCTCGAAAGTCATAGCATTTGCATCACCGCCGACCTCTTCAATTAATTTGTCTGCACGGTGACGTGTTTTACATTCACGGCAGTCCATAAGAGGATCAGAAAAACCACCAACGTGTCCGGAAGCAACCCAAACCTGCGGATTCATTAAAATAGCAGAATCAAGCCCCACATTATAAGGGCTTTCTTGGACGAATTTTTTTAACCATGCTTTTTTCACATTGTTTTTGAATTCAACACCTAAAGGCCCATAATCCCAAGTGTTGGATAGTCCACCGTAAATTTCGGAGCCTTGATATACGTAGCCTCTGTTTTTACAAAGAGCTACAATCTTTTCCATGGTTTTTTCGCTGTTCAACATAGTTATTATCCTCCACGCTTACTTTTGTTTTGTATGCTGTTTATTATTAAATATAAATAATTTACTGAAAATATAATTCAAAATGACAACGACAACATTTGAAACAATCTTTGTAACCCAAACATTTATTCCACCGACATCTACCATCAGCCATGTAATTAAAACGTCAAATCCCAATGAAACCAGACGGGCAATTAAAAAAGAAACAGTCTCTTTCAGCAGAACTTTTTTGTCGGTAGTTTTGCTATTAAATACAAATATTTTATTAGTAATAAATGCAAATATTACTGCAGCAATCCATGCTATGACGGTTGCTATAATAACATCCCAATGCAGAATATCATAAAGCAGTCCACAAATAGCGATATTTAGGATAGTGGTAAGCACACCAAATATAAGATATAAAATAGTTTCTTTATTAATAAACTTTTTTATTAATTTGTTTAACTTGTCCAATATTTCGCCCCCACAAAACAAGTGTAGCATTCCTATAGTTTACCATTTCGAATCGCTACTTGCAAGCAGTAAAATATAAGAATACATAAAAAAAACAACTTTTTTATAAAAATTTAAAAAAAGGGGGTTGACGAAACGTCTGATATGCGATATAATCAACAGGCGAGTTCAAAAGCAAAACGTTTTTGAAACATAAATCGAGGTGTAGCTCAGTTTGGTAGAGTGCTTGGTTTGGGACCAAGATGCCGCAGGTTCGAACCCTGTCACCTCGACCATTACCGTAAGGTAATCTATGTGTCTAGGCGTTGACACATTCTGCGGTTAGTGATATAATCACAATCGTAGCAAATACGCTGGTGTAGCTCAGTTGGTAGAGCAGCTGATTTGTAATCAGCAGGTCGGGGGTTCAAGTCCGTCCACCAGCTCCAATATGGGAGAATTCCCGAGTGGCCAAAGGGGGCAGACTGTAAATCTGTTGCGTCATGCTTCGATGGTTCGAATCCATCTTCTCCCACCAGACTGAGTCTGAGCGCAATTCGCGTTCAGACTCTTTTCTTTTTTCGGGCTATGATGCTTGCGATAGGGATAGCATCTAAAGTGTCCCCCCTTCCATCCAGGCCGGTCATAATAGATGATTAGTCCATTTTTTTAGTATTCATGTAGGTTTGTGGGCCTTTCGGAGAGCAAAATTTAAAATCATTTTCCATAGATGCTTTTTTCATAAAATGGTGAAAATAAGGATTTTCACGAGGAGATGCGGGTCTTCCGTCTGAATTTTCAGGTGGAAGGCCCTATTTTTAGTTTATAAGAGAGGACACTCCCAAAATAACATCAAAGTATAACCTAAGAGAGGCAGAGGAGAGAAAATAAGCTCAGTGCAGAGTTCAATCAAACTCTGCACTGAGCTTATTTTTGAAAGGCGTGGAAATAGTGCGTTTTCAGGACATTACTGGGAAAGTACGGAATTACAAGGAACAGAATTTCGGTTTATTAAGGGGTGGCGGAGAAAGTCAGGAGATTTTGCCCTTTTTTAATATTTTATTGAAAAAACTAAATCTATAAAATGTCGCATTGCAGGTGAAATAAACTTACTTTTATGGTAGGCAAGGCATACTGTGTTTTGAAAAGAAAAGTCGGAGATATGAATCTGAGCCAGTTGATTTTTAGAGAATTCTTTTTTTGCAAGTTTTTCCGGTAGTATTGTGACGCCAAGATTAAGAGAAGCGGCTTCTAATATAGCCTCTTGAGATGAACTTTCCCAGGCAGGTTCTATGGGATATCCCAGCTGGGAAACAGCAGATTGAAATGCACGAAAGGCACCGCTGTTTCGCTCCCGGAATAACAATGGTTGCGAAACAAATTCACTCAAAGAAACAGTCTTGCCTGCCATACTATGTGTTGGACAACATACTGCTATATGGGCTTCGGAAAATACAGGAGAAAGCTTGATAAACGGAGAATGAATTATCCCTCCTACAATTGCTAAATCCAACTGATTTTCCAATAATAATTTTTCAATCACTTCTGTAGTGGCGACGCGAACTTGAACACGTATATTTGGAAATTGTTGTTCAAACAGTTGAATATATTCCGGCAAATAATAACTTCCTATATTTACACTTGCTCCTATTCGGAGAATTCCTAATGCATCTGGATTTTGAAATGATGTTTCAATATCATCATAGATGCTAATTAGATGTGTTGCGTGGCTCAATAATGCTTTTCCTTCTTCAGTAATACGCAATCTTTGATTAATTCTATCGAAAAAATGTGTTCCGTAATGTTGTTCCATTTCACGGATGGCAACACTAACGGTAGGCTGGGTAACATATAGTGATTGTGCAGCTTTCGTGATGCTTTCTGTTTTTGCAACCGCTATAAATATGCGAAAATGTCGTATGGTCAACAATAGCACTTCTTTCTTTAGATTATAGTTAAATATCTAAGAACTTTATAAAATTATAATATTTTTATTATGATTCTGCAAGCGGTATAATAATAGCAGGAGATAACCATTTCTACAGAGATTTTGTGGCACTATACATAAAAGGCAAAAAGTAAAACAGATTTTAACACTACAGTTGTATATAAAGAGAATGTTGCTTTTGGTTATTTGTACAGAATCGATTAAACATGATTGGCTTACCGGTCACTGTAATTTTATATAAGAAGTTAGTATCACCTGGGAAATTTGAAAAAAATGTCTTAGAACAGAAACCGTTTGGCAAGAAATATTCCATAAATATTATGGAATCTCATTTGTCGCGGAGTTTGAAGAAAAAATTAGGAAAGCGTATATAATGGTATAAAATTTTACGACTATGAATTATGCGGTGGATATTATCATTTTTTAGAGAACATACAAACAGTGCTGTTATATGACAGATATGATAGGAACATGTCAATGCTATATTACATTTGGCTGAATAGGGAGAGAAATAGATTGTGTAAGAAGAATAAAAAAACTACAAATATGGAGTCAAAACAAAATATTCCGTTAGCTGAACAGAAAAGAGAACAGATGCCAAAACATAATATAAAAAAATTGCTTACCCTATTTTCGACAACATTATATATCAGTGCATTTACCTTTGGTGGGGGTTTTGTTATTGTAACGTTTATGAAAAGAAAGTTTGTAGATCAACTAAAATGGATTGATGAAAAAGAAATGTTGGATTTTACGGCACTTGCCCAATCTTCTCCGGGAGCAATTGCGGTAAATGCAGCAATATTGGTAGGGTGGAAAGTTTGTGGATTTGCGGGTATGTTGACTGCGGTTCTGGGGACAATTTTGCCTCCTATGATCATTCTTTCGGTTATCTCATTTTTCTATGCAGCATTTGCAAACAATATATGGGTAGCTGTTGTTTTAAGGGGAATGCAGGCAGGAGTAGCTGCTGTTATATTGGATGTAGCATGTGATTTGGGGATTAATGCAGCAAAAGAAAAAAGTATATTGTCTGCTATTATTTTTATTGCAGCCTTTGTTTGTGATTTTATATTTCAAATAAACGTGATATATATCATTTTGGCAGCTGTTGTTTTAGGAATGGTTAAGACATTAATCCTTCGTCACAGGGAGATGAAGTTATGATATATCTAAAACTGTTTCTCAGCTTTTTGCAAGTCGGAGTATTCAGTATCGGCGGTGGTTATGCAGCAATTCCTATTATTCAAAATCAAGTGGTGGACGCCAATGGCTGGCTTTCTATGGGAGAGTTTACAAACCTTGTAACTATTGCAGAAATGACGCCCGGCCCTATATCCATTAATTCCGCGACGTTTGTGGGTATTCGTATTGCAGGTATTCCGGGTGCAATTGTAGCTACATTTGGGTGTATCTTACCGGCTTGTATTATTGTATCTGTTTTGGCTATTGTTTATCGTAAGTACTCCGGTGCGGTTGCTGTGAGGGATGTATTAAGCAGCTTAAGGCCTGTTGTAATTGCATTGATTACAGCTGCCGGTTTATCTATGTTGTTAACAGTATTATTTGGAAACCAGTCAGTTAGCATACAAAACGTTCAGTGGATTAGTGTGGTATTGTTTGTTGCAGCTTTTTTCATACTACGTACACTGAAATGGAATCCTATTCTTGTTATGTGTTTGTGTGGCGTGACTAATTTGCTTATTTATTGCATTTTTCACATATAAAACTTTTTCTGTTATAAAATGAAATAAAACATTTTGCATAAAATCTCTTAAATATTTTGCGAAATATTTATAAAAATAGAAAAAATATGACATGCTAAAAAAAAGACTTGTCTTTTTATATTGATTATGATATTATAGTTAGGCAGCTTATGTAAATAAGCATGTTTGTGCCTGTAGCTCAGCTGGATAGAGTGTTTGGCTACGAACCAAAAGGTCAGGGGTTCGAATCCCTTCAGGCACGCCAAAGCATGATAAGTTCTCCGGAGCTTATCATAGTGCTATGCCTTCAAGAATGTTTGAAAGTATAGCACTATGATAAACTCTATCCTGAGCTATCATAGTATGTGTTTCTTCACTGTAAGGAATGAACCAAACATCAACGGTGTTTACTAATACTACTCAAAGTATCTACTATCATCTTTCATGGCGGCACTCTTATGCGCGAAGAATAAATATTCTTTAGGCGCTTGTGCGCTGGAACGGTAGTCAACCCCTCCAATGATAGTAAAGGTATGAAGAAAACACTATGTATAAACCCCACAAAGGTTAGATAGCCTTTGTCCTAGATTTATAGGTCTGCACAAGTATTCAAATTAGGGTTTGAATACTTGTCTTGGCTTATAATTTGTCAAGGTGCATGAGTAGTAAAACAAAAGACTGCACTCCTTAGCCGAAATAAGAAGTACAGTCTCTATAACTTGAAATGTATTCTAAAGTGTGATAAAATCACGCTAGAAGGCATTCATCAGTCATAGTAGTATGTCAGTACTTCTATGGCGCAAGCCTTGTTTTGAATTACCAGTTCAGAACAGGGCTATGAGTGCTTATTTTTATTTTACTAATTTTATTATACTATAAAATTTACAAAAAATCAATGTCTTTAGAAAAAATAAAGAGGAATAATATTCTTCTTTATTTTTTTATTTATATGGTATATTTAAGGAGATAAATTATCACTAATTTTTATATATAGAGTAAATAT
>OJRV01003056.1_pt1 | contig 14619 bp, 12 predicted proteins | sample 1599241 | NCBI WGS metagenome assembly OJRV01 (sample SAMN04168656, study PRJEB22393) | human gut metagenome | biome: human gut microbiome; feature: stool | host: Homo sapiens | collected 2014-03-17 | reverse complement strand
TGATCGCCTCGATCATTGCCACTTTGCTGCCTGCTTCATAATCCTCTATTGTCTGCTGCAGGGAAAAGGGCTGTACCCCATACATCATCCAATACCCGGTATCCTGTGCCAAGCCGCGCAGGATGTTGCTGCCGGTATGCATATGCGCATCGATGAGCCCCGGCAGCAGCACATGATGCGGCAGCGCCAGTACCTTTTCCGCCTGATAAGCGCGGAGCGCCTCTTCCTTTTTCATCACGGCCACGATTTTTCCACCGTCCACGACCAAGGCATGGTCCGCTTTATAGCCCACACCCTCTCCCTCCATGGTATACATGTGCGGTGCAAAAGCAATCAAATCAACTGTGTGCATTATGAATCCCCGCCCCCTAAAGAGTATTTATATTGTCATTCTACCTCTTCTTTCATAGCCCATGCAATATGAGGGGCATGCTCTATTCGGCCGTTTTTAAAAGAAACTGGCATTTCGCTTGGAAAAACAGTAGTATAGAAAAAAACAGGAGGGAAGATTTTCATGCAAACGCCCATCGATTCACTCTTGCGCCAGCAAGCCCGGCAGGGAAAGATACGCTTCTGCATGCCCGGCCATAAAGGAATGTTGGCCAACAACGATATCACCGAGGCCGGGGCTATGGACAACCTATTGCATCCGGAAGGCGCTCTGGCTCTACAATACTTATCATTTAAAACACCATCTATGTCTAAAAAAATAACCTTCATCTTTTCCGCTTTTCTGCCTCCCCATTTTGTTCCTTCCATTGATTTATCAGTTCAACTACCTTAAAAACATGAATTCCCAACTATAGCATAAATCGAAAGCATTGAATAGAATTCATTATTCAATATAGAATAGTGAACACCTTTTTGCAAAATGTTACTCCGTACTCACGCTACGCTCTTATACCTTGTATAAACATATTCATAGATCCGCTGTCGATAAGTTGAGATGCTAATTTCATCATAGCATAGTGGAAGCTCGTCATAAAGTATATTACGAATAAGATTATCAATTTCCGCCTTTGTTTCCTGCTTATCCGTCCAGTGGTCAATTTCGGCAATCCTATTCTTTATCTTCCGAAGCAAAGTTGTAGCTACTTCTTTCAATTTTTTGATATCATTCTTACTTAAATCATCTCTAAAAAGCATATCATAAAGAGAAAGCTCTTCATCGCTTGAAAATCCTTCCCGAGCATATCGCTGCTCTTCTTGATTCATCTGATTTGCTAAATCCATTAAATCCATAAAAGTCTTTTCAATCGTAGCCCTGTCTTGTTCGGCATTATAACCCATTATAATCTGCTGATACCGTTCATAGTAGTTAATACGTTCTGGATTTGTAAATAACATTCTATCAAGTTTCTGTTGGATAATTTCTTCCAAATCCCTCATAACAAGATTTTTTCTTTTTACCTTTGCAAATTCAGTACGAAGTAATCCAAAATCTATTGCACTAATATCAAATCTTCGAGTTTCTTGGTTTGAGGTTATCGGCATATGCTGAATTTCTATATAAGAACTGATAATACTGTTAATCTCAATCATTAAGTTAGTAGTATTGACATGCTTGCGTTTTTTCTGCAGTTCTGCATAAATAGCAGCGATTGCTTCATATTGCTTGCGTGTATGTTCGGTAATATCAGCCCTGTCTATATACTTCATAAGCCGATTCAACTCAGAAGCGTATGTAGAGTATGTTTTCTTATTCTCTATCGTCCCACATACTGCATTAGCCGCCTCTTGCAGATAAGAAAGCTTTGCAAAACCAACTGCTACAATCAGGCTCTCTAAATCAAAATCGTGTTCAGCCAAAAAAATCTTTGCTTTACCGATAGTATCTGTAATACGAGAAATCAATTCCTTCTTATCAATGGTAGGGTCTGTCCCAGAAATTCCGCTGACATTCGCCGTATAATCAGCTAACGCTTTTCTAAGGGCCTTTACAATACCGATATAATCTATAATTAAACCATTACTCTTTCCCTCATTAACACGATTTGCTCTTGCTATCGCCTGCATAAGAGTATGCGCCTTTAATGGCTTATCAAGATATAAGCATGATAAACATTTCACATCAAATCCCGTCAACCACATAGCACATACAAAAACAATACGAAGCGGATTCTTAGAATCCTTAAATTCCTTATCCAATTCACGTTTTTCCATTTTTTCTCTATGCGGTTTAATATCCAAATGCCACTCTTTGAAGGTCTGGATTTCGTTCTGCTCCTGGCTGATAACAACAGCCATTTCCGTTTCCTGCATCCACTTCAGCTTTCGCCTCAACTCCTGCGCTTCCTGTTGGCTGGCATTTTTAATTTTGCTCTCTAAAACTTCAATTTCTTTTGCCCAGTATTCCTGCACGTAATTGTACATACGAACACAAGTAACCTTATTCAGACAAACAAACATAGCTTTGCCACTTGTCCATAAATCTGAATAATGGTTCACGAAGTCACGAGCAATTGATTCTAATCTCGGCTCTGCTATCAGCAAATGTATTTCTTTCGCAAATTCTTCTTCCAATTTATCCTGCTGGTCAACATCGAGGTCTGCTGCTTCAATAGCATCCAGAATCTGCTCTGTAATTTCAGGGTTATGTAAGTCTTCAATCTTCTCACCACGATTTTCATAATAAAGCGGCACAGTGGCGCCATCTTCAACGGCTCTCTTAAAATCATAAACCGACACATATCCACCAAAGGTACGAGCGGTAATATTATCACTGGAAAGTAACGGTGTCCCTGTAAAACCAATACGAGCAGCTGTAGGCAACAGCTTCATCATATTATCAGCGTATATACCATACTGACTTCTATGTGCTTCATCTGACATAATAATGATATCATGCTCAGGATAAATCGGTTCTTCATCCGGCTGATTAAACTTCTGAATCAAAGTAAAAATAAAGCTTGGATTGCCCTGCAACTTTTTTACAAGGTCATCACCACTTGCAGCCATAAATTTTGATGCCTTAATGTTTTTTCCAAGCAAACCGCAATTTTCAAAAGTATCACTTATCTGTGTATTAAGCTCATCTCGGTCTGTCAAAATAACGAAGGTAGGTGTGCCTTCCATTTTTCTACGCACCTTTTTTGCAAAGAAAACCATAGAATAACTCTTGCCTGAACCCTGTGTATGCCAGAACACCCCCAACTTGCCATCATTAAGCTTTCTTGCAGTATACGCTTTCATTGCCTCATTTACGCCAAGATACTGGTGATTACGTGCAAGTATCTTAGCTGTGTGACCACCAGAATGGTCATACAGAATAAAATTTTCAAACAAATCAAGAAAGTTTTCCTTCTTGCAGATACCACGAAGCATTGTTTCAAGAGCTACACTACCTTCATCCTCCTCCGCAAGACGCTTCCATTCATGGAAAAATTCAAACTTACTTCCGAGAGTACCCACCTTTGCTTCCATACCGTTGGAAAGCATAAGAAAAGCATTGTAATAAAACAAGTGCGGAATCGTATCCAGATAATCTGTATAATTGTCATCATAGGCATTCTGCACATCCACCGTATTCTTTTTCAGCTCAACAAAAAGTAACGGAATCCCGTTTACAAAACCTACAATGTCCGTTCTGCGACGATATAAATCGCCATGGATTTTCAATTCTTTGATTGCAAGAAAATAGTTTTTTTCCGGATTCTGAAAATCAATCACTGTCGCCTTCTTGGTTTCAGTCTGTCCGTTCGGTTTCTTCACTGTTACAGGGATACCGTCACGAATCAAAAAATATTTCTCCTCATTTATCTGCAACAAAGAAGAAGTGGACAATCTCTGTTCCAATATCTTCTGTGCTTCGGAAATCTGGCTGTCATTTATCCAAGGATTAAATTCTTTCAAAGCTTTCTTAAAATAACGAAAAAGGAGAATTTCATTGTAGCTTGTCCTTCCAAATGTCCCATCTTTGCCCAATGTTTCTGTGTTATAGGCAAACTGTACATCCCACCCCAGTTCATCACGGAGCAGATTGCCGGCACTTTCCTGCACAAGAATGTTTTCGGAATAATCATAGCTCATAACTTGACACCTCCTAACGCCATACCAAGATAAATTACATAACCTATCATTTCATACAATCAGACTAAGTGTTTCGACATATTTTTTTAATTCAATGTAATTATTCGCAACCGTCTTATACGCTCCTTCTACCTCATAGTATAGACGACACTTTGAGCTCTTTTTATGCATCTGATACCACGAAAGTAGAATTGCTCCATACAAATTAGGTCCTCCCAAAAGTGTACGCTCTCTGATAGAATCTGGAAAGACGGTATTTTCCGCAAAATTTATTTTTTTAAATTGTTCTTCAAAGAATTTTGAAAATCCGACTTCAAAACTTTCTTTTCCACGCGCCCTAAACATACCACCGAACGAAACAACATCTATAGGTGTATCTTCAAAATCGGACGCCTTATAATTATGTACATAAGTCATAACCACAAGTATCAATTCCATACACATAAATGAATAATCCTTCTTCTCTATATATAAAAGTTTATGTGCCAGCATGGCTTTTTTTACAAGCTGTTCCTGCGTACGAATATCTATATTCTTAAAAATTGCCTGTAAACATTCTTCTACAGAATCTTCAAATTGAAAAATATTTTCATCAAATAATTCAGCAAACTCCGCGTACTTTTCGTATACTCTTTCCGAAACGGTTCCATAATCCAATTTTATTTCAAAATTTATAAACTTTTGCAAATATTTTTCAGGATTATTAATTCCGAAAATCTTCTTAATGCCGCAAACAAGTTGGGGTTTATCAATTGCAATGATTGTTATAAGATTGGTGCTCTCTTCTGTCAAGTGATGCAGCCTCTCCAAAACTTTAATTGCATATTCAGGAATACAACGGTCTAATTCATCTACCAAAAATACTACCGTGTACTCCTGAGCTATCTCTTGCAGCAAATGGTTTAATGCTTTTAGTGTCTTATTGAATTGAAAATAAATATCATATTCCTGTCTATCCTCATAGTCTGCTGTGCCATTTTGTTTCCCGGTTAAAACGATATCCACACACTTTTGAAAACCTACGCCAATCTTATTCTTTACTACCTCATCTGCCATAGACAAAAGAACCACGCCCGCAGATTTCAGTATACCAAGAATTTCCTCCCTTCTTTGACTACTTGGAAATAGCTTTGTTTTTTCTTCAACGATAGAAATCATAGTAGATACAATAGCCACAAGCGGTTCTTCATAATAATCGTACTTCCAGCTATTGTATCGAACAACAAAATATTTATCTTTGGATGTGTTTTCCGATTGAATCTCTCCAAGTCTTTCTTCAAAAATATCGAGCAAAAAGCTTTTACCACATCCCCATGCCCCATTGATAGCAAAACAAGTGGAGGATTTATTATCGGATAAATTATTCATTAGCCGAACTAACTGTTCAACGAATGTATCTCTATTAAGAACATCAAGCTTGTCCATATTTTTCACCTCTTCTCAACTTTCCCCTAACATATCTTTGATAATTTGAATCATGATATTGTTATACCTCAATTTCCCCGCTCATCAGTTTAGGTAATAAGCGGTCACGAGCTTGAGATAATTTATAACATTTTTCTCTCAACTTTTGAATTTGAGAGAATATTGGAGAAATCAATCTATCAAATTCATCTGCAACATCTTGTGACGGAATTAAAATAGATTCTGCCTTAAGATACTTAAAATGACGAGCATAGTGATAGTTGGATAAATCTACAGCAATCAAAGACAAATATAATAATGACTGCGGCATATTAGTTCTATCGCTGATAATCAACTGTGTTCCATCTGCTCCTTTTGCAAAAGGAAACTGAATGTATTTCAGAATCCTTGTATGGTCACCGAAAACAATTTCAGGTGTTCCTGCATTCACTAATGCTTCACTATCATTTGTATAACCAGCGATAAAATTACGGCTCTGATCGATAACAGGAATTGCTCCTTCTAATAGGTAATCTGCAGTTTTAATTTGTTTTGTACGAGACGCCTTACCTATAATGCTTCCGATTGGTTCTTTGCTCCACCCCTCAGGCACACTGTCAACAATCTCCACATCCTCATATCCCGGAAAACGCAAATCAACAAACCATTCCTTATATAGACGCTGTGCTGCTTCTTCAAGCAGTTTTATTTGTTTTTGGTTATTTTCAATCAAATTATCAAAAGCTTCCAAATAATCTCCGATTTTTCTTTGAACATCCAATGGCGGTTTGTCTATTACAACTTCTTTAAGCTTTTGACCTGGCATGTGCATTATTGTTGCACCTGTATAATACTGTTTAAGAGCACCTTGCTTTCCTGCTAAAAGAAACCAATAATAAACATATCTGTAATCCATTTCTTCATTTACTCTTAAACGGTGCAAAGCTTTTTGAATTTTCATATTGGGAAGTTGTTCCTTCCAAATAGCACATCTTCCTGGTTCTCCACCTTCACAAATAATCAAATCGCCATATTTTATACCATATCTCTCATCCTCATCATCTTCGAATTTCATTTCTTGAAGATTGTCTAAATCAAAGGCTCCCCAACGCACATTGACGTTTGCAAGATACGGTTTATATATCCCCTTATTCTTCCTTTGGTCCAACATTTTTCCCAAGCAAGAATCTGACACATCAGCTAACTTCACTCTTTCCCACATCATAACCCCATCTCCTTCATATTCTTCGAGATGGTATCCATCAAATCATTGGATTCTGCTTGCAAAGATAAAAGCTCCCGATGAATCTCAGCCATGCGTTCCTCAAAATCCACACCATCATCTTCAACAGGTGCAACACCTACATAAGCCCCCGGTGTCAAAGACCAGCCTTTTTCTTCAATCTCAGAAATAGTTGCCACCTTACAAAGACCAAGAACATCAGCATATACACCGTCACCGAATTTCTCATAAAGCCATACCGCTTCTTTTGCTACAGTGATTCCTGCAGAAATATCTGCTAATCTTTCATCCCAAAAAGCCTGCTGTTTTTTCTTATCCTGACGTGCAACATGCTCCATATCAAACTTCGCCTGTTGTTTCTGCTCTGTTTCAAACTCTTTAAATGCCGACAATATATCAGAAAATGCTGTTGTAGGAGTGATAATACGACAAATTTCATCAGCTTTTAATTCTGCTGCAAGATGCATCAAATACCTTCGGTATTCATCCAGTAATGCTGTGTACTTTTCCGGTTCTCCACGATACAGCCATACAATAGCATTCATGTTCTTAAGTTGCCAGTCAGACCATTCATTCAATGTACGGTCAACCACTGTATAGTAGTTTCTCGCATCAATAAAAAGTACCTTATCTTTAATAGTGTCGGCTTTTCCCTTATCAAAAAACCAAAGTGAGCAAGGGAGCGACTTTGTATAAAAGAAATTGTTTCCTACACTAATCATTGCGTCAACATGACCTGTTCTCACAAGGCGTTCTCTGATATTCTTATCCTTGCCCTGACTATCCGTTGCAGAGGATGCCATAACAAAGCCGGCACGGCCTTTTTCATTCAGATAACTGTAGAAATAGGAAATCCAAAGATAGTTAGCGTTTCCGACTTCTTTGCTTTTGTTAATACCGGGCATACCAAATGGCAGTCTGCCTGCATTTTCGCAGGTTTCGGATTTTACTTTATCCACGTTAAACGGAGGATTCGCCATTACATAGTCACAGCAACCGTTCAGATTATGTGCATCATGATAAAAACTGTTAGCCTCATCACCCGATTTGATAACACCGGTAAGACCATGCACAGCCATATTCATCAAGCAAAGCTTCGCATTGTATTCTACCTTTTCCTGACCATAAAATGTCATTGCACTATTGGCATTCATGCCCATAGCATTTACAAAATCTCCTGACTGAATAAACATACCACCGGAACCACAAGCAGGGTCAAGAAGAATGCCTCTTTCAGGCTCAATGATATTAACAATCATTTTTACCAGTGATTTCGGTGTAAAGAACACTCCGTCATCAGAAGCAATATTTTTTGCAAACTTGTTGAGGAAGTATTCATAAATACGCCCAATAACATCCCCACCGACCTCATCAAGTGCGGAATTATTGAATATACGAAGAAGTTCCGACAAAATTTCATCAGAGAAATCAGTATAACTGTTCGGAAGCACCCCGGTAAGCTGCTCGCTCTGTTCCTCTATTAAAGACATAGCGTTATTGACAACTTCACCAAGGCTTTTCATGTCATTATCGTCTTTGTCTTTAAGACCTGCAACCGAAATATCCTCAGGAAGATTTAACAAATACTCATATTGTGCCTCTTTCGGAAGATAAAGAGCGCTCTTTGCCGCAAAATCACTTGCTTCTATTGGTAATACACGCCCACCACGGGAAGGGCGATTTTTTAAAATTTCAGTCTCAACTAATTTGAAACGACTATACGCATAACGTAAAAAGATAAGACCAAGCACCGGCATACAATATTGATTTGATGTCAGTTTAGAACCTGCACGCAATAAATCTGCCGATTCCCAAAGTTCACTTTCAAGTTTACGAATGTTAATCATTTTTATCCTCCGATAATACTATCAAGCCATACCTCTACAACATATGATTGCTCAATGTTGTTCTTCAGGCAAAAGACTTTTATTTTCTTATTTTCTGAACTCCTTACTTGCCCGGAAAAGATTCATTTATCATTTAATATTATATCATATAATAACGAATTTACCTACTCTCCGCCCTCCAAAAGCGTATCTTCTGCATATTCAGTCTCCGAAAGCCAACAAAAAAAGCTTAACCCATATACAGGTTAAGCCTTTCAAAACTCTAAAAATTTACTTGCTGGAACATCCAAAACCTTTGCAATCCGAAACAGCGTGGTCAGCGAAATCGGTTTATAGGTTCTGGATTCAATCGAACCGATATAAGATGTGCTTGTCCCCAGTTTCTCTGCCAACTGCTCCTGCGTCAGATTTTTCGCCTTTCTATAATACGCAATCTTCAAACCAAGCATTCTGAATTCCTGTTCAAATTCATGTTCCATCATACCACCTCTTTCTTCTATTATTTTAGAAGAATTTTTCAGAGGTTAGTATTTTCAAAATAATATATATTTACAACTGATATAGTTATATTTATACTTAAATAAGATAAAGTTTGAATTCCATACGCATCGGAGATGATACCATGTCAACCTTCGCTCAAAACTTAAAACGGCTCAGAAAGCAAAAGGGCTTTTCGCAAGCACAGCTGGCAAGCCTCCTCCATTACGGTTCCACTGCTATTGCAAACTATAAAGCAGGCAGAAACGAACCATCTTTTGATACCTTAATACAACTCGCCCATTTTCTTGACACCACAACAGACGAACTGCTCGGCGTTTCCATAACCTCACAGGAGCAACAGCTGCTATCCGATTATAAGAAGCTTCGCCCCGGAGAGCAAAAACTGATTGCCGCATTGGCAAAAGCCCTCAAAAATGACTGATTCTGTCATTCTACTGATCCGTTTTCATTTTCCATTCTCTGTTCAATCGCTTTTTTAATGTACCCGTTTACCGTTTCGCCTGCTTTATCCGCAACAGCCTTAATTTCATCATATTTTTCCTTCTGCACATCCAAAGGAATACAGAGGAAATTTCTCTGCTGAAGGGGCGTATCGTGGTCGGCTCCGGCAAAATCAGAAAAGGCTACAAAGAGCTACAGCTTTCCAAAATTCTTGAGGATTCTTCCGTTTTCCAGCGCTTAGAAGCAGAAAACTTCGACTCCCTTGACAGCAAGTGCAAGCTGCTGTCCACCTACTTACACGCTTGGGAACACGTTTATGGTGTTTCGTTTCAAGCACCTACGGATGCAACATTGACAAAAATCAGCGGTATTCGATACATCATGTATTTGCTGCCAACTATTCTGGAAATTCTGAAAAACAATAATACCGCTCCCACAGAAAAAGCCTTTAAGGAGCTGATTCAAAAGCTTCCCTTAGCCACAGGTGTTTCCGATGTATTTACCGACCCTTCTACCGTTCTGGCATTCCGTGGCGGTGGTGCTACGGTAAAGCTTGCAAAGGAACACAGCACCCTGCTGATGAAGCATGCTACCGCAGCAAAACCGAATTTTGATTTATCGGAGGGATTTAAATAATGACAGACACCTATACAACCTTGAATACCATGCTAATGGCAAACCATATTCCTCCCGAAACCGCAGAGCAAATTATTTGCGATACATTACGCTTTCTCCAGTTCCAGAGTATCTGTGATACTCTGCGAACTGATAGGAATAAATACATCCGCTGGCTCAGCCTGAGCCGGCAGATGCTGCATCCGGCAGAGTTTGCCCGTGAAATCACAAAAAATCTCTGCCACTGCCGGTTGGATGAGGAAAGCTATCATCTAATGGGAAAATGGCTTCTGGCCTTCTTCCGTAAAAAAGATTATCGTGTAATATACCCTCAAAAAATCCGTACCGATCTGCTGCATCAGCAGCATTGCCACTGTGCCATCTGTAATGAGCTGATAACGGACCACGCCGAACTCGACCATATTATACCATGTTTGCAGGGGAAGAAAGCAGCTGCGAAGCAGATATTTTCTTCCGCAAGGCATGGTATGAGCAGGCTGCGCCTGCGAATTGTAGAATTTGCTGTGAAAACAGCAACTATACGCTGTAAGCGGCTAACCCACGGACAAATCCGTAGGTATTATACCATGGAAATATGTAGGCGATGAATTAGACAACAACCTGCAGCTGTTGTGCTTTACCTGCAATCGCAGCAAAAAGGCATCCCCTCTGTATCAACTGCAAATGCTCCTGCGTACAGGAAAAGCTTGGTCGCAAACCCCTGCATAAGAGCTTTCTATCACTCACTAATGTGTATTACCGTAATACACATTAGCTGTTCTAAAATTCCTTATGCGCATTAACAGCTCCAAAATCATTAATACACATTAAATTGTGTTCCACAATACACATTAATCCCTTTATGCGCATTAAATTACATGGCTTAATACACATTAACGCCACAAAGCCTCTTTATGCGCATTAAATTACATGACTTAATACACATTAGAAACCTCAAATCCCTTTATGTGTATTCGCTCTTTATAGAAGCCACAGCTATCCATATCTCATAATACAAACCCACTTATCCGCCTTAGAGGTTACCCATGTCTACAGGGGTAACCTTTTAAGCCCCTCTCCTGCCCCTAAAATCACGCTTTTCCATCTCAAAATTCAAATTTTAATCTCGGAATTGACAAACCTGTTATATCGACGTATACTGATAATGAAAAGATTTCTATTATTAAACTAATTTATTAAGATACCGAACCATTAGCAGAAACATAACTTTTCGCTGATGGTTTTTCTTTACTCAAAAATTTTATTTCGATGCCGATTTTGGCAAAATTCCAACCACAAATACTAACCACAAATATAAGTAGAAATAAAACAAAAAATCTTTTTCAACGGAGAGCAGATTGGCTCCCAAAAAATCATCTACAGTCTCAGCCCGGTGCAGCTGCGACAGAACCTCTGCGTATCCAAAACACCAAAAATTCATTTTGAAAAACACACTCATATTTCGTTGACGGCTACCATGCCGGCACCACCGGCCACGGGGTTAATCTTCCCCTTACCAAAAAGTTCACTTGGCCGATGACCTTAACCAATGGCGTCCTGCGGTTAGACGAAAAACAACCGCCTCATCACTCGTCACCTTTATTTTCCGAAAGAAGGGGGCTTGCTTATGCCCAGAATCCAAAATATTGGGTTTCAACTGAAACAGTCCTTGCGTGCCATGGCGGCCTTTGGGGAGAGCAAAAAAGCCTACAAAGAGGAAACCTCACGCTTACGAACCGAATATAAAAACAGACTCCTCTCGCAAGGATACAGCAAAAAGGATGCACACAAAATGGCTCAAAGCATTTGTACCTATCGAGATAAAATTTTCTCCCAAAGCACCTTGTCCGCCTATCAGAAAGCCGCAGGTGTATTCGAGCAGTTCTGCCAAGAAACGCTTGGTACAAAGCGCCTGACACTTGAAGATGCCAAAAATCATGTGCAGGAATTTGTTGATTGGAATATCTCAAAAGATCTGACACCGCAGACGGTTCATCTTCGTTTGAGCGCAATCTGCAAGGCCTTGAAGCTGAATATTTCCGATTACGAAAAGCCGATTCGGCATTACGCCGATGCAACCCGAAGCATAAAATCAGCGCAGAATGACGCTTATAACGCTGTTCATGCTGAAAAAGCATTGACTGCCAACCGTATCATCGGACTGCGCCGCAACGAATTGGCTCGCCTGCAATGCTCGGATATCCACTTTATATCCGAGGAAAGAGCAGAGGTCTACACTATCGGAAAAGGCGGAAAGCATAATGTCAACATCGTTTCCGGCAGAGAAAAAGTCTCAGCCTTGAAAATGATGGTGCAGGAAGCCGAAAGCCGGTACAATCGCTATTTGTTGGATAAAACAGATTTAAATAATGACGCCGACCTGCACCATGAGCGAGCAGAGTGCGCCAAGGATGTATACAATTCGGTTTGTGCAGACATGGCGGCACACCCCGAACGACGTACCTATTACCAAAATGAAATTTTTCGCATTTTTGCCGAAAACGGAAAAACCCTGCACGAAAACTTAGACATACCCTATCGTTGCAGGGGACAAAACCGCAAAAAATTGGAAAAGCTGGGCAAGCCCACTGTGTTTGACCGAGTAGCTGTGCTGTATGTCAGCTGCACGGTCACAAATCACTTTCGGAGTGACACCACAGTTCAGCATTATCTTGTCAAATAAAAAGGAAGGATGAATCATTATGAAGTATCTCTATTTAAATGATAATTTTAAGCTTTATACCGTCGAGGATTTGCAAAAAATCTTAAAAATCAGCCGCAGCTTTGCCTATAAGCTGGTAAACAGCGGCGAATTGAAATGCGTCCGTATGCACAAGTTGATTCGCATTTCCCCTTGGGCATTGGAGGAATACATGAATTCCTTTTCTCCCGAGGAAAGCCATGCACAGATGGCTGGCGTAGAAGCCTATTTCTGCGATTCCGTACAGTATTATACCATTCAGGAATTGCAGACAATTTTACAGATTGGCGACTGCTTTACCCGCCAATTACTGAACAACGGAGAATTAAAAGGCAAACGCATTTGTCGAGAAACACGAATTGCCTCTGATTCCTTATTTCAATTTATCACATCACACGAAAAATAATTGCAAATGAATAGATTCCCTACCCTTGCATTACCGGAGTGCATTCCATCCCTATTTTCATTACATATCTTCTTGTAAACTCACTCAAAAGTCAGTACAATATTATCAACAAGGTGTCGGTCTCTATTCTTCGAAAGGAGAATATTATGACAGGCAGCATTCAAGAAAAAAACGGTAAATATTACACTGTTTTAAACATCAAGGACAAAAATGGCAAATACAAAAAGAAATGGCAGACCACAGGACTGCCCGTAAAAGGCAACAAACGAAAGGCAGAGCAGATTTTGCGCCGGCGCATTGCAGAATACGAAGCCAATCAGCTGCAAACGCCGAAAAATCTGTCCTTCGCCGACTGGATGCGTTTCACCGTAGAGAGCAAAAAGAACACCGTTGCACCCACAACCTATAATGGGTACTGCGACATGGTGCGGCTGCACATTGCCCCCTATTTTGAGGAAAGAAGGGTTCTTCTGACCGAATTAACGGCAGGTGCATTGGAAGCCTATTATCTGAAAAAATTAGAGGACGGGCTTTCCCCCAACACCATCCATAAGCATCATGCGCTGATTCACACCGCCTTGAAAAAGGCACTGAAATTAGAGTATGTGCAGAAAAATGTTGCGGAGCTGGCGGATACACCCAAGCGTGCGAAAAAGAATACACCCGCGCCATATAACGAAGCAGAATTGATACAGCTTTTAAACGTATTCCGTGAGGATGTGCTTTTCTATGTGGTGACCTTCGCTGTCCTTTTCGGCTTACGCCGCTCGGAGATTCTTGGCTTGCGTTGGGACCGCATTGATTTGACCAAAGGCATCCTGCAGATTGATACCACAGCTTTACGCTGTATGGAAAACGGCAGGGTCACTACGAAAATCTGCGATACCACAAAAACGGAAACCAGCTGTCGAGAATTTCAATTAACCGAAAAAGAAATTGCTCTGTTTCGGGATTTGAAGGAACGGCAGGCAGAATATCAGCGGTTTTTCAAAAAGGAGTATTCTAAGGAATATGCTGATTTTGTTTTTCTGGATGAAAAAGGTGTTCTTTTACAACCCGATTATGTCACACACCATTTCAAAAGGGTGTTACGGAAAAACAATCTGCGTGAAATTCGGTTTCACGATTTGCGTCATAGCTGTGCAACATTTCTTTTATATTCCGATTTCAATTTGAAGGATATTCAGGAATGGTTAGGACACGCACAGTATCAGTTCACAGCAGATACCTACATCCACGCCGACAAAAGCATGAAACGGAAAATGGCAGAAAGAATGGACCATCTTCTCCCGGATGTATCCTGTGGGTGTTAGAAAAATGTTAGAAACGATGAAAAAATGAACGCAAGCACAAAAAAAGAATTCCTCGAAAGCATTGATATTTCAAGGAATTCTAAGGCTTGCGGAGACAGGATTTGAACCTGCGACCTCCG
>OJRV01003035.1_pt1 | contig 14710 bp, 10 predicted proteins | sample 1599241 | NCBI WGS metagenome assembly OJRV01 (sample SAMN04168656, study PRJEB22393) | human gut metagenome | biome: human gut microbiome; feature: stool | host: Homo sapiens | collected 2014-03-17 | reverse complement strand
GTCATCTCCTGGCTGAACATGTTAAGAAGCACTTCGTTGTTATTCTGCAGCATGCGTTTTAACTGAAGCTGTTCCCTGGTCCGTCTGATATCCGGGATCAGGGCTTTGAGATCGGAAAGGGAGACACCCTGTTCGTAGAGATCCCTGATACATGCATACAGTCTGGCATCATCTTTGGTCTCGCGTTTGATCTGTTCTAAAGTATTCAAAGCATTGGTATGATTTCCCACATTAGATACCCCCTTATAATATAATACTTGTCCCTTATGGGTAAATGTATCATAGCACAGGGGAAAGCACCGATTTCGTCAGAATCCGTCGAGGGAAACAAAAATGTTGAAAAATGCGCAGTATATAAATACTGCGCATGAGTTTGCCTGAATATGCAAAAGAACCTGCTGTTGGCAGGTTCTTTGTATATGCTTCTTATTTCGAATGATTAGCCTTCAGAAATAGCTCCTACTGGACACTGAGCTGCACATGCTCCACAATCTACACAAGCGTCAGCATCAATTTCATAATGCTCTGCTCCCTGAGAAATAGCTCCTACTGGACATTCAGCTTCGCAAGATCCACAGCTTACACATTCATCACCAATTACGTGTGCCATAGTATTATACCCTCCTTTGAGTTTAAATTCTAGACATAAACCAATTCGTTGTCTCTGTCCATATCATAATACAAAAAGCTGAAATAAACAAGTAAATTACATGTTTTTTTGGAAATACATAAAAGTTTAGTCATAACTAACTTGCGTTAGCTGATGCTGTTGTGAAAAAGCATATTCGGTGGTGAAAAGAGACGTTCTTTTGAATTTTGGGTAAATCCCGGTTAAAATTAAGAAAAATTTCAATAAAAAATTCAACAAATTTTCACCGTTTTGGTGTATAGTATAGAATGCTGATGAAGTATAAGAAAAATAGAAGTGAAAATAGGAGTAGAATATAATACAGGTAGAAAGGATACCGGATATAGGAGAGAGGAAAATGAAAAGAAATCGAATCATTGCTATGCTGCTTGGTACGGCACTGCTTGTATGCGGATGTCAGCAGACACCGAAAGCAACGGATGAAGAGAAGAAGATTGAAGCAGAGAAGAATACAACCGAGACAGAAGAGAAGGAATATCAGGGAAAATTAGACCTGATCAGTCCGGTGGCTTATAATAATACAAACGGACTGAAGCTGAAAAAGGGAGACTATATTTCTATTATAGGAAAGGCGAATGGTACGCAGTATTGGGACGAAGTAAAGAAAGGCGTGACACAGGCTGCAGAGGATCTGAATGCAAGTCTTGGATATACAGGAAAAGACAAGATAAAAGTAACGTATAATGCACCGGATAAAGCAGATAATGTGGATGATCAGGTGAACCTTCTGGATGAAGAATTGGACAGATATCCGGTTGCGGTCGGAATCTCAATTGTAGATCTGCAGGCTTGCCAGGTACAGTTTGATCTCGCAACAGACAGCGAGATCCCGGTTGTCACTTTTGATTCCGGGTCTGATTATCAGGGAGTGGCTGCGGATGTATCGACGGACAATGTAACTGCAGGAACAGAAGCAGCACAGAGACTGGCAGAAGAGATGGGAGACAGCGGGGAAGCAGTTCTGTTCATTCAGGATTCGAAATCACAGGCTGCTCTTCAGAGAGAAAAAGCGGTGACGGATGAACTGACAGCAAACCATCCGAATATTTCTGTGGTAAATGTATATCACATGGATGAATTGAGCAATATGCAGAAGACAGTATCTGACGAGATCAATGCCGGAACTTACCGTTCAAAAGACAGTGAACTTCCGGAAGGACAGCTTACCGGAGAAGATATAGTGGCTGCAGACAGTATTACAGAAGACCAGGTAGTCGATTACATCCTTGCCAAACATCCGAATATCACCGGCTGCTTTGCGGCAAACGGTGATTCTGTGAAACTGGCAGTTGATGGGCTGGAAAGAAATAAAATGGAGAAAAAAGTAAAAGTGATCGGTTTTGATGCCAATGATGATGAGATCCAGGATCTGAAAGGCGGTACGGTTGATGGATTGATCGTGCAGAATCCATTCGGCATGGGATACGCAACCGTGGTGGCTGCGGCAAGAGCTTCTCTTGATATGGGAAATGAAGCTGTAGTGAATACCGGATATACCTGGGTGACAAAAGAGAATCTGAAGACGGATGAAGTGCAGAAGATACTCTATACAAAATAATAAAGAAAGTCATTTCTGTGAATATGAGCAGAAGTGACTTTCTTTTTTGGAAGATAAGGGATAATTCCCTGTTACATTAGCCTACAGCTTTCGGAAGTGAAAATGAAAACTCTGTTCCTACTCCTTCCGTACTCACTACAGTGATGTTCTCACCATGTGCCTGCACCGCTTCTTTCACGATCGCAAGTCCAAGACCGGTGCCTTTCTTATCCTTCCCGCGGGAGAGATCACTTTTGTAAAAACGTTCCCAGATTTTTCCGAGTGCCGCCCTTGGAATTCCGATCCCATTATCTTTGACTGCTGTATATACTTTTTCACCGCGGTCTGTTGTTTCGATGGTAATAATAGAATCCGGATCGCTGAATTTAATGGCATTGTCCAGCAGATTGTATAAGACTTGCTGGATTTTACGTTTGTCGGCATTTACATTCAGATGCTTTGTTGCGAAGACCAGTTCAATAGAGATCTTCTTCTGGGTGCAGACTCCCTCGAAGGATGCCGCCACGTGTTTGATCATCTCGTGGATATCGAATACTTCCCGGTTGAGAAGCAGGTGATTGGTGTCGAATTCATTTAATGTCAGCAGATCATGTGTCAGGTCTGTCAGACGTTCCGTTTCAAATAAGATAATCTTCAGGTACTTCTCATGTAGTTCAGGCGGGATAGTTCCGTCTGTCATAGCTTCTACATACCCTTTGATGGAAGTAAGCGGAGAACGGAAATCGTGGGATACATTTGCCACAAATTTCTTCTGGTAATCTTCCATATCACGAAGCTGTGAAGACATATAGTTCAGTGATGCAGACAGATAACCCATCTCGTCTTCGGTCGTGACCGGAATCTCATACTCCAGATTGCCGGAAGCATACTGTGTTGCAGCTTCGGTGATCTTGTGAAGCGGGCGGTAGACAAGGAAATGGAATGCCAACAGGATAATGAACGAGAGCAGGAAGATCACGATGAATGTGATATATACACCACGCATCAATATATCCGTCATAGTATCAACGACGGTAGTGTACTGATGGATCATCAGATAACCTTTTGGAAAATACCCGTAAGTCACCGGAACAGTCACAGTGATGACATCATTGTCGAAATATCCGTGATAATCACCGGTCTGTGAACGGTCACTTCCGGATTCGGCAGGATCAAAATCCTTGATCGTATCCGGAGCGGATGGGTACTCACTGGAATGAGCGGAGGCGATCATGTTACCGTCCCTGGAAACGAACCAGACTGCGGCATCCAGCTGGGTCTCAATCCCGGATAAGATCATCTGTGTATCAGATTCCTGCAATTCACCGGAAAAATAACCGGGAAGATAGCTAGTGGCAACCATCGTAGCCTCCCGGTACATGCTGTTACTTATACGGTTAAAGATCGGTGTACGGACCAGATTCTCTGTCAGCGTTGCGGCTGTAAAAAGGCTTAAGAATCCGAATATGATATAGATAAATATGAATTTTAAATATAATGTACTTTTCATGATATCTACCCGCTGTTATTTTACTTCAAATTTATAACCGATTCCCCATACGGTGCTGAGACTCCAGCCGTTGTGATCCTTGATCTTCTCGCGGAGACGTTTGATATGCACATCTACGGTACGGGTATCGCCGATGTATTCGTAACCCCAGATCTGATCCAGCAGCTGTTCTCTGGTGAAGACCTGATTTGGAGAAGATGCGAGGAAATAAAGAAGTTCTAGTTCCTTCGGCGGCATCTCAACGGTATGTCCGTCAACAATGACAGAATAATTAGTCAGATTGATCTCAATTCCCGGATATTCGACACATTTTCCCTTATCTGCCTGAGGGGTCTCAGGTTTTGAACCAACCTGATAGCGGCGTAAAACAGCTTTTACGCGGGCAACAAGCTCTTTGGCATCGAACGGTTTCATAATATAATCATCTGCGCCGAGTTCAAGACCAAGTACCTTGTCGAATACTTCGCCTTTGGCTGAGAGCATGATGATCGGGGTGTTGGATCTGGTGCGGATCTCACGACAGACCTGATATCCATCGATACCAGGCAGCATAAGATCTAAAAGGACCAGATTCGGTTTGTAAGTATCAAAGGCAATCAGTGCCCGTTCGCCGTCGTGGACCATCATGGTATCAAAGCATTCTTTGGCCAGATATAAAGAGACCAGTTCGGCAATATTTTCATCGTCATCGACGATCAGTATTTTCTGTTTATTCATAGATGTATACGCCTCCCATATGCAGATGCATTTTTTGTTTTATTTCAGTTCGGCAATGGTTACGCCTGCGTCACCCTCGCCGAAAGCCCCAAGACGGAATGATTTGACATGTTTCTGCCGCTTTAGATATTTGTGGATGCCGGCTCTTAAGGCTCCGGTACCTTTTCCGTGAACGATTCTTACGGAACTGAGATGTGCAAGCGATGCATCATCCAGATACTTATCCAGTTCGGCAACCGCCTCATCGACCGTTTTTCCAAGAAGGTTGATCTCCGGACTGATCGCAAGGGATTTGCCCATTTTAACTTTACCTTTGCCGGTCTGACGAGTTCTTCCGGTAAATGAATATGCCGACGCTTCGTCGATGATCTCCAGATCGGAAATGTTGACTGTGGAGCGCAAGATTCCCATCTGCACGGTGACATTCCCTTTGGCATCCGGAAGTGAAGTGACAGATCCGGTCAGGTTCATGCTGAGTACTTTAACGGATTCACCCAACTTGAAATCACTGGCTTTGTAAGTCTTTTTCGGTTTTTTCGCATCCGTCTTCATGGAATTCTGTGTGGCATTCATTTTCTTGCGGAGACGTTCACGTTCTTTTTCCATCTCGGCAACGGAAATATTTGCCTTGCCGAACTTGTGGAAGTTACGCATCGTCTCATCGGCGGTTTCATTGGCTTCACGGATGATGCGGTCGCGCTGTTCTTCTAATTTGTAACGTTTCTGACGGGTCTCTTCTTCGAGACGTTCCAGCTCACGTTTGTAGTGCTCGATTTCTTCCTGTTCTTTCCGAATAGTACGCTTACTTGTCTCGAGATCGGTCAACAAGTCTTCGAAGGATTCATCCTGTTCGGTCAGGTGTGTTCTGGCATCATCGATGATATAATCAGGAAGGCCAAGCTTTCCTGCGATGGCAAACGCATTACTCTTTCCTGGGATACCGATCAGAAGACGGTAAGTCGGACTGAGTGTCTCGACATCAAATTCACAACAGGCATTCTCAACACCTGGTGTGGAAAGAGCGAAGACTTTCAGCTCACTGTAGTGAGTAGTTGCCATGGTGCGGATCCCCCGCTGATGGAGATAGCTTAAGATGGCGATCGCAAGAGCGGCACCTTCAGTAGGGTCGGTTCCTGCGTTCAGCTCATCGAACAGCACCAGAGAATGTTCATCTACATGTTTTAAGAATGAGACGATGTTCGTCATGTGAGAGGAGAAGGTACTGAGGCTCTGCTCAATACTTTGTTCATCCCCGATATCGGCATATACATTTTCAAAAAGAGCCAGCTCCGAACGGTCCAGTGCAGGGATATGAAGTCCCGCCTGTCCCATCAGGGTAAATAATCCGACCGTTTTTAAGGAAACAGTCTTACCGCCGGTGTTTGGTCCGGTTACGATCAGAAGGTCGAAAGCGTCACCGAGAGTGACGGTGATCGGAACGACTTTCTTCTTATCTAACAGAGGATGACGTCCTTCGCGGATATGGATTTTTCCCTTTGTATTGAAGACAGGCTTACTTGCGTTCATAAGAATTGCAAGGTTCCCTCTTGCGAAAATGAAGTCCAGTTCCGTCATGATTTTATAGTCGGTGCGGATGGACTCTGTATATTCTGCGACATCGGCACTTAAGCGTGCAAGGATTATCTGTATCTCTTCCTGCTCTTTGCCGTAAAGTTCTTTCAGGTCATTATTCAGTTTTACAACAGACATTGGTTCGATGAACAGGGTAGAGCCCGTGGCAGACTGATCGTGGATCAGACCGGATACCTGGCTCCGGTATTCGGCTTTGACCGGGATACAATAGCGGTCCCCGCGCATTGTGATGATCGAATCCTGCAGATAGGTGCGGAGTGAACCATTGACCAGAGAAGATAAGGTAGAATGTACTTTATCGTTGATCTGGTTCATGGAGCGGCGGATCTGCTTCAGAGTGCTGCTGGCATCATCGCTGATCTCATCTTCGTCAATGATACATCTGCGCATCTCGGTGCTGATCAGTGTCAGCGGCTCAATCTGCTGGAAAAATATATCCAGACAATCTTCCGCATCGTCTACAGTCTCATGACGGCCGTAGGCTTTGATCTGCCCTGCATTTTCCAAAAGCTTGCAGATGCGCAGGAGTTCCCCGCTTCCAAGAGCTGCACCGACTTCCAGACGCTTTAAAGATTCCCCGACCGGGTTGCAGCTTCCGAAAGAAGGGCGCCCCTTTCTGATGATACGGGTAAATGCGGCGGCAGTCTGTTCCTGTGCAGTATTGATATCCGGAAGAGAGGTCATGGGTTTCAATCTCTTGCAGCGTTCTTTGCCGCCGAAAGAGGTTGCCTGTTCTATTAAGATGTCAATGATTTTATGATACTCTAATTTCGTTAATGTTTTTTTATTCATGTTTTTCACCTGGATCTATTCTATGTTACTGTATGTACAGTAATTCTGGTCAGTAACTATTCTACCTTATTTACGCTATAAAGAAAAGGATAATATTGAACATTCCCATTCCATACGGTATACTATAAAAAGGATTGTAAAGGAGACGGAAGAGCTGATGGATGAGCAGAAACATCTGAAAAATGAACAGGGCGAACCTGGAAATAAAACTGAAAAATCAGAGTATTTATTTATGCAGGAAACAATCAAAGATGAGAATAGCCGCGGGAAAAAGTACCGTAAAGATCTGCTTCGGATCGCAGGACTTGGAGTGGCGTTCGGTGTGTGTGCCTGCATTAGTTTTTCTGCGCTCAGACCATGGCTGGATGAAAAGTTTCCCGGAGATTCACAGGAAGTTGTAATACCGGAAGAAAAAGAGGAAGAAAAGTCGGATGAAACCACTGCAGATACCGGCAATGACAGTACAGTACAGACGCTTGGCATTGACAGTTACAGAGAACTTCAGAAAGCAATGAATTCAGTAGCATCCGAAGCCGCAAAATCGGTAGTTGAGGTCATCGGTATCTCGGGAGAGCAGGACTGGACGGAAGAATCTTATGATAATAAGAACAGTGTGTCCGGACTGATCATTGCGGATAATGGACAGGAACTTCTGATATACGGAAAGACTTCTATATTAAGAGATACAAAAGAGATCCATATCAGATTCGCGGATGGGACAACGAAGCAGGCTTCTGTGAAGAAGAAGGATGAAAGTCTTGGATTTGCGATCTATGCTGTAGCCAAAAGCAGCATCGCGCAGTCAACATGGCAGCAGATCAGTATTGCAACTCTTGGCAGTTCCGGTTCGGTACAGAAAGGAGATGCTGCGGTGGTTCTCGGAAAACCGTTCGGTTATGCGGGAGCGGTTGGATTCGGAACAATTGCGAGCAGCAGAAATGAACTGGACGGTGATGACGGAAGTTATCCGCTTCTTTGTACAGACATTGGTGCGGCAGAGGACGGGACAGGTGTGATCGTCAACCTGTCGGGCGAAGTGGTTGGAATTATTGACCAGGACATATCCGGAAACAGCAGCAAAGAACTGGTGACCGGTTATGGAATCTCAGGATTGAAATCAGAGATTGAACTGTTATCCAACGGTCAGGCGGTGCCATATATCGGCATCCGTGGACTGGATGTGACGGCAGAGATCGAAGCGCAGGGAATTCCCGAAGGCGTGTATGTCCGGACCGTAGAGACGGATTCACCGGCAATGGCAGCAGGGATCCAGAGTGGAGATATCATTACGGAGGCAGCAGGGAAGAAGATAACATCACTATCAGCCTACCAGAGTGTACTGCGGGACCAGAAAAGCGGCAGTAAGATCAGACTCAAAGGACAGAGACAGGGATCCGGTGGTTATGTGGACATTTCCTTTGACGTGACAGTCGGAAGTAAGGAGTAGTCTGCCGGACTGGATGTTTTGGTGCCGGGGCAGTTGTAAAATAAAGATATAGAATATAGAAAGAGGAAATAAGATGAGATATATCAATACCCTTCACGAAGGGGAAACAATCAGAAATGTATATTTGTGTAAAGGAAAGCGTTCGGCGGAGACCAGAAACGGAAGACCGTATGATAATCTGATCCTTCAGGATAAGACCGGAACACTGGACGGAAAAGTATGGGATCCGAATTCCGGCGGGATCGCAGACTATGATGAGCTGGATTTCATTGAGGTATATGGTGAGATCATCAGCTATAACAATAATCTGCAGATGAATATCAAGCAGATCAGAAAGGTGCAGGAAGGCGAATACATCGCTGCCGATTATATGCCGACAACAGAGAAAAGTACAGATGGCATGTATGAGGAACTGCTTGGATACATTAGGAAAGTAGACAACCAGTATCTGAGACAAGTACTGGATCATTATTTTATAAAAGACGAGACATTTATCCGTAATTTCAAGGGACATTCGGCCGCGAAGACGGTACATCACGGGTTTGCCGGAGGACTTCTGGAACATACACTGAGTGTAGTGAAGTTCTGTGATTACATGGTGGGGGCATATCCGATCCTGAATAAGGATCTGCTTTTCACGGCGGCAATCTGTCACGATATCGGAAAGACGAAGGAATTGTCATCTTTCCCGGAAAATGATTACACAGACGAAGGACAGCTTCTGGGACATATCGTGATCGGTGTGGAGATGATCGGAGATGCAGTCCGCAATATCCCGGATTTTCCGGAGAAACTTGCGAACGAATTAAAACACTGTATTGTTGCACATCATGGAGAACTGGAATACGGGTCCCCGAAGAAACCGGCACTTGCTGAGGCGATGGCTCTGAATCTTGCTGACAATGCAGATGCGAAGATGCAGACCCTGACAGAGTTATTCAAAGATAAAAAAGGTAATGACTGGCTGGGATATAACCGCCTGTTTGAATCAAATATCAGAAAGACAGTTATCTAATGATGCAGAAGAATGAATTAGTAAAGGTTAAAATTGAAGATATCGGAGTCGGAGGAGAAGGCATCGGCAAGGTGGACGGGTATACACTGTTCATCAAAGATGCCATTATAGGGGATGTCGTAGAGGCAAAGGTTATGAAAGCCAAGAAGAATTACGGCTATGCCCGCCTGATGAATGTCCTGACTCCGTCGGAAGACCGCGTAGAGGAAGTGGTCTGTCCGATGGCGAGAAAATGCGGTGGATGTCAGATACAGGAGATGAAGTACCCGGCACAGCTTGCATTTAAAGAATCTAAGGTACGCGGCAATCTGGAGCGGATCGGAGAAGTTCCGGGTGAACTTCTGGATCAGATCATGCATCCGGTTGTCGGCATGGACGAGGAAGGGATGCAGCCGTTCCGCTACCGTAATAAGGCACAGTTTCCGATTGGGACAGACAAAGACGGCAGAGTGACCGCCGGATTCTATGCCGGCAGAACACACAGCATTATCGGGAATACAGACTGTGTACTTGGTGTGGAAGTGAATGAAGAGATCTTGAACTGTATCCTGGATTTTATGGAAGAATTTGAAATTCCGGCATACGATGAAGTGAAACATAAGGGACTGGTGCGCCATGTGCTGCTCCGTTACGGATTTAAAACGGATGAGATCATGGTGTGTTTGGTCATCAATGGAAAGAACATTCCGCACTGCCATGATCTGGTCGGACGTCTCCGACAGATTCCGGGCATGACAAGCATCACACTCAGCTCGAATACGGCGAAGACGAATGTGATCATGGGCGATACGATCCGCCTTCTGTGGGGGCAGGAGTTCATCACAGATTATATCGGTGAGATCAAGTATCAGATTTCCCCTCTGTCATTTTACCAGGTGAATCCGGTCCAGACAGAGAAGTTATACGGACTGGCACTGGACTATGCAGGTCTTACAGGCAATGAGACAGTGTGGGATCTGTACTGCGGAATCGGAACCATTTCCCTGTTCCTTGCGAAGAAAGCAAAGCAGGTATACGGTGTAGAGATCGTACCGCAGGCCATTGACGATGCAAGGAATAATGCGAAGATCAATGATATTACGAATGCGGAATTCTATGTAGGCAAGGCAGAAGAAGTTCTGCCGGAATATTATAAAGAATATGAAAAGACACATAACGGAGAGACGGCGCACGCTGATGTAATCGTGGTCGATCCGCCGAGAAAGGGCTGTGAGGAATCCCTGCTTCAGACGATCGTGGATATGCAGCCGGAGAAAGTTGTGTATGTAAGCTGCGACAGTGCAACGCTTGCGCGGGATGTGAAGTTCTTAAGAGCAAAGGGATATGAACTTAAGGATGTGACGCCGGTGGATCAGTTTCCGCATACGGTGCACGTGGAGACGGTAGTATTGATGTCAAAAGTGAACCCAGGTAAGTAGAAAAAACACTGTAAATAAAAGGCTTTTCAGATAGCTATCGTTAAAGAATACGATTGGCTGCTGGAAAGCCTTTCTTTTTATGCTCGGAAATGGCTGTGTGGGAACTGGTCTACGAGACAAGGTTGACACTAGGGCATAGATAACGAGAGAAAATGAACCCAGGGGTTCACCCTATAACGATAGTAGAAATAAGAAAAACAGCGACCGGGGAGTTGGTGTCCGGCCGCTACTTGTAAATTAACGATAATTCTTGTTGTAGAGTTCTTTGGCGTATGCCTGCATTTTCTTTACGTACTCATATGCCTGGCTCTTTCCCTTTTTCAAGTCGACCTGTTTCAGAGCATTACTGATTTGTGGGTCGTCCATTAGTAGAGAGAAGATTGCTTTAGCTTCTGGGTACTTCAAGGATACCTCGTTGATGAGATTGTCGATCATTATAAGACTGAGAACTGAGTTTTCAGTTGAAGTATTATCTGTTGGCTCCCAACCGCTACGATTAGTATTGTCGTCGCTGTTATCATCCATAAACTTGTCTAATGAAATATAACGCGAGAGGTACTGATCCTTTTCAGAACGTTCACACCCTTCACATTTATTGCACTTAGGGCAGCGGATGTATTCGCCCTTGGAATTAAGAATTAAGCATCTCTTTTTGCGAGTCGATTCAAGATACGCATCTTTTTCTTTCCAGAATCCTTCCATGTAGGATTCGACCTGATCCTTATGGATAGCTGTGAAACCTACAAGAATCTTTCTACCGCGAATATTCCAGGTTTCGAAGTTATCTTCGATAATTCCTTCATTACGCTTGCGAATACCGTCTCTAATATCCTGATGGTAATTCTTTAAAACTTCATGTGCTAAGAATGGAACCAAAGCTTCATTCTCTTTTGGTGCTACGCCATTGTAGCTCTTCTTGTTACAGTAACTTAAATATACCTAGATATGTTGATTCATCTGATGACGAGGAACCATGGGATATTCATTCTATTATGTTTGGTGGAATTCCTAATATGGAAATAGAAAACCTTAGAAAATATTGGGATGCATTCCCAGGGTTACGAGAGGAAATATTCGGTAATATATCAGACAATTATGCTAGGGTTATAGCAGATGATATAGAAAGTGCAGTATCTAACTTTGCGTCTGTATCTAATTATATTGCAAAATATCACTCTAGTTTTAGTGGATTTGGAGAACACTTAAAAGATTGCTTGATAGAGGATATTCTCGATGTAAATGCTCAAAGTCTTAAAGAAAATATCTGCATCGATATTTTTAATAGAACAACAAATATTAAATTGATTGATCAATACAAGGCATTTCAGATTCTATCTGAAAATTGGGAGACAATCACAGCCGATTTGGAAATGATTCAGGGAGAAGGGTTTGATGCTATCTTCCAGGTTGATCCTAATATGGTGGTAAAGAAAAAGAAAGAAGACGAGGATGAAGTGACCGAAGTGCAGGAAGGTTGGAAAGGTCATATTTTACCATTTGAGCTTGTACAAGAAGAGTTTCATCACGGCGAATTGTTTGCAATTCAGTCAGGAGAAGAGCGATTGGTTGAAATAAGCAATATGTATACCGAAATATTAGAATCTCTTGAAGAGGATGAGCTTGAACAAACAATTACAAACGATGATAAGAATGCCTTCGTAGGAAAAGAAGTAAAAGCTTATGTTACTGAAGCATTAACAGATGTAGAGAGCCCAGAGATAAATGCGTTGAAAAATTATCTCACATTGTCATTTAAGAAGGATAAGATGGCATTTATTGAAGAAAATCCTTTCGTTGCGTGGAGTGCTATGGTTTCTAATAAGGATGGCACTATTGGAAAACCTGCTGTGAATTCCAGAATTTTGCAGTTACAGATGGAATTTGAATTTCCAGAAGAATCATTAGAAGCAAAAATGAAAAGAGTTATGCTTTTAATGGAAGAAGAAAGCGAATTGAAGAAAGTAATCAAGGCACAGAAGATCGAACTAGAAGCTGCAACCATAGAAACAATAAAAAATCTCAATGAAGAAGATGCACTTCGCCTGCTAGAGTTGAAGTGGATTGAGCCTATTGTATCCGGATTAGGAACTTTGCCAGATGATGTAATTACAGCATTGGTTTCAGAAGTTGAAAATTTGAATTCAAAATATGCAACTACATATAGTGATATTGAGGTAAAGAAAGAATCTGCAGCAGGTTCTCTTATTCAGATGATTGATGGTTTATCTGGTAGCAAAGATGATCTTGATGGTCTAGCAGAATTTAAGAAGTATATGGGGGTAAAAAATGAAAAAGAATAATAAAACACCTAAACTTCGTTTTTCTGGATATACTGACGATTGGGAACAACGTAAGTTAAACGAGATTGCCGATAAGGTATCAGAGAAGAATAAAAATAATGAATTTTCAGAGCCGTTTACAAACTCAGCAGAACAGGGAATCATTAGCCAGAAGGATTATTTTGATAGAGAGATTGTAAACAATGAAAATCTGAATGGTTATTATATCGTCAGGAATGATGACTTTATTTATAATCCAAGAATTTCTGCAACAGCTCCTGTTGGACCGATAAATCGTAACAGACTTGGTAGAAATGGCGTAATGTCGCCACTTTATACGGTATTTAGAACACATGATATAGATAATTTGTATTTGGAATTTTATTTCAAAACTACGAAGTGGCATCGCTTCATGAAACTAAACGGAGATTCAGGGGCTCGATTTGACAGATTTACGATTTCGTCAACACAGTTTATGGAAATGCCAATTCCATATCCGACGTTAGAGGAGCAGCAAAAAATTGGGGAGTATTTTGAATCTCTCGACACCCTCATCACTCTTCACCAGCATAAGCAAAATAACCTTAAAAACATCCTGAAATACATAGAAATCACATTAATAATCACAAAGGAGGCAGCTAAAATGCCAGAATTAGAGAAAATAATAGAAGAAAAATTGATTGATCAACTGATTTACGGAGATTCTCAATGGACCTATCGTAAAGATTTAAAGACAGAAGAGGATTTGTGGAAGAATTTTAAATATATCCTGGAACAGAATAATAAAGACAGGTTGAATGGAGAATCCTTATCTGAATCCGAATTTGAACAGGTGAAGAATCAGTTGCAGTTTTCTTCTTTCTACAAAGCTGGCGAGTGGTTAGTTGGTGAGAATGGAAAAGTACAGGTTCATGTACAAAGAGATACAGAAAGGTTGCATCTTGTGGTTATGAATCATGAACATATCGCAGGCGGCAGCAGTGTGTATGAAGTGATTAATCAGTATAGTGCGTTAAAAAATGAGGAAGATGATACATTACCGGCAAGAGATAGACGGTTTGACGTAACCTTGATGATTAATGGCCTTCCAATGATTCACATCGAATTGAAAAACAGACAACATTCGTATATGGATGGATTCCATCAGATAAAGAAATATATTGGAGAAGGTAAGTTTACGGGAATATTTTCTGCAGTACAGATGTTTGTAGTTAGTAACGGGGAAGATACCAAATATTTTGCGGCAGCAAATGATACAGAATTAAATCCTAAGTTTATGAGTGGATGGGTAGACAGGGATAATAATGCAGTAACAAATTATCTTGATTTTGCTAAAAGTGTACTTCGAATTCCAGAAGCACATGAAATGATCGCAAGATATACAGTACTGGATGAGGATGCAAAGAGATTAATATTGCTTCGACCATATCAGATTCACGCAATTGAGTCTATACGAGAGGCTTCTAAAACTGGTAAATCCGGGTATGTCTGGCATACAACAGGCTCAGGAAAGACATTGACATCTTACAAGGCTACGAGAAATCTGTTAATGGATATTCCGGCGATTGATAAGGCAATTTTTCTGATTGACAGAAAAGATCTGGATACGCAGACAACGATGGCATTTCAGGCATATGCGAACAATGATCTGGTAGATGTTGATGAGACGGATAACGTAAATGACCTTAAGAAAAAGTTGAAATCAGATGACAGGCAGGTTATTGTAACGACGATCCAGAAAATGCAGATATTG
>OJRV01003030.1_pt1 | contig 14734 bp, 21 predicted proteins | sample 1599241 | NCBI WGS metagenome assembly OJRV01 (sample SAMN04168656, study PRJEB22393) | human gut metagenome | biome: human gut microbiome; feature: stool | host: Homo sapiens | collected 2014-03-17 | reverse complement strand
AACCAGTGACCTCCTGCGTGTGAATTATAATCGTTTTGAATATATAGACACAAAAATTAATAAGAATAACAATATTTGTTGCGATTTTGCAACTTTTCGAAGAGCAATTTTGCAAGGGCTTGCCTTGGCTCCCGTCGGTAACTAACAAACTACTAACAAATTTTCGCCTTTTTAACGGCCTGCACCAATTCCTCCGCTGACGTATGGACGTATATATTTGCGGTAGTGGAGTAGTTGGCGTGGCCGAGGATCCTCTGTAGCGTCTCCGGAGCAATCCCCGCTTTTCTCGCCCAGCTCGCATAGGTGTGCCGGGTGGAGTGCGGCGTTTTGCGCTGGATTTTTAATTTTTCCAAAAGCGGGTAATAATCCCGGCGGCGGAAGTTTGCTGGGATTCTTTCCCCAGCATAGCCGGATATGAGCAGTGGGCCAGTAGCCTTATTTGCAAAATAGGCAAAGTATGGGATCCCTTCGGGGCGGATTGGGATGATCCTGTTTCGCCCAGCCTCCGTCTTTTCACCGCCGACCACATAATCTTTGTGATAATCTTTAGCCGGTAGGGAAAACAATTCCCCTATGCGCATTCCTGTGTAAATCAGCATGAGGATAATTTTTGCGGTGTCGCTGCCGTCCGCTTCCAGCTTGCTTATTTCAGCATCGGTAAATGTTTCTTTTTCTTTTTTTGTGTTTTCGGGGAGCTGGACGAATTTTGCAAAATTTGTTGTGATGATTTCCTCGCGCATGGCCCATGTGGACATCTGCGTTATGAGTTGCTTATACTTGGACACAGTGCTATGGGATTTATGCATATGGGCATCCAGTACGCCCTGGAAATCCGCCGTTTTTAAGTCCCGGAACTTCCGGTCGTGCAGCGGCGCAAAAATTTTAAATGCGCCGTCATAGCCTTCTATACCATTTGGCCCTATTTTTTTGTAATGTTCCGCTTTCCAAGCGTCAAACACCTGGGCAAAGGTCATGTTGTACCGCTCCGTTAAATCCTTGCCTGCAAGACGTTCCAGCGCCGCTATAGCATCTTTTTTGGTGGGGTAATATCCTATAATGATTTTTTGCTTTGCAGCCACCCAGGGCCTGCGTCGGCGCCCGGCGAGCTTATACACTGTCCCGGTTCCGTTGGCCCTCCTCATTGCTTTTCCCATTTTTATCCTCCTACCCTATATTTTTATCAGTTTGATGGTGCCTGTAATATCGCAGCGCATTAATCAGCGAAGCAATGATTACACCGACGCCCACCGCAAGCAGAGCAAATAGCATCCAGCCGATTGATGTAATCTGCCCGTTGCGGATAAGCCCTGTGTGCGGGACGCTTGAATCAAACGCCAAATATCCAAATATTATGGATACGGCAATTGACAGCGAAAACGCCAGGATATACACCCAAATTTGCAATACGCGCTCCTTTTTTTCGTGCTTTGCCACTGATTCGGTCAGCTGCTCCATGCCGCCCTCCAAGTGCGCAATGCGTAGGGCTGCGCTATGCTTTGCATCTGCATCGGCCATTGCTCTGTGGGCCTCTGCCAGCTGCTCCTCCGTGGTTGGTCTCTTTACGATACCAAAATACTCATCTATAGACACACCGAGGGCGGCGCATATAAGCCCCATTTTGTATAGGCTTGGATCCTTTGACGACGCAGAAAAGTAATTGCTGATCGTGGACGATGACAGATCTGTTAAATCGGCTAAGCCTTGCGTGGTAAGATGCTGGTCCTCTTTTGCATCTCTGCAAATATCCTGCAAAGTTTTTTCCATTTCTTCCACTCCTACCTTATTTCGGGCAAACCTCTCCGTTTGTTTTTATCTGCTAATCGTATATTATCCGGTTTTTGGATTGACTTGCCAAACAACAAACTGATACTGTGGGTATGCGGCCAAGAGCCAGTGACGGCGATAGGCGGCAAAAAATCCCCACCGTCCGGTGCGGGGGCGGTGGGGACTATATGAAATAATTTTCTATGGCGTTCACTTAATCCCCAATAGCTTGCCGGCTTTTCTTTGCCGCCCCGCCTTTGTTGTAGGAATTCCCGTTGCTTTTGCAATCTTGCGTTTTGCGCTGGTAATTCCAAGCGCACGTTTCCAGCTAAAGGAAAGCCCTGGTATTTTAAAGGAAGATTTTTTAGCCATTTCTAATTATGCTCCTTCTTAAAAAATTTTTTTGTATTGTTGCCCTAAACTGTGCAACAAATGCCATATTTTGACTATAGGTAGATAAACCGAAAGGAGAAATAATGTGGATTGTAAGCAGAAAAGTATAAAGATGGAAATTGTAAGCTGTGAAACGGGAAATAAATGTGATATAATAAAGAATGCAGAGCATATTGCGTTACTTTCTGAGGCGATTTCTTTGGCGAGTAAAATGACCCGCAATCAGTTTGATAAAATTATGGAGGCGATAAAATGAAAATTTGGGCTATCAGTAAAGAAAACGGGTACGAGCGCGAAATCGGCCTTGAGCTGGACGGCGTTGACCGCGAAACAGCCATCAATGAGCTTTACAAAATTGCCAGGAATCTTTTTGCCGGTGAACTTGATATGTTTTGGAAAGAGGGAGAGCAGGGCAAGGCGACCTTTTAAAGCTACGCTTTACGCTTGCACTCAATTACGGCTTGCAACTGGGCAGTAAGGAGCAGGGGCAGGCGCTATGCGCCCGCCCTTTCCCTTTACCGCTTTCCGGGAAGTGAATACAGGCGCAGAGCGTCCCCGAAGTACCGGGGGCGCTTTTTTATGCCTCGAAGATACATAGCAAGTAGAGGGAAAATATATACACTCGATATATTTACCCGCTTGTTAGGGCGCACCCTAAAACCCAAAAAATCTAATTGAGCGTATTCTGATAATTCAAAATAGAGAAAGAAATAGATGTAGACAAAAGAACAAATGTTTGATATAATATATGCACAAGAAGTTTACAACGGTTAAGAACTTTAACAAGAATATAAAGCGAAAGGAGCGTAAGAAGCATGACGAACGAGGCCGCGGAGAAGCGCCGCGCATATTACAAAGCGTGGAGAGCCGCCAACCCCGAAAAGGTAAAGGCGAACAATGCCCGATACTGGGAGCGCAAGGCAGAGCGTGAGCGAAAGAAAGCAGGTGAGCAGAACGAGCGGGAAACGGTCACAAGCTAAAGGACGCGCCGGGGAGCTTGAATTGTGCCGCCTATTGCAAGGCTACGGCTACCCCGTGCAACCGGGCGAGGCCGTGAGCTATGGCAGTACGCCAGATTTAACAGGGCTTGACGGCGTACACATTGAGTGTAAGCGCGGGGAAAGGCAAGCCCTTTATGAGTGGATCGAGCAGGCGCAGCGGGACAGCGGCAAATTTAAGGACGGTTTACCGGCTATCTTTTGGAGGAAAAACCGCGCCCCGTGGCTTGTCTGCATGACGCTTGAAAACTGGATAGAGCTTTACCAGCGGAAAAAAGCGGAAGAAATCGGAAAGGAGCGCAGCGAATGACACCCAATGAAGAACGCGCCTTATCTGCGCTCTTGACCTCGAAAACGAAGTTAGAGGCGGCAGAGAAAGCAGGGATCACAGACCGCACCATGAGGCGCTATTTTGAAAACCCCGAATTTTGCCAGCGATACCGGGAAGCGTTCGCCGGAGTAGTACAGGACGCAACGCGCAGGGCGCAGCAGCTATTAGAGCCTGCATTATCCACCTTGCAGACGGTCATGGAGGACGAGGAAATAAACCCCGCCGCCAGAGTAAACGCCGCGAAAATCGCCCTTGATTATGCCGTGCGCCTGACCGATCAGAACGACCTCGCAGAGCGTTTAACGGCTTTGGAGGAAATGCGGCAATGATAACACGGGACAAGCTGGAACAGCGCATAGCAGCCCTTGAAATGGCAGAGAAGCAGCGCCGGGATAGCATGACCATCACCGCCACCGTGGAGGACTTTATAGCCCCGTGCTATCTCCCTTTGCATGAGGACATAAAGGCAGGGCAGCACCGCTTTTACAATCTTCCGGGCGGGCGCGGGAGCTGCAAAAGCTCTTTCGTATCGCTTGAGATCGTGGACGGCATACAGAGCGACCCCACAGGCCAGAGCAACGCTATTGTGTTCCGCAAGGTAGCGGGGACAATGCGCGACAGCGTTTTTTCTCAAATCGCATGGGCTATTGATATGCTGGGCGTTTCCAACCTCTGGAAAGCGACCGTTTCCCCGATGATGTATGAATACAGGCCGACCGGCGCACAGATCCTTTTTCGAGGGCTGGACGATGCAAGCAAGCTAAAAAGCATCAAGCTCAGGAGCGGCGTGTTCCGCTATGTGTGGTTTGAAGAATTTAGCGAATTGCGCGGGCCGAACTTCACGCGAAACGTTATGCAATCGGTACTTAGAGGACAGGGGCCGGGGGCTATCGTGTTCCGAACCTTTAACCCGCCGATCTCCGCCAACAACTGGGCGAATGTGTTTATACGGGAGCCGGACGAAAAGGCCGTTACGCTGCTGACAGACTATACCATGATCCCCCCGGATTGGCTGGGCGAAAGCTTTCTTTATGAAGCTGAACGGCTGCGCGATGTAAACCCGAAAGCCTATGAACACGAATATTTAGGCGTACCGACCGGCGCCGGCGGCGAAGTCTTTCCCAATTTGGAAATACGGGAGATCACCGACAAGGAAATAGAGCAAATGGGCTATTTCTATCAGGGCTTAGACTTTGGATTTGCAGTCGATCCCGCCGCATTTCTCCGCGTGTCTTATGACCGCAAGAGCGACACCGTTTTTTTTGTTGATGAAATATACAAGCGGCATTTGTCGAATAAGCAGCTTGCGGAGGAAATCAAAAAGCGCCGCTATGACCGTGGCGGGGGTGAGTACCATTCGCCGATATTGGGCGGCGTATACGAGGAAAAGCAGCTAATCACGGCGGATTGTGCGGAGCCGAAATCCATAGCGGATATGCAGGCGGAGGACTTGAAGTGCATCCCATGCCACAAAGAGCCGGGTTGCGTGAGCTACCGTGTGAAATGGCTGCAACATCGGCGCATTGTGATTGATCCGAAGCGAACCCCCGAAGCATACCGCGAATTTGTAAATTACAGCTACGCCACGGACAAGGACGGAAACTTTCTTTCCGAACTGCCCGACAAGGACAACCACACTATAGACGCCTGCGCTTATGCCCTCGACCGGCATATTTACCGACGCGGCGTTTCGGCGTGAGAAAGGAGAAATTCATGGGCTATATGCGTATCAAGTGCCACTATTGCGGCGGCACATGGGAAGTGTACGGGCGAAGCATCACAGGCGGGGACTATCCCCGCACTTGCCCGCATTGCTTCAAGGCCATTGAAAGGCAGACATGGGAAAAGCAGATCATTCCGGCGTTTCATGCGCTGGACGATGCAAACCGCGAGCTTGTAAAGGACAGCAGCGGCTACCATACCCCGCTTTTTGAAGTCAGCTATGAGGCCGACAGCGTATTCCGCAACGGCTATGAGGACTGTCCAAATTTGGACTGAAAGGAAGCACATGGACATTTTGAAGGAATACCCCCTAATTGATGAACACGGCAAAAGATACCGCGAGTTTGGGCGCGGATGCCGTGAGTACGCGCCGACCCTTGTAACCTCTGCGGGCGAAGTGCCGATGGGAACAGTAATTTATAAGAAGATGCAGGAAGAGCCACCCGCACAAAAGAAAGATTGCCCATTTCAGAGCGGTCTATACCCGCAATGCAAAGAGGACGATTGTGCTTTTTTCAAAGGCGGCAAGTGCAAGCCGGGAACGGCAACAGCGGGCAAGCGCTGCCCTCTCCCTGCACATTTGACTTGCGGCAATACCTGCACCATGTATAAGAATAGGCGCTGCGGCCTTTTCCCGCAGCAGAAAGGAACAAAAAAATGAGCGAGTTTAACCACTTTGCAAAAGACCTTGACGCGGCTTTCAAGGCGGCACGGGACGAATACGCCGCCGCGTATAACACAGTAGAGCAGGCCAGAAAAGCCATGCAGGACGCAGGCCCGGACGCTCTGAAAAGGCAGATTGCCACGCTCCAGCTCCAAGAGGCAGAAAACAAGATGAGAACGGAAACCGCGCGCATTTGGGCGGCGTTCGATGCAAAGGCCGCAGAACTCCGCCGCGCATTGGAAAAGGAAGTACAGACAAGCAACCTTGCTGACCCTTCCGCCATTGACAGCAACGCCGTGGAGCTGATGAAAACCGGCGTTCTGACGGTGGATGACTATTTCGGCTTTGCGGACAGATACGACGGAAACCCGACCATGCTAAAGCTGATCGGTCACTATGCAAAGGAAGCAGCAGACAGCGCCGACGACCGAAAAGACAGGGTTGCTTTAACCGTTCTCGCGCAGGATTGCGCCAAAGGAACGGGAAAGACCTTGAAAGCGTGGGACAGTATGATGACCGCCGCCAACTATTGTAGCGGGCGCGGCGGCAGCGGCAACCGGCGTCCTACTCCCGGCGTAACGCTTAGCATGGGCGAATGGTGGGAGCAGCTTTCCGGCGAGATCATCGAGAACTTTTGAACGGAGGCAGTGATACAAAGGCCACCAGCCGGAGAAAGACCGGCAGCAGGCAGCAAGGGCGGCGGGATTGCCTATCCTTTGTTCCCTTGCGAAGTCCTGCCCGAAGTACAGCGGCAGGCAGCGCCCTAAAGTACCAGGGCGCGGGAGTGTGTAAATAGTGCCATAATCTCAATATATAGGGCGGGGGCAACAGTCCCCGCCCCTTTATTTGCATATAATGCACAAGAAGTTTATGAAGCTAAAAAAGTGCTTGACGGTTAAGAGGAGATGTGCTATTATAAGAGAAAGACAAAGATAACACCGCAAAAGGAGGCACACACGATGCAGGAAATCACCGTCTATAATAGCCAGCTTCAAAGCCGCGCAGCGATCAGCGCCGACCTTTTCCGGCGTTTCATCGAGTACACCGACAGAGAGCCAACCACAACAAAGGGATATATTACTTGCCTGCGCCAGTTTGCGAACTGGATCACCGCCACCGGCACAACGCAACCAGAGAGGGCGGACATTCTCGCCTATAAAGAATATCTGAACGGCGCACACTTTGGGCGCAGCGGCGCGGAGCTGCTAAAGGCCGGCACAAAGCAACAGTACCTTAGAGCCGTCAAGCACTTTTTCAAATGGACGGCAGCGGAGGGCATTTACCCGAACATAGCCGACAATATCCACGGCGTAAAGATCAACCATGACACCCACAAAAAAGACGCGCTCGACCGCGAAGCCGTGAAGATCATAGCGGATCATATCGACCGCAGCACAGAGAGCGGCAAGCGCCTATATGCTATGTATCTTCTTTGCATCTCTTGCGGCCTGCGAACAATCGAAATCAACCGCGCCAATATCGAGGACATAAAGAAAACCGGCGACCGCACCTATCTTTACTTACAGGGCAAAGGCCACAGCGAACACGATCAGCCAGTTTTGCTTATCCCCGAAGTAAAGGCCGCGCTGCAAGACTATTTGCAGAGCCGGACGGACACACCCACAGCAAAAAGCCCGCTTTTCGCCAGCACCAGCAATCGCAGCAAGGGCAAGCGCATAGCGCCTACCACAATAAGCACCATGCTTAAAGAAGCCCTTGTAAGTGCCGGATATGATAGCGACCGCCTGACGGCGCACAGCCTGCGCCACACCAGCGGCACGGGCGCTTATAAGGCAACAGGCAATATTTACCTTGCACAGAAGCACCAGCGCCACGCCGACCCGTCAACAACGGAAATATATGTCCACGCGGAGGAACGCGAGGAGCGGAACACGGAACAGCAAGTTTACAATTACTTTTTCAACCCGGCGGCGGGCAAGGATCAGCGGCAGGAAGCAATAGAGCTTATAGCCACCATTGACCCCGCAAAATTGGGCGCAGTCTGCGAGTTTCTAAAGGCTTTGCGCTAATCAGAATTACATTTATACGCTTAATTAGAAAATTGCACATGATGCGTATAAGGTATATAAAACGCTTGAAGAAAGAGAGGTTTATAAAGCATGGAAGAATGGAGCAACAACGCTTGCGAGGGCTACGCAATCCTTGCTATGCAGGCCGCAGGGCTGGACGCGCAAACCGTTTGCCGCGTCCTCGACCAGATGCGGGCTTGCTTTGATAGCGTATCCGTAGAAGAAGCGGAAGAAGTACAAGAGCCTTGAAAGGAGCATACACGATGCGTATTATCAGCGTATCAAACCAAAAAGGCGGCGTAGCAAAGACCAGCACAGCCGCAGCAATAGCGCAGGGGGCAATTAAACGCGGCAAGAACGCACTTTGCGTTGACCTCGACCCGCAAGGCAGCCTAACAACCATTTGCCGCGCAGACGGCACGAAAAAGGGCAGCTATGACCTTTTGAAAGGCGCAGATGCCGCCCCGCTTATCCAGCACATACCCGGTATGCCCGATATAATCCCCGCCAGCTTGCAGCTTGCCGGAGCTGATGCGGAACTATCCAGCAGAGCGGGGCGCGACTTTCTCTTGCAAGCAGCATTGAAGCCTCTAAAGGAATATGACCTTATCGTGATAGACACCCCGCCCACATTGGGAACGCTGCTTGTAAATAGCCTGACGGCTGCGCACGAGGTTATTATACCCTTACAGGCTGACACTTTCGCCTTGCAGAGCATTTACCAGCTTGCAGACACGATAAAGCAAGTGCAGCAGTATTGTAACCCCGGCTTGACGATCAGAGGGGCGCTATTGACGAAGTACAGCCCCCGCACCGTCCTTGCCCGCGATCTGCGCGACACCATAGCGGAGAAATGCGCGGAGCTGGGAATACCGATGCTTACAACGGCGATCCGCGAGGGCGTAGCCGTAAAAGAGGCGCAGACCATGCGGGAAAATCTCTTTGACTATGCACCACGCAGCAACCCCGCGAAAGACTATGAAGCCCTATTAAACGAATTGGAGGTATAAAGAATATGGGAAAGAGTTTCAAGCCCGCAGCAGAAGCCGCGCAGCCGGTTTATAGTACGATCATCGGAGCGGCGCAGGAAGTACAGGAAGTGCAAGAAGCAACACCAGCACAAAAGGCACTTGCAGACCTTAAAACACAAGGGCAGAAAGGCGCAAAGCTCGACCGTATCAATATGGCCTTTACCGCTGACAACATGGACTATATACGCACCATGTCAAAGCTGAAAGGCCAGACTATGACGCAGTTTGTAAATATCCTTGTGGCAGAGGAACGAGAGAAGAATGGCGCAGCGTTTGACGCTGCAAAGGCAATCCTTGAAAGCCTTTAAGAGAAAGGAGGGCGTGTCATGGCTGAAAAACTAACTGCCACCGACCGCGAGAACATACAGGCTTATTTATCGGCTATGAAAGCCCTTGAAGCGAAAGAGCCGGAATACAATTTTGCGGACGAGGCCAGCGCCGAGGCGTGGGACGCTTGGAACGCCGAATGTTTAGCCACAACGAATAAATATCAAGACAGCATAAAGCGCGCTTTGCTCTTTAGCCTGGGCGACATGACCGGCACCGCCCCGCAAAGCGTGGCGGCTATACTCTCCGCGCTCATAGATGCTGACCAGCTCGACGGACAAGCAAGCCTTTTCCCGCCCCAAAACGCCGCAGCGCAAAAAGAAATTGTCGATACACTTTCAAGGACTTTCGGCGTTATAAGACAAGGTAGCGCTACAAATGCCCTTTCTAAAATTCGCAGCGACCGTGCAAAGGTGGACGAGATCACGGGTATAGCTACAATCAAAAGCGGCAATCTGAAAGTTTCCTTGCGCGACTTTCAAAGCATAGCAGGTTTTAAGACTTCTACGCACAAACTGCTTGATGCATTGACGCGAAAATTTACGGAAACCGGCGCAAAAAGCCCGTTTGTAACGCTGCCTTTAGATGAATACATGGAGTTACGCGGGATCAGCGACAAAAAAGAAGCTCGCAAACAAGTAAACGCCGACTTACTGACCATGTATAACACCGACTTAGAATTTACAGAGAAGCGGCGCGGATCTGATGGCGGATGGTTCAAGATGCGTATATGTGATGCCGTTGGAGTAGTGAAGCGCGGAAATATTCTTTTCAGCTTTGGCAGCACTTACTATTCATATCTGATGCGCTGCACAATTATGCCTTACCCGAAAGACGCTTTTCGCCTCGATGACCGAAGAAACCCAAACAGCTATTACCTTGCCCGCAGAATTTCAGAGCATAAGAACATGAACGCAGGGAAACCCAACGAAGATATTATTTCCGTAGAAACTCTTTTAGCCGCCTGCCCCTATCTCCCGAAGTATGCAGAGGTCAAAGACACAGACCGCGCTTTCGGGCGCCGTATTATAGAACCTTTTGAACGCGACATGAACGCCCTTTCGTCTTTTCTTTCGTGGGAATATTGCGGGAAGAACGGTTCCCCGTTGCCCGAACATGATTTGAGTATGCAGGACTACGAAACATTTGCGGCAACCCGTATTCATGTTTTTTGGACGGGCGAATACCCAGACCAAACAAAGCGCCTTGAAAGAAAAGAGGCCAGAAAAAGGGGGGTAGCGGACAGCAAAAAGGGGGGTAGCGGACAGCAAACATTTTTACAACCCCTTGCAGCACAAGGCTTTTCAAGGGGTGAAAATCCCTAAAATAACTAAAATATCTAAAATATTTAAGTAGCACTCCGCCTGCTCCGCTACGCGGGGCGGCGTGCTATAATAACCTCAATGTAAAAAGGGCGATTTTATATTGCGGAAAATCCCTTTTTATAGGCAAGAAAGGAGGGCTAACCGAGATTAGATACATACGCTTAATTAGAAATCCGCGCAAAAAGAGGACGGCAGCGCACACCGGCAAGTGAACACGCTACCGCCCCCGCAACCAGACTACACCGAAAGCGGCGCAGCCCTTGCCCTTTCAGTGTACCACAATAAGGGCGTTTTTACAACTGAAAGGAAAATGAAAATGAAAATCGATTTTAACGGGATCATTGATTTGGAGATTCCCAGTGATGACGAGCTTTTGAAAGTTTACGAAAGCGTAAAAAAGCAGATGGACGAGGAATCATCCTATAATCTTCTGGTGGAGATCGGAGAAAACACCGCAGCAATGGAAAAGACAGAGGGCGCAGAGGGATCATTCAAAAAGTGGCCAACGATAAAGAAAATGGCGTGGATCAGCAGCGAGGCGTATTGCATGGGATTTATGAACGCAACCCGCATTGTTTATGAAGCGCTCATTATGACCTTGCAGGAGCAGGCGGCAGAGCAGGGAGGGAAAGAATAAATGACGAGAGACCAGGCAAAGCAGGAAATTAAGAGACGGTATGCGGACTATCTGCAGCCGGCGAAGAAGCACGGAACTTACATTTGCCCCTTGTGCAAGAACGGCACCGGCAGCACCGGGGACGGGATCACCGTTAAACCAGGCACAACGCATTTGAAGTGCTTCAAGTGCAGCTTTGGGGGCGATCTTATCGACCTTTACCAGCGGGAACACGGCGCAACCATGCCGGAGGCGTTTGCAGCCCTTTGTGAGCGCTTTAATATTGCCGTGGACGATCACACCGCCGCACCCGTTAAAACGCAGCCAGCGCCCACCAGCGCCCCCGCAACAGGGGGCGCGGAGGCGCAAGCGGATTATAAGGCGTATTTCATCGAGTGCGGGGAGAGACTTACAGACAGGGCAGCGCTTGAATATCTTTCTTTTCGAGGTATCAGCTTAGAAACGGCGGCGCAGTATGGATTGGGCTTTGATCCTGCATGGAGAAGCCCGCAGGCCGTGAAGAACGGCAGAAACCCGCCGACAAGCCCCCGGCTGATTATTCCGACCAGCGCCAGCAGCTACCTTGCGCGAGATACGCGCCGGGAGCTGACGGAGCAGGAGAGGCGCTTTGCAAAGATGAAAGAGGGAGCCGCGCAGCTCTTTAACCACGCTGCATTAACGAGAGCCGCGGAAAATGCCCCCGTGTTTATCGTGGAGGGGGAAATAGACGCGCTTTCTATCATCGAGGCAGGCGGGGAGGCCGTGGCGACCGGAAGCACCAGCAACACGCACAAATTGCTTGAGTATATCGAAGAACACGGCACAAAGGCAACACTGCTGCTTTGCCCCGACAATGACGAAGCGGGGCGGAGAGCGGGCAGAGAGCTTGCAGAGGGCTTACAGGGGCTTAATATAGCCCATTTGAGCGTGGATATTACAGGGGGGCATAAAGACGCAAACGAAGCCCTTACAAGCGACAGGGCGGCTTTTATTGACGCGGTACAGGCCGCGCAGCGAAGCACCAGCGCCACGCCGGACAGCGTAACCGCCTATATTAACTCTTTGATGGCGGGGGAAATTGAGAATTTCCGGCGCAGCTCCACCCGCAAAACCGGCTTTGAAAACCTCGACCGGCAGGCGGGCGGCATTTACCCCGGCTTGTATGTATTGGGCGCTATTTCCTCTTTGGGGAAAACAACATTCATTCATCAAGTGGCGGATCAGATGGCGGCAGCGGGGGAACATATCTTGTTTTTCAGCATGGAGCAAAGCCGCCTTGAAATGGTGAGCAAGAGCCTTGCCAGGATCACCGCGCAGCGGGATATAAGCACCGCCTGCACAAGTCTTTCTATCCGGGGCGGCAGATTGACCCCGGCGGCGCTGGATGCCGCCAGAGCGTACACAGAGGCCGTGCAAGACCGCATGAGCGTTATTGAGGGGAACTTTGCTTGCACAGTTTCTTTTATAGGCGAGTATGTGCGCCGGTATATGAGCCGCAACGAAGTAAAGCCCGTTGTTATTGTGGACTATCTGCAAATCTTGCAGGGAGAGGGACGGCAGACCGTAAAAGAACAGACAGACAACAATGTAACGGAGCTAAAGCGTATAAGCCGCGCCCTCGACCTGCCAATAATTCTTGTAAGCAGCGTAAACCGCAGCAATTACCTTGCGCCCATTGACTTTGAGAGCTTCAAAGAAAGCGGCGGCATTGAATATACCGCCGATGTAGTGTGGGGCTTGCAGCTTTCGGCCTTGAATGATGATCTATTTACAAAAGAAAAAAGCATTATAGAGAAGCGCGAAAGGCTCAGAGAGGCAAAGCAGGAAATGCCGCGACAGGTTGAGCTTGTATGCCTTAAAAACCGCTACGGGATCAGCAGTTACAAGGCCAGCTTTGAATACTACCCGCAGTTTGACTTGTTTAGACCGACCGAAAGCGAGGACGCAGCGGGCGCAAAGCGCTTTTAAGGGGGCGGCAGTATGAACTTATGGGAATATGCCGCGCAAACGGCACAGGAAGCCACACAGGGCGCGCAGGAGGGCGCGGAGCGTATCAGCATAGCCCCGCTATTGCGAGAGCAGGAACGGCGCACAGAAGCCGAAGAAAGGGCGCTTGCTATCTGCAAAGAGAAACAAGCAGCCATAGCGGAAAGCGAGGCCGCAAGGACTTCTATTCTTAAAGGCATACAGGCGGGAGAGCCAGCGGCAAAGCTGCTATTGCTTGCCGTGGATTGTATAGGCAGGATCACCGGGGACAGCGTCTTTGCAGCGCAGAGCCGCGCCGACCTTGTAACGGTGTACGGAAAGGCATTGATGCAGCCGGAGGCATTGCAGATCGAGTTAGAGGGCATACAAGCCCGCCTCGCTATGCTGACAAGGCCGGAGCTGGACGCAGAGCCAGAGGACAGCCGCAGGCGCATACAAGCCGCGATCAGAGCGCACAAAAAGAGAGAAGCTGAAATAATGGCTTTTCAGTTTGATAAAATTATGGAGGCGATAAAATGAAAATTTGGGCTATCAGTAAAGAAAACGGGTACGAGCGCGAAATCGGCCTTGAGCTGGACGGCGTTGACCGCGAAACAGCCATCAATGAGCTTTACAAAATTGCCAGGAATCTTTTTGCCGGTGAACTTGATATGTTTTGGAAAGAGGGAGAGCAGGGCAAGGCGACCTTTTAAAGCTACGCTTTACGCTTGCACTCAATTACGGCTTGCAGCTGGTCGGATACTGCTGCGCAATTTGGGCATTCCCTCACGATTAAACGGCTGAGTTCGTCAACCTTTTCCGCCGCTTCTCCCGTGGCTTTTGCGCGATAAATGCCGACGGCGTTGGTAGCGGACTGAAAGTTTGCGGGAGACGGATACTTTGCATATAAGGAAACGGCGGCAACCATCGCATCAAAATCGGAATCGCAAGCGGCCTCTTTCTCGTGCGCCCATATTGCTTTCAGCTTTTCGATTTCTGCTTTTGCTGTCCGCTTAGAAATGTAGACAGACACTCCGGCGGATGCCAAAACAGAAAAGGCGGAAACGCCGATTTCACCCCACGAAATACTCATAATTAATTCTCCAAAGCCCCGCGGGCGGCTTTGATAAAAATCCGCAGGGTTTCCTTATCCATTTTTTTCAAAAGCTCGACAGCTTCTTTCAAATCTTCATCTTCCATTACGCCCTCGATCTCCGGATCGGGGGCTTTTTTTGCGCCCTCCGAAGCTGCGGGGGCGGCTACATCGTCCGGCATAATGTCCTCTACGGAGACACCGAGATATTCGGCAATAGCGGGAAGGCGAACATTTGACGGCTTAGTTTTCCGCGTATTCCATTGGCTATAAATGCTATTTGATAGCCCTAATGCGCGGCTTAAATCGGCTCCATTTTTGCCCTTTTTGCTCAAGTAAAAGTTTATTTTGTCTATAGCGTCCATTTGCACCTCGTGGATATTGTGCAGTTCACCAAAACTAATAAAAACTAATAGAAAGTGGTTGACTTATAACTTCTAATTAGTTATAATAAGAATCGGCGGGAGGCAATACA
>OJRV01003017.1_pt1 | contig 14835 bp, 10 predicted proteins | sample 1599241 | NCBI WGS metagenome assembly OJRV01 (sample SAMN04168656, study PRJEB22393) | human gut metagenome | biome: human gut microbiome; feature: stool | host: Homo sapiens | collected 2014-03-17 | reverse complement strand
TTCAACTCACGAATGTCTACTGTCTGACTCATAGATTTTTTTCAATTATATTGTTACTATTTTTTACTTGCTTTTTTTAAGATGCACAAAATTAGAAATGTTAAATTCGTATTCTGCACTTTCGCAGTTAAATAATACTAACCTGCACAGAACTATTTTGTTTTATTTTACTTAAAAGAGAGAGTTTTTATTACAGTTTGCCACTCAGTATCTCAGTCTGGCGGGCAGCGGCTTTTTCAATGGAAGAACGATCACGACGGTCGATGCCGTACATTTCCGGTGCAGGCACCTCGATCACAGTGCCGATAGGCACGTTATTCGGGTCCGTTATGACAGCTCTGTTATATTCATACAGATATACCCAGAACAATTTGCTTCCGTAATATTTCAACGAGATCAGCGTCAGGCGGCTTCCCGGCTCGATCTTGACACGGGCAATGACTTTAGGCGAAACGGCTTCGGGTTCAACTTCCGGATTTTCCACCGTTGTTTCACCCACAGTCTGGGAGGAATCTTCATTGGCAAAAACGATTGTCGTATCCGGAACGGCTTCGGTCGCAACAGTCTCTCCTTTGGGAAAGACCGTATCAATCCTCAAGGGCTCTTTTTCCTTTTCGAAAAAGTACGTGCGATTCAGGTAAAGCCCAATATTGAATAGCATAAGAAGGAATACAAACATAGAAACAACGGCAATCCGCTTCGTGCGGGGCTTCTTTCTTTCCGCATCCGGACCAGTTTCTACCTCTTCGCTCGGACTGTCAGGTCCGGAACTATCTGAACGTTCGTCCACAACCGGTTCAAGGGTATCCATCCCTTCATCTTCGGGCTGCCCGGCAGGTTCTTCTTCTGAAAAGACAACCGGGTCTTCTTCCGGAGGAACAGCAGATCCCTCTTCCGAGAAGACAACAGGTTCTTCTTCGGGAAGATGTTTCTCTTCCGGTATCATCTCCTCAATCGATTCGTCTTCCGTCTCTTTTATGTTCGGTTCGTCCAACACGACATCCATATCGGTAAAATCGACATTCTCCCGCAGTTCGGTCGTTTCAAAAAAAGAGAACGGTTTATTGACAAGCTCCCGCAGTTCCTTGTCCGGCAGGAAGGAAAACTTGTAATGTTCCGGGATTACAAAACGTTCACCCGTATTCACATGAATGCTTTCACGCTTCTCCACCGGAATGATCTTAAAAGTACCGAGCCCTTTGACCTTTACCAGTTTATCCGTATAGACACCTTCCGACACGACCGCTATGAATTCTCTCAAAAAGCGCTCGGAACTATTCTTGTCCTTACCTGTATATTCGGCCAACAGACCGGCCAGATCCTGTATCGCCAGCCGGTTATTCATGGTCGCCTAATTCTTTTAGTTTATTCTTGACGGTCGTTCCGGGTTTGAACACCGGGACAAGTTTTGGGGGGACTAAATACCGTTTTCCGTTTGAAGGATTGACAGAGATCCGTTCCGCTTTTTTTTTCACCTCAAACTGACCGAAGCCCTGCAAATATATGGTGTCGTTATCTACCAGACGCGAACTGACGACGGAACTCAGGACAGAAAGCGTTTCAGCAACTTCCTGCGCAGTCCAACCCATACGGGCGGCAAGTTCAGTAACCAGTTCCTTATTTTTCATATCCGCGTCCATTAATAGATTATGCAGCTATATTAGTTATTTTTTCGTAAACCGACAAACATCTTTGCAGTTTTTATGTCAAATTAAAGTACGCTTCCATACAGGTCGAAAGCTTGCGCATCGTCAATCCGCACGTTATAAAACATTCCGGGAATCAACAGCTTCTCTTTAGAAACAAGTATTTCCGGGTCGACCTCCGGCGAGTCGAATTCCGTACGGCCGACATAGAAATCTTCTTCTTCCCGATCGATCATCACCTTGAATACCTTTCCGATCTTGGAGCCGTTCACTTCGGCCGAAATACCTTCCTGTATGCGCATCAGATAGTCCAACCGGTCTTGTTTGACGTCCGGATCGATATCATCGGTATAATGTTTAAACGAATAGGTCCCTTCCTCATGACTGTAAGCAAAGGCGCCCATACGTTCGAAACGGGCTTCTTTTACGAATTCGACCAGTTCTTCAAAATCCTGCTCGGTTTCCCCTGGATGGCCGACCATCAAGGTTGTACGCAGATGGATGCCGGGTACTTCTTCCCGCATCCGGCGTATCAAGGCATATGTTTCTTCTTTCGTGATGTTACGACGCATTTTCTTCAACATCGGGTCACTGATATGCTGAAGGGCGATATCCATGTATTTGCAAACGTTATCGCGTTCGCTCATCACCCTGAGCAGATCATAAGGGAAATGGGACGGATAACCATAATGCAAGCGGATCCATTCCACTCCCGGAATATCGGAGATGCGTTCCACCAGTTCCGGCAACGCATGGCGTTTATACAAATCCAAACCGTAATAAGTCAAATCCTGGGCGATCACCTGAAATTCTTTCACACCCTGTTTCACCAGCAGGCGAACCTCTTTCTCGATCTCTTCCATCGGTATGGACTGGTAACGCCCCGTACTGATCGGAATGGCACAATACGAACAGGTACGGTCACACCCTTCGGCGATCTTCAGGTAGGCGTAATGCCGGGGAGTCGTCAAGACGCGGTCGGCAGCCAATTCCCGGTGGTAGGATTTACCCAAATCGTTCAACAGTTCTTTCCAATTGAACTTTCCATAGAAACGGTCAACTTCCGGCAACTCATTCTCCAAGTCTTTTAAGAACCGTTCGGAAAGACATCCCATGACAAACAATTTACCGATCTTCCCTTTCTTCTTGGCCTCTCCCAGATCGAGTATCATATTAATCGACTCTTCCTGAGCATCTCCGATAAAACCGCAGGTATTCACAACAACGATTTCACCATTAATCTTATGGGGGTCATGTTCGACGGTATACCCGTTCGCCACGAACTGGCGCATAAGCTGCTCCGAATCCACCAGGTTCTTTGAACATCCCAGCGTTATAATATCTACCTTATTTTTCCTCATATATTATGGTACAACTCCCTTTATTCTCCGAAAAGGGAGTTTACAAATTCTTTTCTATTGAAAACCTGGAGATCCTCCATTCCTTCTCCCAAGCCGATGTACTTGACAGGGATACGGAAATGATCCGAAATACCGATCACGACGCCACCTTTGGCCGTTCCGTCCAATTTGGTAACCGCCAAAGCATTCACCTCGGTTGCAGCCGTAAACTGCTTGGCTTGTTCAAATGCGTTTTGTCCGGTAGAACCGTCCAATACCAACAAGACTTCGTGCGGTGCATCGGGAACCACTTTCTTCATCACATTCTTGATCTTGGTCAGCTCGTTCATCAGATTGATCTTGTTATGCAGGCGACCGGCGGTATCGATAATCACCACATCCGCCCCGTTCGCCTTTGCCGAACTCAACGTGTCAAATGCCACCGAAGCAGGGTCGGAACCCATCTTCTGCTTCACGATAGGCACTCCTACCCGTTCGCTCCAAATCACCAATTGCTCTACAGCTGCGGCGCGGAACGTATCGGCTGCTCCCAAATACACATTTTTACCGGCCTTCTTGAACTGATAAGCCAGTTTGCCGATCGTGGTCGTCTTGCCTACCCCGTTCACGCCTACGACCATGATGACATACGGCTTCTTGTCTTCCGGAACCGTAAACGACTCCAGGTCTTCCGTATGATTTTCTGTAAGCAGGGAAGCGATCTCTTCACGCAGGATCGCTGTCAGCTCACTGGTCGTCACATATTTGTCTCTGGCTACGCGGTCTTCGATACGGGATATGATTTTCAGTGTAGTATCTACTCCGACATCGGAAGTAATCAGTACTTCTTCCAGATTGTCCAGCACTTCGTCGTCCACCTTGCTTTTACCGGCAATGGCTCTGGTAATCTTAGAAAATACATTTTCTTTTGTCTTAGATAACCCCTTGTCCAGAGTTTCCTTTTTTTCCTTACTGAAAAAGCTAAAAATACCCATACCTTAATTATTGCTTAATTATTTCTTTTCTGAATGAGTGCGCTAAATTACTAAATAATTGACAATTGACAATTGACAATCGACAATTTTATTTGCACAACCTGATTTACAATCCAGACATTCCTCTTCTTTATTAATTGTCAATTGATTCAGTCCATTCTTCCCTTGTAATCTTCGTAGCCGAACTCCTTGTACATCACGAGCCGGTCCTCCTTGCTCCACAAAGCCAAGGATGGATGCGGGATTCCGTTGAACATGGTCGTTTTGACAATGGTATAATGGATCATATCTTCGAATATCAATTTATCACCCACTTTCAAGGGTTGCTCGAAAAACCAATCGCCCATATAGTCACCACTCAGACAGCTGTTTCCTCCGATACGATAAACAGGCTTTCCTTCTTCCGGCTCTATAGCCCCGCGAATCACCGGTTTATAGGGCATCTCTAGACAATCCGGCATATGGCAAGTGAAAGAGGCATCTATGATCGCGGTCTTGATACCATGATTCTCCACGATATCCACCACCGTCGTCAGCAGAAATCCGGTTTGCCACGCAAATGCGCTTCCCGGCTCCATGATGATTTCGAGGTTCGGATATTTGGCCTTGAACGCCTGCAACAGCCCGATCAGATGTTCCGTATCATAGCCTTTTCGTGTCATCAGATGCCCGCCTCCCATATTCAACCATTTGATATGCGGCAGGAAACGGCCGAAACGCTTTTCCACTTCTCCCAACGTCTTTTCCAGATCATACGAACTCGATTCGCAAAGCGTATGAAAATGCAAGCCCTCGACACCATCGGGCAACTGACCGTCCAAAAGGTCGCTAACCACTCCCATCCGGGAGCCCGGAGCGCAAGGATTATACAAATCCGTTTCGACATCCGAATATTCAGGATTGATGCGCAGACCACACGATACCCGGTTTCCGTCCGCCTGCACCATCGGATAGAAACGTTCGAACTGCGTAAGCGAATTGAACGTCACATGACTGCTGTATCTTAAAATCTCCGGGAAATCCGCTTCCGTATATGCCGGCGAATAGGTATGTGCCCGACTACCCATCTCTTCAAAAGCCAGCCTGGCCTCAAACTTCGAACTTGCTGTCGAATACGGAATATATTCACGCACGATCGGAAATGCTTTCCACATCGCAAACGCCTTAAAAGCCAGAATTACATTAACTCCCGCCCTCTCCTTCACGCTCTTGATCAGTGACAAATTACGGCGGAGCAACTCTTCTTCCATCACATAACAGGGAGATGGTATCATATTGAAGTCTATCATCCGGTAAGTATTTTTCTTTGATTCTGTTGGGCAAAGATACATAATAAAAAGCGAAAAACAAGAACAGGGCTTATCGCCTCCCTTCTTCTTATCGTACTTTTTTCCTAAAGATCCGTTAGTCCAAATCAAAACACACAGGCATGAAAATGAAATCCTCCACAACACCGGAAGCAAGAAGCCCTTTTTTCCTCATTAACAATTATTACCATAAGATACGTACCCTTATCTACTAAAATAAAGTAGATTTGCGAAAAGATAGTAATCTGAAATTCAAAAAAAACAACAAGACAATGGAAAGACTGACTGCACAAGAAGAAAGCGTGATGTTGTATATCTGGAAATTAGGATCATGTTTCATCCGTGACATACTGAACGAAATGCCCGATCCGAAACCGCCCTACACCAGCGTGGCATCGGTGGTCCGGAACCTTGAAAAAAAGAAGTACGTCACCCCGAAGAAATTCGGAACGATCACACTCTTTTCTCCACGTGTGAAAGAAGCGGAATACAAGCGTACTTTCATGTCGAATGTCGTACAAAATTATTTCACCGGTTCTTATAAAGAAATGGTTTCCTTCTTTGTCCGCGATCGTAAATTATCCAAAAGCGATTTGCAGGACTTGATGGATCAGATCGAAAAGGAAGAATAATCAATTATAAAGATATCAATATGATAACTCCGATACTAATCTATTTTCTAAAGGTAAATCTGGCGTTGGCATTTTTATATATCTGTTATCGCCTATTATTCCGTGACGATACGTTCTTCAGGTTACGCAGAGGGGTGTTATTGTCGATTTACCTGATCGCATTCCTTTACCCTTTACCGGATTTAAGCGGCTGGTTATCCACCCAGACAAGCGTAGCAGGTATAGTCGGCTACTATTCAGGGTTGCTACCTAAAGAAACAGTCCTGACAGCAAGCAATGAAATAGCCGCCTCCGACTGGAAAGAAGCCGGGCTCAAGGTTATGCAAGTTATCTGGCTGGCAGGAGCCGGCCTGTTGCTGTCCAGGTGTCTGGCGGAGCTGTTCACTGTTTCTCGTTTACACCGGAAATGTAGGAAAATCACTTTGAACGGCACCGAAGTTTGTATCCTTCCGGAAGCGGAAGCCTCCTACTCCTTTTTCGGCTGGATTTTCATTTCATCCGATCCGCATCAACGGGAAAGGCTTGATGACATTTTGATCCATGAACAAACACATGTCCGCCAATGGCATTCGATCGACATGATGGCTGGTGAAATCATCTGTATCGCCTGCTGGCTAAATCCGTTTGCCTGGTGGCTAAAGAAAGAGATCGGTATAAATCATGAATTTATCGCAGATGAACAAGTCATGCTTGCCGGATTCGACAAAAAAGAATACCAGTACCATCTGATCGGAGTAAAACATCCCAATACGGCTATTGCAAATTTATATAACAATTTCAGTGTCTTACCACTTAAAAAGAGAATTACTATGTTAAACAAAAAAAGAACGAACAACGCCAGAAAAATGAAATATCTGGCACTGGTTCCAATGGCCGCAGGCTTGCTATTGCTCAATAATATCGATGCGATGGCACGTGTTTTGAATGAAAAGGTAGCAGAGGTTATCCAACAGCCGACTGCTCTCGCCACCACTACTGTTTCCAAAATGGAAGCAGCCAATCCGCTTCCACCGGAAAAAGACAAGATTTATGACACATGTGATATCATGCCGGAATTTCCGGGCGGGCAAAATGCATTATTGCAGTTTCTTGCTAAAAACATAAAATATCCGACAGAAGCCCAGCAACAGGGAAAACAGGGAAAAGTAGTCGTCACATTCGTTATCGAAAAAGACGGAAGCATCACAAACGCCAAAGTGACACAGGCTTTATATCCCTCATTGGATGAAGAATCCTTACGGATTGTCAAGTCGATGCCCAAATGGACTCCGGGAAAGATGAAAGACGGAAAAGTCGTCCGCGTACAATATACCGTCCCGTTAACTTACCGATTGCAGTAGCCTGACAGTATTTCCCTTTTTGAGCAGGACACAAAAAAGGCATGCAATCTTCAAAAATGCTGCCAGGCGATATACGAAGATCACATGCCCCACGCTCCTCTCGAAAAGGGAGATGTTTTTATAAATTACCACGGCTTACCCGCAGAAGAGTAATAGAAAGAATGATACAAAAGTACTATTTTTTTCCTTTAAGGCCTACATGTTTCGCCTGATGGCGCCCCGGATCGAAATTCTTGCGGGAGCCATCGGGCCAGATGACTTCGGCTGTCGTTCCTTCGGGAACGGAAAGGGTGGCCTGTATCTTTTTACCTTTGCGTTTCAGCGACACCTCTATCTTGCCGAAATGCGTATCTACTGTAGCAGAGGCTTCGGTCAAAGTGCCCATTTGGGGACAAACCTTGAAGGAACGAAAACCTGGAGAGGTAGGTTCTATACCGCACACTTTCTGACTCAGCAACGTAAGAGGGCCACCACTCCATGCATGGTTGATCGTACCACCTCCGAAACCGTCCGGACCGATTCCCCATCCTTCGAACAAGGTCGTATATTCAGGATAATCCATCATTTTCGCATAGCGTTGCTTCATCCTCTCTAAAGCAAAGGCCGGTTCATTCATTTGGAACAAGGCTTCGAGCACATACTTTTCCATATAGGGACTGGCATGGCATTCCTTCTTCAGGACTTTTACCAGAGCAGGATATTTATCAGCGGAAGCTAAACCGGAAACGACAGCCATCGCCTGTGCACGGTCGTCCGTTTCTCCCTTATAGCCGGGAGAACGATATGCTGATCCTGTCCAAAACTTTGTGTCGAAGCATTTCCCTATACTGTACATCATACGGCCGATCTCATCGGCATCGGCTGTTTTTCCAAGTTGGAGGGCAAAAGCTTTCTCTGCTTTCAAGGCCAAATAATACCAGCAATTTACCAACACGCCCATATCGATGTTTTCTCCCCAGTCACCCCAGCTCCAATCGCCGTCACGCTCGATAACCAGGCCGCTCTTATCTACTTGCCATACTTCGTGCAGATAGTGGTGCATTCGGTCATAAATACCGGCGACAAAGCTACTGTCGCCACTATAATAATACTGGGTATAGAAACCGTACCAACCTACCGAAGCCAACATTTGCAATGGCAACTCTTTCCGCCAGTTACCAGCCGGGGCCGGAGCGAAAATCACACCGTCTTCGCGTTGCCAGTTCATCAGTTCGTAGATGCCTTTCAGCGCCAGTTTATGGCTAGAGGGAGAAAGGGCATAGAAAGCCTCGCCCAATTCGTTCACCTCGTCACCCCACCATTGCGCCCGTTCGCGGTCCGGACAGTCCATATAACTATCGCGCATCGTTATATATAAGGTGCGGGCCGAACGTTTCCAAAGTTCGTTCATGAACGGATCATTGCAACTGAAAGAACCTGTAAATTCGGTATCGTAACCGGTCTCCCGGAATTTCACATCCAGCACCTTCACGCCTTCCGGCAGGATATATTGCATCTCGTGACCGTTCATCCAGCCTAAACTCTCATATTCCTGCACGCCGTCGCGCGTGACATATTCAGCGCGGACGTTGTATTGAGAACCGCCCTCATAGTTGTCCGTCCGGATATGGATCACCTTGCCGGCAGGAGCTTCCACTTTCAGATAAGGAGTCACTTGGCTGTTATAAGGCAGGCGACAATAAAGCGTATCGCCGGCAGACGACCGGCGGACACTGACATACGGTTTCAAGCCATAGTCTTTCCATAGGGGTACTGGACGCTCGACCAATTTTCCTAAAGGGGCGATCCCGACAGACGAAATAATTTCAGCATTCGGCATCTTGCCTGTGTAGCCGGGCTGATTCCAGCCGGACATTTCCATCCTGGCATCGAAACGGATATTACTTTCCGGCAAACGATAATTCGGATAGGGCGCCTCAGTATCCTGATAGGCATCATATACGGTGCATTGCCAGCTCTTGTCGGAAACGATCTCGACACCAGGAGCGATAGCTTCAAACAGCAAGGCAGCCAGACCACTGTTCACATGGCTGAATCCGCTTTTACCGAAATGCCAGACCAGCACAGCAATCGTATTCTCGCCATTTTGCAAATAAGGAGCTATCTCTACCGGATCGTAGTAGGTGTCATACGGAGAAGGTCCCCGTTTAAGCCCGCCTTCAAAGACAACCAGGCGACCGTTTATCCACAACCAATATTTGCTATCGGCAGCGATGCGGGCGGTAAGAGTTTGCGGAACCTTGTCTATATGGACGATTTTACGGAAAGCCAACCAGGTGTTCGTCTTGCTCTGACAACGTTCCGTATTGATCCAATGGGCTTTCCAGCCGGATTCAGCCTGGCCGGAAGCGATACATCCGATTAACAGTAACAACAGAAAATAATGTTTCATGGTATTCTCGTTTAATAAGTTTTCACATGTGTACCAGACCCGACTGTTTCCGTCTTATCGCCGACACGGATATCCGCCGTACAGCCGGACGGGATCGTCACGGTAAGAGTAACTTTGCCTCCTTCCCGTTTCCATTCGCTCGAAATCAAGCCCCGTACAGAATGATACTCACCTTTCACCCAATCCATTCCTTCCACGAAATGAGGCGTAATCAGAATATGGCGGAAACCTGGTTCAACAGCATCGTAGTTGATACCAGCAAGCTGATTCATCATCCAAGCAGAGACATCTCCCATAAAGACATGATTCAGGGAGGCGTCGCGGAACTCAGGACTTAACGTCCAGGTTTCAGGCAACGTCGTATATCCCATCGTTTCCACCCAATAGCCCCAAGAGGGAGCTTCCGTCTTCGTAATCATCTTCATGGCATCCTCGACATAGCCGTAGCGGGTCAGCATGGCCGGAACAGACTTGCTTCCGAGCAGGCCGAAATCGAGGAAATGGTTGTTGGCACGCACGACCTCGCAAAGTTTATCGGCGACCAACTGCTCCTTACCTTCCGGTACGATTCCTAAATAGAGGGCAATCGCCTGTGCCGTCTGGGTTCCTTCAGCATAGACCCCCGTTTCGGGATTGAAGAACTTACGGTTGACCAAGGCCTTCAACTCGTCGGCTTTCTGCCGATAAGGGGCGGCATCTTTACCCAACAGTCCGGCGAAACGGGCCATCAAGGTGTAATCCAAATAATAATAAGCAGTAGAGGTATAAGTGTTATTGGTCGTAGACTTCCAGTACACCCAATCTCCTAAACCGAAGGTCAGGTAACCACCGTCCTTCTCTTTTGCTTTCAAATAATCCAAATAGCGCAACATCGTAGGATACAGGTTCTCGATACTGCGTGTCTCACCATAATAATTATACAAAGCATTCGGGATGATAAACATGGCAGCATCCCATACCGGGCCGGGCCATTCACCATATCCCCAGCCGCTGGAGGGGATAATACCGGAGATCTCACCGGCTTCGCGCTGGTTATCAATGAAGTCGTTCATCCATTTCTCATACAAGGTGATGGCGTCGAAACCTAACAGGCCGAGGTCGATTGCTACATGTGCATCGGCCGTCCAGCCGTTCTTTTCACGCTGCGGGCAATCGGTCGGAATACTGTGCAGGTTGCTACGATAGGCTTCCATTGTCGCCTTCCATATCTTGTTCAACAACGGATCGGAGCAGGAGAAGGAGCCTACGGGCTCTACCGCTGTGTGCATGAACAGTCCGGTCAGACTCTCTTTTGTCAGGACTACGGGAGCCGAACTTTCAACTTCCACATGCTGGAAACCATGATAGGCGAATGAAGGCATAAAGATTTCCTCTTCACCTGTTCCTTTCAGTGTGAACACATCCATCTGGAAAACCTCTCCCGGTTTCACAGGATGATAATAGACATCTATATTTCCCTGTTCCAGACGACCGTCTGTTTTCAGCAACTCTCCATGCTTCAAAGTGATCCGCGTACCGGGAGCACCTTTCACCTTTAATCGGGACAGACCGGCAAAATTCTTTTCGAATGAAAATACATAAAGTTTATCGCTGAACTTCTTCATCGAGACAGGCTGCAATTCTTCCGTAATCCGGATACCCGGCATCTGCTGGGCGGCCAATAAGGGAGCCGGAGCTTCCGTAACTTGTACCGGATCCCACTTGCTGTCATCGAACCCTTCCGCGTTCCAACCATTTTCTTCCAACGTGGCATCGTATTTGTCACCGCTGTAGATGTTGTTATAGGTATAGGGACCGGTCGCGGTATGCCAACTTTCATCGGTGGCGATGACTTCAGTCGTACCATCGGTATAGCGTAGGCGCAATTCACAGAGCATCCGGGGACGGTTACGCCAACGGGCAGTCTCGAAATTCCAGACAGCTTTGGATTGTACATTGTGCCAGCCGTTACCCAAAACGGTAGCGATAGCGTTGCCACCCGGTTTTAAAAGAGAGGTTACATCATGTGTCACATATAGGATACGTTTGTCGAAATGCGTATAGCCCGGATCAAGATAGTTCTCTCCTACCCGCTTACCGTTGATAAACAAATCGTAATAACCAGCGGCAGCCACATACACGCGGGCTTCTTCAATCTCTTTTCCCAATGTAAAAGCTTTGCGGAACATGGGGGCCGGCTCGAACTCCTTATCGTGACTGTCAGTTATCCATTTTCCCGACCAGTCGGACGACTTGAATTTGGCAGTCTCGAAAGTAGCCGTTTCCGAAGTCTCGCAAATGTCTCCATCCTGATCCCATACCGTCACATTCCAATAGTAACGGGTATGCGGTTCCAATGTCATATTATCGGTATACGGTTGCAGGTTATCCGGCGAGGTCCCGATACGGATTTCCGAACGGGAAGCCAAAAAGTTCTTCTCACTTCCTTTGTATTCCCAAGTGAAACGGGGACTTTTCGTATCCAAACCGATCGGTTCGCGCAGGTATTCTGTTCGCAGGTTCACCGGAACCGTAAGCTCGTTTTTACCTTTGCAACCCATCAGCGAGAAGAAGGCAAGTGAGCAGATCAACAGCGTGTTTTTTTTTACCATATCTTTATCTGATTTGATTATCGTACAACTTTTACTTCGGACGGAGCATCGATCCGACTCCGTACTTTCCCGTCAGCGCCTTTTTCGTGACGGATAGTGATCACACCGTAAGGAGTCGGGAACGTTCCTTCCACCCACTCCAAGTCACCTAAATGCGGTGTGATCCGGACAACGCGGCAACCCGGCTCCACAACCTGGACACCCAACACATATTCACTCAGCCAGGAAGTCGGACCAGAAGCCCAACCGTGACAAAGGCTATGGCGGAAACCTTTATAACAATAAGCCCCGTAATCGCCATGAATATCTTTCTTGCCTACCGGAACCAATTCATCGATGCGAGAAGCGCCGGGCAACCAGTCTAAGTTGAAATCTTCCCAAAAAGTAGTTGCACCCAAATCGAGCATCGCACCCCAGAATTGGCGTATCACGTCGATCGCCCCTTGATAATTGCCGGCAGCAGCCATCGCTCGAAGCATATAATAACCATAAAAAGTAGAGAATCCATGCCCTCCATTAACTGCGAGATATCTCCGATCGGCCTCTTCCGGCTTCATCAGTCCGGCCAACGCCAACAGGGAAGCTGCCTGTTTCGATCCAGGAGCATCCGGAGCAACACCTGACTTCAGGAAAGGTTTTATCACCTTCGAAGCGGCCTTGGTCATCCTGTTTCCTACAGCCTCGCATTCTGCCGCCAACGCATCTTCGCCCAACACCTTACAAAGTTCGTTTCCGGCTTTCATCGCCTGTAGCATCAAGGCTTGCAAGCCGGCATCGATGGCAACCGGATTTTCACTGGACGGCCAATCGAGGAAACGTCCTCCTCCGTCGAGCTTCTCGACGCCGTCGTCACCGACTTTGGAGATCAAAAGACGGAGCAAACCGGTCAAATAGTCTTTCTGTTCCTTCAAGTAAGCCAAGTCCCCCTGATAGTAATACCAGTCGCGCTGGATCAGCAACCACCAGATGGAGTAACTGCACATCCCGTTCATCCAGCCAGGCAACGGCGTTGCATCGCGGATAAAATCAAGGCTTTTCGGTATCACCTCGTTATATCCGAAAACAGTGTTGACCGTCATCACTTCCGGATGCAAATCACCAATCCAGACCAAACGGTCACGTTTGATGCCGTCCCAAATATACTCCTGCATATTCAAATGTACCGTATAAGCACCAGTCTGCCAAATCCGGTTCAGCCGTTCGTCGTTGCAACGAAATGAGCCTTTATATGGGATGTCCCGAAAAACGGAAATGGCACGTATTTCTTTAATATGCAATTCGACGGAATCGTCCAAAAGATCAATCCGGGCAAACCGAAACCCGGAATTACCCACTTCCATAACCCCCAACCAGGGTAGGCGAATAGTAAAATCGCGCATGGCATGATCGTTGGAAGCACCGTTCACCCCATCTATATCACACATGGCTTCACTTACCGACTCACCCAAACGGATCCGGACAGCGACTGGTTCGTGCGAAGCCGGCATGCCGGTTACTATTTGCAAGCCGCCTTGCAGTTCTTTTCCAAAATCAAGAAGGATGGCAGGATGCTGCCGGTCGGTGCTCGAAAGCTTACAGATGTTATGATTCACAAGATTGGATTGTCCGTTTCCAGAAAGAAGCAAATGGTTTGCACCCTGTATCAACTGGCTTTCCTGTTGCCAGACAATGCGTGCGGGAGGTAGATATTCGCGTACACGACTATCGCGCTGCCGGGCGGACAATGATACGGCAAAGAATAGAGATATAAGAATAAATAATGTTTTCATGGTATATGGTATTTATATGAATGATGATTTACCGGTGTAGTGACAAACAAAGCTATACCTCGTTGCTATAAACACACCTATAAATCATCATTTACGATCGTAACCTATCACAAACCGAAGGCCGGAACCAAATCATCCAACTGCTTATCAGTCATGCCGGCGGGTTCGTATCCTGCCATGCGTGCGCTGAAATAGATTTGGGCGGACTTGCTTAGCGTGTCGATTGCGTCAAAACATTCGATCAGGTCTTCACCGACTGCCAAAATACCATGTTTTTCCCAGAATACGACATCGTGCTTTTCCAATTGTTTAATGGTTGCACGTGCTAAATCCAGTGTCCCAGGTATTTCATAGGGAACAATACCGACTCCTTTCGGGACAATGATACGACATTCGGGAATCATGCTCCACAACGTACGGGTGATGACATCCGAATCCAAGAACGGTTTACAATGCGTCATGCCGATCAGGTCGGTCGGGTGCGTATGCAAAACGACTCTGTTATCACGGCCCAGGCCACGCAGATAATTATGCATCATCAAGTGCGAAGGCAACTCGGAAGTAGGCAAAATCAATTGTTCAGCAATAATATCATAACTTTTTCCATCCCCGGCGATACGGATCAGGGAACCGTTGGCCAACGGTTCCTGTGCTACATAACGCATCCGCTTTCCTGTACCGGTGACATAGAAAATATGTCCGGCAAGAGCGGTCATCGCTTCTTGTAAAGGGATAGCCGGTCCCAGTGCGGGAAGTGCTTTTTCGAAATCGTTCATCAAGTCGGTCAGGTTTACGGAAATGTTACCACCGTTACGTTTCGCCC
>OJRV01003011.1_pt1 | contig 14869 bp, 15 predicted proteins | sample 1599241 | NCBI WGS metagenome assembly OJRV01 (sample SAMN04168656, study PRJEB22393) | human gut metagenome | biome: human gut microbiome; feature: stool | host: Homo sapiens | collected 2014-03-17 | reverse complement strand
GCGTACGGTTCGCATCCGTAAGGTCGTCGGTTCGATCCCGATTGGGTCCACCAAAATGGAAATCGCCGTGGTAAAAACCACGGCGATTTCTCGTTTGACCACAGAAATACCACAGACAGGTTCTGGTTTGACCACTTAAGGGCACTCCTTTTCGGAAGGAGTACCCTTTCTTGTTTACTGTCCCGCAAAATCTGAGGTGGCATTTTTGTGTTTTACGTTTGCAGTACCAGACTTTCCTCGCCCCTGAGTTCGGCCCAAACCTCATCATAGTATTTCTGCACTGTTGTACGGTCCATGTTCAGCTCTCTTGCGATTTTGGCTTTATTGGTCACTTCAAGGTACGCCCGCAGATAGGCAGCGATGGCTTTCTTCTTGGGGCTGACCCCGTCGGAATACTCCGTGCTGGCCCCAGAGCGCAGGGCGGCGATCTCCGTCTTCATCTGGAGGATCAGTTCCTTCAGTTTCTCCTCGCACTCCTTCTCTGTGTGTCCGTAGACATTCCGGGAGTGCTTTTTGCCGTCCGGCCAGATGGGGGAGTATCTTCCCTCCCAGAGGTTTTCTTTGATCTGCTTGAGGTAGCCGGTTCCTGGCCTGCGGCGGGCGGGCTGGACGGGGGTGAACTCCGGCTCCGGGCAGGCGGCCTTTTCTTCCTTTCCGGCCGCTGCCGCCTCTACGCCTGCGATCCCCTGGTCGATGCTTATCGCCGCCTTCCGGCGCATCTCGTCGGTGATGTGGGTATAGGTATTCAGGTTGGTGGCGGAGGAGACATGGCCGATGATGGCGGAGAGCGTCTTTACATCCATTTCGTTTTCCAAGGACATGGTGGCAAAGGTATGGCGCAGATCGTGAAATCTGACGGACTTGCACCCGGCCCGCTTCAGAATGACCTGAAGGCGCTTGCGCACATAGCCGGGATCGATGGGCTGGTCCGGCTTGATTCTCGACGGGAACATCAGGTCAGAGAAGATGCCCTTTTTGTACTCCGCCAGCACCTCCAGCATGGCGGGCGGCAGGATGATGGCGCGGTTGGCCGCCTTGGTCTTGGGTTCGCTGACGATCAGCTTTCCGCCCACCGGACAGAACTGCTTGTCGATGCGAAGCTTTCCCGTGGCGAAGTCCAGATCATCCCACCGGAGGGCCAGTAGCTCGCCCCGGCGCATCCCGGTGGTCAGGTCCAGCAGGAACAGCTCGTACATTCCCTCCGCCTTGGCCTGGATGAGGAACCGGCGCATCTCCTCCTGGGTCAGCACTTGCATCTCCCTCCCCTTGATAGGCGGGAGCCTGCACCCGGCCGCAGGATTGCCGTGGATCAGTTTCGCCTCCACCGCCCTGTCCAGGGCCATCTGGCAGACAGCGTGGCAGCTTCGCACCGAGCGGTCTGCCATGCCCTTTCCACGCTTTTCCGCATTGTTCTTTCTGCCGCGCTCCTTCATGGTCCGAAAGAACTGCTGGAGGTCAGCCTGGGTCAGCCGGTTGAGCTGGATGCTGCCCAGGCCGGAGATCAGGTGGTTATAGATCCAGCCCTCATAGCCCAGCTGGGTGGTGGGCCGGAGCCGTGGCTTGGAAAAATTCTGGTACCAGTAGTCCAACCATGCCCCAAAGGGCATATCAGGCCGTACCTGAGTGGGGCGGTGGTTGCCGCACTGCTCCTTCAGCTGTTCCAGCTTCTCCACGCATTCCTTCTTCGTCTTGGCCAGCACATTTTTTGTTTTGGGATTGCCGGCCTCGTCGTAGCCCACTACCACCCGGCCCTCCCAGCGGCCGTCCTTCCGCAGACGGACGGTACCCTCGCCCCGTTTTCTCTTTCCTGCCATGCTCTCACCTCACCATGATACTTTCCATGAATCCGCCCACGATCTCGCTGGCCCGTTTCTGCATATCCCCCGTCACATGAGTGTAGGTATCCAGGGTAAAGGATGCCTAGGTGTGGCCCAGAATACCCGAGAGGGTCTTGACGTCCACCCCAGAGGGCTAGGGCGTGAGTGGCAAAGGTATGCCGTAAATCATGGAATCTGATACTGGGCAATCCCGCCTTTTTCAACAGCTCCTTCATGCGGACGTAGGCAGCATTGGGACGGGTGGGCCGCTCCGGGTGGAGAGGATCAGGGAAGATCCACTCTGTATAGGAGCGTTTCCTGCGCTCCGATAGAAGCTGGGCCGTGCTGGGCGGCAGGGTGATGATCCGCTTCCCGGCCCCGGTCTTTGTCTCTCCGGCGGTCAGCCCGCCGCCCCGTTCCGCATGGATGGTCCGTCGGACGGTGAGAGTGCCGTGGGCCTCGTCGAAGTCCTGCCACATGAGGCCGCAGATCTCTCCCCGGCGCAGGCCGGTAGTCAGCTCCGCGTAGAAGAAGCCGTGCCAGACCTTGCCCTCCTGGATCACCTCCATGAACCGCTCCAGCTGAGCGTCGTTCAGGACTTGCTTGGGCGCGGCCTTTTTTCCCGACAGGACGATGCCGTCGGTGGGGTTCCTGGCAATCAGGTTTTCCTGCACCGCCGCGTCTAGGGCCTCGTGGAGGACACCGTGGATACGGCTGACGGTGGAGCCAGCCAGCTTGTACCCGTATTGTGGGTGCTCCTCCTGGCGGCCGTGCTCCTGGAGCTCCCGGTACATCTGGCGGATATCCTCAACGGTAATTTTTCCCACCGGCTTGTTCCCCAGGCGGGGCTTGATATTTCGCTCGACATATCCCCGGTATCCTTCCAGTGTGGAGGGCCGCACCGAGGGGGCGGCGTACTCCTCCAGCCAGCGATCCGGCTACTCGCCAAGGGGCATTTTGCTCTCCTCCCGCAGATCCACATCCCGGTACTCCTCGATGTTTCGATGGAGCTTTGCCAGCAGTTCCTTCTGACTTCCAGCAGACAAGTAGCGGAAGATGGAGTCGCCGTTGCTCTTGTGGCCAACCACGATTCGGCCCTCCCAACGGCCATCTTCTCTTTTTCTGACCATACCGTCGCCGGATGGCCTGCGTTTTGCCATAGGCTATTCCTCCTTATTCTGGTCGATCAGGCTACCGTCGTCCTCGTCCAGAGCCTCCAGAATCATGCGTACTCCCAAACGGAATCCCAGGATGAAATTTTCCAGGGCCATGGTGCTGCCGATCTCGTTCTCCGCGTTGATGAGCCGGAGCAGCAATGCTTTTTCCTTGTCCTCCAACAAGGCGGTGAGCTTTTCCTCGCACTCCGCCGACTGTTCCATGGCCTTTTTCAGTGCAGTCCCCGATTTGACGATCTGATCGTTGGGCGTGATGTTTCCGAAGTACAGGTCTTCCAATGTGTCTCGCATGTGTGCCGCCTCCTTATCAGCAACACACAATACCACAGAAACAGAAAATAGCCAGGGGCACGGCGTACTATTATCAAATTGTTATCATTGGGGGGGCAGTTCACAGTTGTCAGCTCCCACTGGGTATCAGATCCTGAGGTCTTTTTGTTGTTTACAGTGCTGTAATTTTTGAGGGGAGTCACATCCCACCCATGACCATTCCGCCCTGGTTCTGCTCCTCCTCGTGGTCATCCGGCTTGTGGCCCAGAGCGATTTTCTTCTCCTGGATTTTTCTCCGGAGTTTTCTGTCGACATGAAGGCCGGCGCCAGATCGGGGCAGAGAGTAGTCCTCAAAGAGCCGGCTCATGTGGTAGAGCAGGCGGGTGGCCGCCAACATAATGGAGGGCGGACGGAGGGCGTTTTGTCACTCCAAAAAGAGCTGGGCGTACTGGTTCCCCCTGGGCGGCAGAGCGGCTGAACCAGGCCATTGCCCGGGTCTGGTCGTGAGTCACGCCCTGCCCTGTTAGGTACAACTTGCCCAGCATATACTGGGCATACTGGTTGCCCGCTTCCGCCGACTGGCTGAACCACTCCACAGCTTTGATGGTATCTTTGGCCACCACCTCGCCGGTCAGATACTCCTTACCCAGCCGGTAGGCGGCGAAGTGGCTTCCACTCTCCGCAGCCTGTTTCAGCCAGCGGATGCCCTCGTCCGGGTCCCGCACTTCCATATCGGCAGAGAGAAACAGTTTGCCCAGAGCATACTGTGCCTCTGGCAGACCATGCTCTGCCGCCTGGGTGAACCAGTCTTTCGCCTTTTGACTGTCTGGGATCAGCAGGGGCCCGTCCCGATAGAGCTGACCCATCAAGTACTGAGCATGGGTGTCGCCTCGCTCCGCCAGCCACTCCAATTCCTCCACCGCGCCATCCCGGTCTGCCAGAGAAAGGTACTCGTCCCGGATGATCTGCCGCAGTTCCCAGCAGGCATCAGACTCACCACGCACCCACTCCGCCTCGTCGTGGCCGGCCAGGTTCGCATCCTCGAAAGCGATTTCCCCCAGACGGATACGCTCCGCCTCCTGGATGACGGCGTTCTTGATCTGCCGGAACTCTTTCTCCTGGGACAGTGTTTTCTTCTCTCTGGGCTTGTCGTGGTAGTAGCTGTCCACCTCACTTTGGAGAGCGCACCATTGTTCGTAGCACTCACGGACCTCTGGCAGCTCCTCCAGCCTGTCCACTACCTCGTCCACGGTTTTCTTGACGGACTTGGGCAGGTAGCCGTAGGACTTCTTACCCTTGACCGTTTTCAATTGTGCAGAGAGCGTCTGCATCAATTCCTCCACTTCCGGGTGGTTGCAGATACTTCGTGCCATCTCCTGTGTGAGTTTTCGGATGGCCCTGTGTGTCTCCCGCACCAACTCATCCCGTGACCGGGATTTCTGCTCGTAGGTGTGTAGCATCTCCTGCTGGAAGATTTGATTGGTCAGCTTTGATTTGATATTTCGGATGCCTTCCCACGTCAGGTATGCCTCGCTTGGCACCGTTGACCATGCCATCATATGGACATGTGGGTGCTCACCCTCGTCATGGAAGGCGGCATACCAGCGGAAGTGATTCGGCGGGATGTTCATCGCGGCGGCGATGTCGTTGCAGTTTGCCCGGAGCAAATTCATCCACGCCCTGGCATTGTCGTAGCCAAGACGGGCGGCATCCTCCCGCTTCAGGGAGATGATGTGGGTCCACACGTTGCCGGTGTACTGATCCAACTCCCGCATTGCTTTCTCCAGATCCACGCCGTCCTCGTCCCCAAAGAGGCCGTGATCTCCCAGTCGCTCCGCCCTGGGCCGGGTGGCGATGTACTCCATGTAACCTTCTAACTGCTGCACCGCCGACCAGTTTTCCTCCAGCACCCTGGTGATGAAGGCCAAGGTATTGGCCTTGGTATGCTTGGCTCCGTAGTCAGAATACTCCTCCAACTTTTTGGATGAAGGGAAATCTTTCGTCAGTTTTCTGACCAGCTGCTCCTGCTTCCTGGTGGGTGGACGGTCATCCGGAAGGATCTCCACACGCTCCCGTGTCCCAATGTACCGCAGGTAGCCGCTGACAGAATTGCTTCCATCGCACTTGAGATAGGGACTTTTCAGAATCAGTCTTGCCACTCATCGTCCTCCTCCCAGGCTCCACGCGCTCGCTGTTCCAGCGAGATGCGGCCGTTGGTCTTTCTCACATTTTGTACACTCTCCGACCGCCGACGGCGCAGATCCTCGTCGCTGAACTGATAGGCATCGGCCAAGATACCAGCCACCATGTCCTGTTCCACCGTCTGCCGGAAAGCGATTGAGGACAGCCGTTCCTCCAGCTGTCCCAGCCGTCCGTCCAGGTAGGATTTGATGGAGGTGGGGAGGAACAGACCGGCGTCGTTGGCGCTGAGGTAGTCCAGATAGAAGTCCACAGCTTTCTCGATAAAAGCAGTGAGACTTTGGCTGCCGTCCTCCTGATACCGACGCTCCAGGATCGCTTTCTTTTCCGGTGACAGGTAAAAGGGAAATTTCTTTTTCCGCCCATAAACGGCTCCTTTCCGGGGATTGACCCCTGTTTTTTTGTTGTGGCAGTAGGTGTTTCGGGATAGTGACCGCAGGAGAGATAGCACAGGCCGGATCATGACCCCATTTTCGGTCACCTGAAAAACTCCCGTAACTGCCCGCACTGCGGGCAGTTGTGACTGGCTGAAGGAGCCGTCGGCGACCCCGGCCTTTATCCTGCTATACTTTCAACCGGTAGGTTCAGCGGAAAAATATCCGCAAATCATGCACTTTGGTATCCTCGCCATAGCTGGCGATGATATACTGTCCCCGCAGACAGAGGTCCCCTTCTCTTATCCCTGCGGCACTGTCCGCTCTATGCAGCATGGGGCCTCTCCCTTATGCGTGTTCATTGTTGAGCCGGATGCGGGTCTCTCCGCTGATTTTGAAGCAGGATATGACGTATAAGGCCGCGAGGACTGTCTGCAAAACTCTTTTGGGGATGGTGGTCACAAATGTTTATCGTCGGTATCGACATTGCAAAGCGCGCCCATGTGGTCAGCGTCATGACCTCTGAAGGCCAGATTGTCTGCAGGCCCTTCTCCATTCGCAATAACTGCTCGGGGTACAATCTGCTCCTGGAACGTCTGCGTAAGATCTCCAACATCAAAAGCATGTTCACCATTGCCATGGAGTCCACTGCCCACTACTGGCTTCCCCTCTATACCCGTCTGCGTCGAGAGGGCTGGAATGTGCTCGTTATGAATCCACTCCAGACCCACGCCGTGCGGGAGCTGCTCATCCGCGAGACCAAGACAGATGCCGTGGACGCCCAACTCATTGCAGATGTGGTTCGCTTTGGCCGGGTCCGGTCCAGCAGTGTCCCCCAGGAGGAATTGCTGGCCCTCCGGGAGTTGTGCCGCAACCGTTTCTACCTTATGGACCTGGCCAGCGATCTGAAGAGGAAGATCACCGCTCTGTTAGACCAGGTATTCCCGGAATTTGAAACTCAATTTGACTCTATTTTTTGCAAATCCGGTCTTGCTGTGCTGCGGCGATACCCGACGCCGGAACGACTGGCAAAGGCCCAGTTAGGAAAACTCACTGAGATTCTCCAATCCGCCAGTAACGGCCGCTTTGGGGAGTGGAAGGCGCGAGAGGTGCGTGAATGTGCCCGAATCAGCTTTGGCCTCCCGGATTCAGAGGGCGTTTATTCTACTTTGATTCTGATGTACCTGGAGCAGATGCAGCATCTGATAGACGCTGCTGCCACTCTGGAGCGTCATATTTTGGAGCATTTCTCTCGATTCCAGACCACTCTCACCTCTATCCCTGGTGTGGGTCCTGTCCTGGGTGCAGCGATCCTCAGTGAGATCCGAGACATCTCCGTATTCTCTTCCTCGGACAAACTGGCCGCCTACGCCGGTGTGGACCCCAGAGTAAAGCAGTCCGGAGAGACGAAATTGGGCGGCGTCCATATGTCCAAGCGCGGTTCCCCATATCTGCGCCGGGCCATTTGGAGGGCCAGTGTCGTAGCGGTCCAGCACGATCCCATGTTCAAGGCGTACTACGAAAAGAAAGCCGCGGAGGGCATGCGCTACATGAATATCATTGGCCATGTGACCCGGAAAATGACAGCCGTGATCTTCGCCGTTATGCGAGACAACAAGACCTACCAGCCCATCATGCCTTCCGCTGCGTAGCTCCCTGCCCATAGGTCCAAGCCCGGAACGCCCGTGTGCGGGCCTGCTTCTTTGCGCCCTTTTTCTGCTTCATATATTCATTCGCTTTTATATTTTTATTCTTGACAAACCCTTAGCCGGCTGCTTGAAACCGCTGGGAGGGGCAGGGCTCCTGCCCCTCCCACAATCGGGGCATACAGCGACTCACAGGCGGCCACGCGGGGCTTTCCTGCTCGCGCAGGAGTTTCGCCACACGCTGTCGCTCTGTGGTCAACTCCAATTCCTCCAGCTGGCGGTCGTAGTACTCGTCGACCACCTCCTGGATCGGCCGGAGCGCGAACAGCAGATTCCCGTTGCGCTTTTCTCCTGTCTTGGTGATTACCTCTGTGGGCTCTGCGGTGATAAGTCCACGCTCCTCCAACTGACGGATATACTTGCGGACGGTATTCTCGCTCATTCGCACTGCCTGTCCGATGGTTTTGATGCTGGGCCAGCACCGATGCGTCTTGCGATTCTCACACCGTTTCAGGAAACTGTACACCGCCAACTCTCCGGCACTCAGACCCAGGAGAAACACTTCGTTGGGCAGAGAGAAAAAATTTCCACGCCCGCTGTACTTGCTGTACCTCATACGCCATCTCCTACACGCTCTTTCACCCACTGGATGAACTGCTCCTTGGGCACTACCATCCTGTTGCCGATGCGCAGCACCGGGAAGCCCGGCTTGTGCATCAGTCCGTAACCGCTGGACGGTGACACGCCAAGCACTTTTGCCACTGTTTCCGAGTTCAGGAACAGCGGTAGGTCATCGTAGGATCTGTATTCGGATTCTTTCAATGAGCATCCTCCTCTTGGATATCACGGGCAGCGTCAGGACGCACCAGACGCAGGAACTCCTCCACGGAATTGACCACCCCGGCATCCTTTAGCTGCTGGTAGCGGATCAGGTCGCAGAGTGTACGGAGATTGACCTCCGCGCACTCCAACAGCTTATCCAGCGCCACGATCTGCTGCTCCGTGCTGAGTGAGATGGGCTCGTCCGGATCTTGCAGGTAAGCCCGCACCGCGTCCTCCTCCGGCATCTCATCTCCTAAGACTTCCTTCATCCCCTGAAGGACATAGTCCAGTGTTTCTCTCTCCGCGTTGGCGGTCAGAAAACTCAGAAGCTGTTTTTGCCTTGCACCAAATAAATTCATCGTCATCGCTCCTCTGTGTACTTTAGCTGAGGCATTCCCGGCTACGGCCAGGGCCGGGGTTTCCGGGAGTCGGAAATTTTGCCCTCTACTTATCAGGACACTCACAGGCAGTTTGTAAACCAGAAAATAAAAAAAGTTGAGGGGCTCTGTCATTTGACAGAGCCCCTCAACTGTTCGTGGAACTTTTTCAGCCGCTTTGATACCGCCGCTTTGGACACGCCGTAGATCGTCCCAATCTCTTCCATGGTCAATCCCCTGCCATATCGGAGTTCTACAAGATCCCGGCCCTGATCTCCCAGACCATCGACGGCTTTCCGCAGAGTTTCAAGCTGGAGGTTCCAGAGCACCTCATCCTCCATGGGACGCCTGACACAATCCGAACCGGACAGCACCGTTTCAAACTCACTTTTACTCAGATGCCTTTTGTCCTGCTTTTCCTGCGCCTGTTCCCGTTTCCGATCCTGCTCCAGGAAGTCTGCGACCTCCTTTGGCACTGATACTTGCTGGACACTATAGATGATAACGACAGAGTCGTTCATTTGCACACTTTCCGCTTTCCACGGAAAGGCGCACACCCGCGCTGCCGGCACAGCGCCAAATACTGAAGACCTTCATAGAAGTTCCCTTCGTACAGGGTGGTTGTGGTGCCCTACGAGGCCCATGAATGTCTGAGGTCCCACCGGGGTGTGGACCTCACCGGAAAGCTGCGAGTTTTCGGCTTTCGCCTGATTTTAATATAGAACAAACGTTCTGCTATGTCGAGCACGTAGGGACATTCAACAGACAATTTCTGATCCGCTACATAGACCTCTTTGCAGCCCTACCGCCAGCAAGGTTTATCATAGCTCCCTACGCCGCCGCGTTGGCGTTGATTCGGTCAATGACATCTTTGATGCCAGCCCAGAGGGTCAGGTCGGTAAACACCTCCACAATACTTCCCTGATCTGTAAAGGGCGGCTCCTGGAGGACAGACAGGTCCTTCATCATGCCGTTGTGGACGATGTACTCCACAATCTGGTTGACGAAGTAGATCTGCCGGCTGTCCAGGTTGGTATCATCGAGATATTGGGAAAAGGCCTCCTTGGCGGCGTTCATGTCCAGGCCCACGATCTCCCGAACGAATTCGCCCAGGGGTTTGGCTCCCAGCTCCGCCTCGTAGTCCTGGCGGCTGCCCACCTGGCTCCACAGAATATTCTCCAGCTCTTTTACATCATCGTCTGTCAAAGGAATGTTGGAGCGCAACTTTGCGATAGCCGGGTTGTCCTGGTGTTGGCGGACATAGAACTCCGCCTTGGCCTTGTAGTTCTTCAGATCATCGTTCTCCAGCTCCGACTCCTTCCACTCCACGGATAGGATATCATCTGTAAAGTTGGTATTGTAAATGGCACCGTCATGAGGCAGGTACTTCATCAGGTTCCGCAAGCATTCCCGGATGTGCTCAAACTCGTTGATCCCGGCGTTGTCCAGGTAGTCGGCATGCAGGATTTTCTCGATGAGTTCCGATTGCGCCCGGATTTCCGGGATGTTAGCCACACCGGCGATAGCGCTGACCTTTTTCACCAAATCTTTCCGGGCCCTCGAGTAGGTTTTGCCCACCAGGTAGGCCAGCTCGATCCCGTACATCAACGCGTCAAAGCGAACCGTGCTGGCCTCGTCCCCGTCGGGCTGGAGCAGCGGGGCAACTTCCTCCTTTAGGTTCAGAGTATCCTCATAGGTGAGGGCCTGATAACTCTCCGGGTCGGAGAACTTCTCCACATACCGAAGGTGTTGCTTCACCGCGAAGTTTCCCCGGTCCAGTTCCTGGACTTTTGCAATCATCTCCTCCACCAGCCGCTGGCGGAAGGGGATCAGCTCCCCGGTCTGATAGGCCAGATCCTGGAGCTTGAAAATAATCTGGGATTTTAGATAAAAGATCGCGCTTTGCAGGGCCATCTGCCCCACGGTGGCCTTGCCTTTGCTCATGCGGAAAAATTCAAAATTGCCGCACAGGTCGAAAATATAGAACTTGTCCTTGTCCTTCCCATCCATCAGCCCCAGACACAGCCGGGTGCCCCGGCCGATCATCTGCCAGAATTTCGCCTTGCTCATCACTTTCTTGAAGAACACCAGATTCAGCACATCCGGCACGTCGATGCCGGTGTCCAGCATATCCACGGAGATGGCGATTTGCGGCAGCTTGTTCGGTTCCGAGAACTCGTCGATAGCGCTCTGGGCGTAGGTCATGTAGTTGTCGATGACCTTGGCGTAACCGGGCAGGTGGGGGTACTCCTTCCCGAATACCTCTAAAATCTTTTCCGCGTGGCGGTGGTTCTTGGCGAAAATGATAGTCTTGCCCAGCTTTTCCCCGTAGTCGATTTTCAGGCCGTTGGTCATGAGCAGGTCCAGGGCCTTGCGGATGGTATCCTCGTTGAATACCCATTCGTTGAGCCCGGCGGGCTCGATCTTCTCCGGCAGGTCACCGTTCTCATCAGTGAAGGTGGCCTCATATTCCTCCTTTTCGTCCTCTGGCAGGCCGTCATAGGTGATTCCCTCCTTGAGAAACTTCAACTCGCTCTCCACTGTGAGGAAGTCCACCAGAAAGCCGTCCTTCACCGCCTGGGCCAGGTCGTACGCATAGGTAGGTACGCCTGGTTCCAGTTCAAAAACTTCATAAGTGTTTTTTTCAACTTCGTCCTTTGGGGTGGCGGTGAGGCCCACCAGGGGCGCGTCAAAGTGGGTGAAGATGTCCCGGTACTTGTTGTAGATGGAGCGGTGGGCCTCGTCGCAGATGATGAGATCGAAGTGGCCCACGGTGAACAGTTTCCCCTCCTCATCCTCCACCGTGTCGATGCAGTTCATCATGGTCTGGTAAGTGGAGAACACGCACCGGGCAGCATAGTTGTCCTTCTCCTCACACAGATTGGTGACGGACAGGTCTGGCAGCAGGTTCACAAAGCTGCGCTTGGCCTGGGTAACCAGAGAGTTGCGGTCCGCCAGGAAGAGGACGTTTTTGATCCAGCCATGCTCCAGCAGCACTTTGACCAGGGCAATGACTGTTCTCGTCTTGCCGGAGCCGGTGGCCATGACCAGCAGAGCCTTCCGGCGATTCCTCTCTCCAAAAGCCTGGCACACTGCCTTGATGGCTCCCTCCTGGTAGTACCGCCCGGCGATCTGCTTGTCCACCTGGATGTACTTCAGGCTGGTGCGCATGGAACGCAGGTTAAAGAGCTTTTCCAGGTCCTGCTTGGAGTAGAAGGCGGCCACCTTCCGCTCCGGGTAGGCCCCGTCGTCTATGCGGGTGTCAAAGCCATTGGTGAGGAAGATCACCGGCCTGCGGCCGTATTTCTGTTCCAGCAGGTCGGCGTACAGCTTGGCCTGCTGGCGGCCCTTGGCCGGGTCCACACAGGTTTTCTTGGCCTCGATCACCGCCAGGGGACGGTGGGTGTCGTCATAGAGCACATAGTCAGCATAGCCCACCTGGCTCTTGTTGGGCATGCCGGGCAGCTCTACCTCATTGACCCAGTCCTTTCCCTCTGTCCAGCCGGCGTCGGTGAGCATGGCGTCGATGTACAACTTCCGGGTCTTGTATTCGGACAGGTCCAGGGGCTTCGGCACATAGCTCTCCCGTTGGGCCGCCCGGCGGGCGGTGAGCTGGGCCTTCAGCGCCCGGTTCTCCTCCATCAGGGCGGACAGGTCCACCTCTCGCCCGGAGCCACTCACAGCATCTGCTGATCTCCCGGTTGACGGCAGCGGCATCAGATTTCCAGGCCACATCTCATGGAAGACAAGTTCGGAAGGCGGATCCCGCAGCTTGGCCGCATCTACAATAACAGGCTGTTCCAGCTTTTCCAGCAGGGATTTGTCGTATGATTTTGCTGTGTACTGTGTTCCGTAACAATAGGCGATAAAATCTATGAAGTGGTAGAGATTTTCCAGACACAATTCCGCCTGCTCCGGGGTAATTTTCTTTCCGGTGTGGGCAGCGGCATTGCCCGTCTGCCGGATGTATTTCAACCTATGCCACAGGTCCTCCCCCACGATGTCCCGGAAATCCTCGGCGTCCGTCAGGCTCACCAGCCGGTCGTCGTAGGGCATGACCAATCCGCCGTCAACGGAGTACATCCACTTGACGGCAAATTCCATGGACCGGCGGCAGGCAATCACGCACTGGGACAGATCAATATGGAAGATACGCTCCGCCGCCACCGCCGCCTCCGTGAAGGGAACAAGCTGCGGGTCGGAAAGAAAATGGTCAAAGTTGGTCATGAAATCACTCCTTTATGCAAATCTTAACTCATACAGAGGCGATTTCTACTTTTCCACATACAAAAACAGCTCAGGCTCTCCAGCCCAACTCCTTTGCAATTCGTTTTACATGAGCGACAAAGATATCATCTGGCCTTTTTTCTTTCACTGTCTGGTCATCAGTAGAAGCCCAGCGGTATATTTGCTCGATACTGCCATATCCCCTACCAAATATTTTCGCGTATTTGATGCAATTACTCTTGGTGGGAGCATCCATCAAAACGACTCTCAGTTCCTCGTCGGTCCAGGGATCGCCCCGATTGGGCTGGTCCCGCTGTTTATCATGTTTAATTTGATATTCAACCAGATATCTTTCGATCAGAGCCATCCTTTCTTCATAAGAAACTCCGTCCACAGGGGCATCGAACAGTTCAAATAAGTACGTCTTATACTCTGTTTTTTTCATCGTGACCCTCCAATGTAACTCACCCAAAATATTGCTGCATCAACGCTTTTTTCAGTACTTCCAGTTTATCAAGACTCTGCTGAATCGTCAATTTTGATTTCTCAACTTGTTCAGCAAAAGTAGCAAATTCATTTTGCAAGCCTATATCCGCACAGGGGATTTCTACCATATTAAGCGTTTTTACTGCGAGACCGGGCTGTGCTGCACCGGTATGATAGCGGTACAAATCCATAAATTTCAACAGATAGTAAACCCATATCACATTTGTTTTAATAATTGGAGATACAAGAACCGCATGCTCTGTTGCGTGAAATTCACCTATTGCCAACTGTACATTGCCACATAGTGCGCCCTGTCGCCCAATAATGGGATATGTACCTCGTTGAGTAGCTTCTTTCACATAACCCCGAATCCCGTTTCCTCCGTAGCATGGAACTGAATATTCTTTGCTCTGGCTGTGTATTTCGTCTGATGCGGTTGTAACTCCTGCTTTTAGATAGCAAATTTCCCCGAGCGGTGTAGTAGGTAATCCCTTCGTATTATTTATCGGGTCCCCAAACATCTCCACAAACCGGGCCTTCACCAGTTCGTCCAGCTTGTCCAACTGTTCCCGGCGCTTGGCGATCAGATCGCTGACCTTGTCCAGAACCGCGGCAATGCGGCGCTGTTCGTCCAGCGGCGGGAGAGGTATTTCTATTTCCGCAATGCGTGTTTTACGCACAGATGGAACAGTTGTAGATTCACAATAATTTTGTAAGTCTACATTGCACATAAAGTAATAAAAATATAGACTATCAATAATAGAGTCATCCGATTTGATGCCCATTGCGTTATTATCGACAAGGCAATCACGGGAAGTTATTGCTCTTCGGTTCAGTCTTAATGCCTCCCCGATTTTAGCAAAAACAACCGTTTGCGGTGGGAGAAGTGTCCCTTTAATCTTTGTTACAGTATCATCATCAATGTAGTTTTCGCATATTTTTAACTCTCGGTTCCCAGATAGAACATTTCTTGAAATATCCCCCACTTTATAAAACGGATACTTGCCATCTGCTTTTCCTTGGTAAATGTTTGGAAATCCAGTTCCTGAATAAAAAGTGCATACATCCCCCAGTCTTACCATTACATCATCCCCTCCAGCTCATCAAGCCCCCTGCTAATCTCTGCCTCCAGGTCCCGGAGCTCCTTCAAAATCTCGCTGGTGGGCGGGTACTCCACGGGGGTATACTCCACCTGCTTGTACTTGTTGATGGACAGGTCATAGCTGTTGTCCACGATTTCCTGCTTTTGCACCAGGAAGGACTGCTCCGTGCGCTTGCGCGCCTGCTCCCCTTCCCGGTTGTGGAACCGGGCCACGATATCGGGGATGTCGTTTTCGGCGATCTCGGTGCGCTTGTCGTCCAGGGAGAAGCCGTCCGCCTTCATGTCGTAGAACCACACCTGGTCCGTGCCGCCGTGGCCCGTCTTGGTGAACACCAGCACCGCCGTGGACACCCCGGCGTAGGGCTTGAACACCC
>OJRV01003007.1_pt1 | contig 14876 bp, 11 predicted proteins | sample 1599241 | NCBI WGS metagenome assembly OJRV01 (sample SAMN04168656, study PRJEB22393) | human gut metagenome | biome: human gut microbiome; feature: stool | host: Homo sapiens | collected 2014-03-17 | reverse complement strand
GGTTGTAGACGGCTGGACAAATGAAGAAATGAAGAAATTCGTAGACGATAATCAGGTTGCATGCCCTTCCTGCGGCGCGCATAACTTCACAGATATCCGTCAGTTTAACCTGATGTTCAAGACCTTCCAGGGCGTAACAGAGGATGCGAAAAACGTGGTTTATCTGCGTCCCGAAACCGCACAGGGTATCTTCGTAAACTTCAAAAATGTGCAGAGAACCACAAGAAAAAAACTGCCCTTCGGTATCGGTCAGATTGGTAAATCCTTCCGTAACGAAATCACACCCGGTAACTTCACCTTCCGTACCAGAGAATTTGAACAGATGGAGCTGGAATTCTTCTGCGAACCCGGTACAGATTTGGAATGGCTGGATTACTGGAGAAAATACTGCAAAAACTTCCTGCTGAGCCTGAATATGACAGAGGATGCGATCCGCCTGAGAGATCACTCTCCTGAAGAACTGTCTCACTACAGCAAGGGCACAACAGATATCGAATATAAATTCCCGTTCGGCTGGGGCGAGCTGTGGGGCATTGCGGACAGAACCGATTATGACCTGACCTGCCACCAGAACACAAGCGGCGAGGATATGACATATTATGATCAGGCAAAGAATGAAAAATATGTGCCTTACTGCATCGAGCCCTCTGTTGGTGCGGACCGTGTAACGCTGGCTTTCCTGTGCGATGCTTATAACGAAGAGGAGGTCGGCGAAGGCGATGTCAGAACCGTTCTGAAATTCCATCCCGCACTGGCTCCCATCAAGGCGGCTGTTCTGCCTCTGAGCAAAAAGCTGAACGAACAGGCGGCAGAGGTTTATGCAGCACTGGCGAAGGAATTTAACTGCGATTATGATGACGCAGGCTCTATCGGTAAGCGCTACAGAAGACAGGATGAGGTCGGCACACCCTTCTGCATCACCTACGATTTCGATTCCGTTGAGGATCACTGCGTAACCGTGCGTGACAGAGATACCATGGAACAGGTAAGAATGCCTATCGCAGAGTTGGTTTCTTATCTGAAGGAAAAAATGGAGTTTTAAGCCATGAAACCATTTGAAGGCTTTACCGCGGAAACAATAGATTTCCTCTGGGAGCTGCGGATGAATAACAGCCGCGAATGGATGGAGGAAAACCGCGACCGCTATAAGCGCGTGCTGAAGGAACCCTTTGATAGCCTTGCGGCGGCGCTTGTGGCGGAAAGCATAGCCTTCGGCGGCAGGGAAATGAAATGCTCCGTTTCCCGTATCAATCGCGATATCCGCTTTTCCAAGGATAAAAGCCCTTACCGCGCAAGCCGTTGGGTTGTGCTGTATGATGCGGCATTGCAGGGAACGGCATGGAAGGAATGCCCTTCCTTCTATTTCGAGCTGAACCCCGAAGGCTATGAGCATGGTCTTGGCATGTGGTGCAGTCCGTCTGCCTTCCTTGCGGCATACCGCAGAAAAATCGAAAGCAATCCTGCGGCGTTTGAACGTATGGCGAAAAAATTTGAGAAAGACCCTCTTTTCCGTCTGGAAGGGAGAGCATATAAAAAATTCAAAAATGAAACGCTTTCCCCGCTTTTGCAGGCGTGGTATCCCAAAAAGGATGTCCTGCTTGTGGCACGCGGCGGTATGGAGGATATCCTCTTTTCCCCCGATTTGCCGCAGTTCCTCGCAGAGGGATGGAGCAGGCTCAAAAATTTTTATGCTTTTCTGGATGCCATTGAAGCGAAATAAAAAAGGAGTGGATTTAGGATGAAAAGAAATACGGTAAAAAGAAACGTAAGCCTTGCCTTAGGTGCGGTGCTGGTTTTCGGTGCAGTTCCTGCCTATGCGGCGGACGCTGTTACAGTAAACCTGAACGGCAGTCAGATGAATTTCGATGTTCCCCCGATGATTGAAAACAGCAGAACCCTTGTGCCGTTCAGAAAGATTTTTGAAGCACTGGATTGTGCCGTTTCCTATACGAAGGAGAATGGCGCGCAGGTGGTTACGGCAAACAGAGGCAATCAATGGATCACTCTGGAAATCGGCAAAAACGAAATCACCGTTGATGGCGAAACAAAGAAGCTAGATGTTGCGCCGAAAATCGTAAACGGCAGAACCCTTGTGCCGCTGAGAGCCATTTCCGAAGGTCTGGACTGCACGGTTGATTGGTCTGCCGATACCAAAACCGTGGATATTCAGAAAAAACAGGGGCAGTATGCCGTTTCCTCCGCACATATTTCCAAGAATATAACAGATGATAAGGGAAATATTCTGATTACGGTAGCGTTTGAATACCCCGTCATTGAAAATAAGGACAATAACGCCTTTATCACAGCGGTAAATGAACAGTATAAAAAGGATGCCGAAGCTGCTATTTCCGAAGCGGAAGCGGAATTTAAGGATTCTGCCGCGGCAGTCCTTGCTTCCGAGGGCAAGAATTACCATCCAATGGTTTTCACACGTTCCTTTGAGGTTAGTCTGAATCAGGATAACCTGCTTTCTATCACACAGCTGGATTATGCGAATACCTACGGCGCACATCCCAATACGCTGAAAAGCTCCAAGACCTTCAATCTGGCGGAGAATAAAGCGCTTACGCTGAGCGAGGTTCTGGGGAAGAATGCCGCCGATACAGACAGCTATGTGAAGGAAAAATTTGAGGCGTATGTCAAAGAGGACGCAGGTGAATTGATTGATTACCAGGAGAATATCGAGAAAGCACTCTCCGCAGTCAATTTCTGCCTGACCGAGGATGCACTGGTTCTGTATTATAATCCTTATGATATCCTGCCTTACGCGGCAGGCTCGCCAGAGGTAAAAGTACCCTATGCGGATACAACCATAAAGCTTGCTTTGTCTGAAAGCTGATGGTTTTAAGGCAATAAAAAGGAAGGGATGTTAACCCTTCCTTTTTTATTGCCTTTTTTATCCTAATTTAGACCAATCGCGTGTTTCGCGCAGCTCTGTCCATTTTTCATGCTTGGAATTCTCTTTGAATTCGTAGTAATGGCTGTTGGTTGCCTCCTGTACGGGCAGGTAATACCAGCTGCTTGTATCAGCGTTATCCGTCCATGTAATCATGTCGGGAAGCAAATCCGCCGGAGTCTCAGGGAGACGCTTCAGCACACGGTTTACCAGAGACATGGTTTCTGCACGGGTAATCTGATTCTGGGGACGGAATGTATCGTCGCCGTAGCCGCTTACCCAGCCATGGTTCGCCGCAACCGTAATCTCGCCTTCTGCCCAATGCCCGATGATATCGGTGAAGCTTACGGGCGTTTTGTCGCCGTTGTTGTCAAAGCGTGTTGCGATTGCCGCAAATTCCGCACGCGTGATGGGTGCGTTCGGGCGGAATGTCCCATCGGGATACCCTGCGATAATGCCCATTCTGCTCAGCGTGGAAACGGAACTGCAATACCATGCATCCGCCGCCACATCGGAGAAATCATTCTGATGTGTGAAGTTTTCACTGCGGATACCATCCTCAAGCAGACGGAAGAAGATTGCCGCTACCTCTGCACGGGTGATGGAATTCTGTGGCTGTACTTCGCCGTTTTCATAACCTACCACATAAGCAAAGTGGTCAGTGTTGTTCAGACCCAGTGCGTCATCATCAGGAATTTCTACTGTCGGCTTGGGCTTGGGACGATGTCCGCCGCCGCCACCGCCGCCGGAGCTATCTTTTGCAAACGTAACTGCAATGGTATGCCCTTCGGTTACATTTTCAAAGGTGTATTCCTTTACTGCGCCAACACTCGCGCCGTCTACAAGCACATCTGCAATGTGATATCCGTTATCAGGCGTAATAGCAAAGGTCTGATTTCCACCCTTGGGAACAGAAACCTTTCCGGCAGGATTGATAGAACCGTTTTCGCCACAGCTTGCATCAATCACACGAACCTCATCTACCTTAACTTGGAACGCATAATACTGATTTGTGGTTGCTGTTCCAGAACCTGAGCCAATAAAATTATGTCCGCTCTGATAGAATAGAGTTGGCTTTTCGTTTCCGTTCACATGGTATCCAAAAATTTCAACTAAATAATAGCTGTGATTGATTCTTTCGTGCTTGATATCGGTAATTGGAATAGCATTTTGAGTAACGTATTTTCTATTCGGGTCTACGTTTGAAGATGCAGTGGAGAAAAGATCCGTTTCGATATCGCTTCGAGGACCATTTACTGTAAAGTTGCTGCCATTTTCGTCCGCAACCTCGTCCCACCAGCAATATTCAAAATATACATGTTCATCATCTGTCCCTTGCTCAGATTGCAGAAGTGCATGGTCTACTTTTACACCAACTGTATGATTGTTTCCATCCCCAATCGCTACGGTTAAAGTGTCACCCGAACATTTTTTACCGTCAACAATATAAGAAATCTCTGGTTTGCATAACTCATAATTTCCTGCTATTCGAGCGGTATCAGATGGATTATCCTTTGCTTCCAGTTTTTTAGTTTCATCAAGAATTTGAAGACTGCTATTTAGTTTCCAGCCGCCGATATACTCGTAACCTGGTCTTGCTTCTGTAGAACTATTTCCACTGATATCAGGCAGTTTATAGTTTTTGTTATAGTCCCATAGATGGGTTTCTGCATTTAATTCCCAACCAAGAAGTGCATGATTCAAATGCGTTTCCGTATAACCTATTGGCGAAAATTTGATTTTAATGGGATATGTACATTGCAGGTTATGAACTTCCTCAGAGAAGGCTACAAAACATTTGTTATCGGGGAAGATAATTAGCCTATTGCAGCCATTTGGAGGTCTAAACGCACTGGCAGCATAAGATGAATAATCTTGATCTTTCCAAGGGTCAACCTTGCGTTCCACAATAATTTGAGTAATCTGTTTATCATTAAATGCTCCATCAGCAATCGTTTCTACACTGGCAGGAATTACAACCCTTGCATCCACGTCGGAAGCAAAGCAATTTTTAAATGTCTGATATCCGATAGAATTCAGAGTATCCGGCAAAAAAAATACGACTCCTTCCGGTGCGGTTGCCGTTCTGAGTGTCTTTATGGAGCTACAGCCTGTAAATACAGAACTGCCAAGAGATTCTAATGTATCTGGCAAAACAACATTCTGCAATGCCGTACAGTCAGAAAATGCAAATTTCCCGATTGCAGTAACCTTTGTTTTAGATAAATCAACGCTTGTTAATTTTTCACAGTGCATAAAAGCTTGATTTCCGATACTTGTTACCGTTGTGCCGTTAATCTCAGCAGGAATTACAACCTTTAAGGAGTTTCCTTCATTTTTGGTCAGCCAGTCAGAATCAATACTGCTGATTTCTCCGTTATTAAACACTAGTTTGTCTTCAGGAACTTCGACTACACTTTCGCTTTCGCTTCCGCTTCCACCTTCACCCTCGGTAGGAGTAGTGCTACCCTCGCCTTCCTTAGCTTCTCCACCGCTTACAGGTGTAGGTAAAGGCGTTAAGGTTTCATTTTCACCCTTCTGCTCCTCGCCAGAAGGAGCAGGAGTACTGGTTGTCCCTGAGGGGGGGGCAGTTTCGGTCTTCTGTCCGCCGTTCTCAGGTGTGCTTACTGGTTCTGTTCCTTTGTTGTTGGCTGTTCCGCTTCCATTGGACGAGCCGTCAGGCTGTTCTGTAGCAGGCACGATATTCGTCTGCTGAGAGCCTTCGCCCCCGGCACCTTCCTCTGCGAATACCCCAACCGGCGGCAGGGCAAGCGTCATAGAAAGTGCCAATGTCCAAGTGAGAAGCTTCTTGCCTTTGTTTTTCTCTGTCATAAAAACCCCCCTTTTCCTGTCTGCGGGTTTCGGAACAGGGAAACAATATGTATTTCGGTAGCCGGCTGTCCTGCGGCGAATCCCCTCGCCGTTTAGACCCTTGGCTTTGCGACATCGGCTTTTGCCGATTGTGCCTTTTTCTGTACATACGCCCGTTCCTGCGTCCGCACAGAAATAAAAATAGTTACATTAGTGTTGTATAAGAATAGCATAGCATATTTACATAAAAAGACAAGTGCCTTTTTATTTTTTTGTAATATTTTGCCATACAAAAAGAGACAAAATCCTTAAAAAAGAGTATAATATGAAAAAACGATGAACGAGGTGAACCCTTTTATGAATGATTTCGTAAAGAAAATGTTGGATTATAACCGTGCCTTCGTGGAGCATGGTCTCTATGAAAAGTATACCACAACCAAGTATCCGGACCGTAAAATCGCCATTCTTGCCTGTATGGATACCCGCATGACGGAGCTTCTGCCTGCCGCCCTTGGCTTGAAAAACGGTGATGTCAAGCTGATTAAAAACGCAGGCGGCCGCGTGATGCACCCCTATGGCAGTGTCATTTTCAGCCTTCTGGTCGCAGTCTATGAGCTGGGCGTGGATACGGTCGTTGTCATCGGGCATGATGATTGCGGCGGTCGCCTGCTTGACCCGAAGGAAATGATTGCCAAGATGAAGGAACGCGGCATTTCGCAGGAAGCGATTGACCATGTGGATGAAAACCATAAAAACGTGGAGCAATGGCTGACCGGCTTCGGGGATATCAATCATTCTGTGCAAAGCACCGTCGATGCCATTCGGGAGCATCCGCTGCTGCCAAAGGATCTGGAGGTGCTCGGCTTCATCATGGACCCCCATACGGGCGCAGTCCGCGGCGTTTCCGAGAGAAAGGAATAAAATATGAAAATCAGAAAGTCGCTTTTTGTCTAAGCAAAGGGCGGCTTTTTTCTTTACGGAAAATTTATAAAATTCCGCTTGACAGAATGGACATACAGTTGTATGTTATAAATAAACATACACTTGTAGGTAAAAGAGGTGAACCCCATGGAAAAACAGAAATTACCCGATACAGAGCTCAAGGTCATGCAGGCAATCTGGCATATCGAACCCCCTGCCAGTACCTCTGCCGTCCGCGAGGAGCTGCAAAAGGAACGCCCTTGGAATTTATCCGCTTTGCAGACCCTTCTGGGCAGACTGGTGCGCCGTGGCTTTTTGCAGACGGAAAAGCAGGGCAAAAGCCGCTATTATACCCCCCTCGTCACAGAGGAGGACTATCTCGCGGAGGATAGCCGCCGCTATTTTCAGAAATGGACGGGTGGCTCTCTCAGGGATTTGGTTGCCTGTCTTTATGTCAATCATTCGGTTACAAAAGAGGACTTAGAAGAATTGAAGGCGTTTATCGAGGACGAAACGGAGGGGTGAGCTGCTATGCGTATTTTTCTGGAATATTTGAAGGTCGGCCTTTGGATGCTTCCGATTATTCTGCCGGCACTCTGGCTTTTGCCGCGCCTGTCTAAGCGGTATGCCGCAAGGGTGTCCTATGTCATCTGGCTTGTGCTTGCCGTGCGTCTGCTCATTCCGTGGAATCTGACCCTTCCACAGGAAACCGCCCCCATCCATGTGGCAATTTCCGAGGAGCAGGCGAATGAATGGGTGCAGGCGAAATTCAATCCCGTGCAGGCACCGCCAAAGGCAGAAGGCACAGCAGCCGCGGCACAAAAGCAGACACAGCCCCAAGCCGAACCCTTGCAGCCCTTGCAGATTGGCTTTGCCCTTTGGTTGGCAGGTGTGCTGGTTTTCGTCCTGCGGACAGTGGTTTCTGTTTTTCGGATGAAAGCCCTGCTTCGCCGTTGGGAGAAGGAGCCCTCCGCCGAAGCAAAGGCGTTTTTCGCTGAAACGGCAGGCAAAACGCAGCCGCGGCTCATGGTTTGCCCTGTGCTGGAAAGTCCTATGGCGGTCGGCTTATTCCGCACAACTGTCTATCTGCCCCATGAGCACTACACCGCGCGGGAGTTGGAAATGATTTTCCGTCATGAGCTGATCCATTGGCGGCGGAAGGATTTGTGGTATAAGCTGCTGCTGCTTGCCGCAAGAAGCATCCATTGGTGCAACCCTCCGGTATGGTGGATGGCAAAGCGTGCAGAGCGGGATTTGGAAATTTCCTGCGACAGCATGGCGGTGCAGGGCAGGGATGCGGCGTATCGCAAGGCGTATGGTCTGATGATTTTGCAGGAGGCGGAGCGCAGCATCGAAAAGCAGGCAGCATTGACAACCTGTTTCACCGATGGGAAACGGGCATTGCAGGAAAGGCTGGTGGAGATTATGAATCAAAGCAAACGAAAAAAAGGCATGGCACTGGTTTCTGTTATGCTTGTGCTGACATTGACCTGCGGTTGCCTCATCAGCTGTGGAAAGGACGAGAAAGCATCGGAGTCCACGCAGGATACAGCAGCAGGCCAAGGCACCCTGACCGCAGAACAGCGCAAGCTGACTGAGCAGTGGGCAGAGGCTCTTTCCGACAGAGATGGCAAAATCCGCTATAAAGAGATGGGCAAGGCTGCCAAGGCGCAGTTTATCGCAGAGCAGAAGGCACTTGATGGCGAGGATTGGAATTATGTCATCGGCGGCTCCAGTCCTTGGGTGGATTCCTATACCATCGAGGAGCGCGAAAACGCAGCCATGATTACCTATACCATGCAGGATAGCGAGCCTGCTTATTACACCATGAAGGAGCTGCTGAAATTCGGTAAGGAAAACGGTAAAACCGTTGTCGCAGGCTATCTCACCTCCAATCTCTATTGGGAGGACGGCAAGGTGCATCCTACCGTTTCCCGCACAGAATCGGATTTGGACGAAGGTATCTGGGACTTTCTTTCGCAGAGCGTGGTCGGCTTTATCAGCCAAAGCGGTTGGGATGTGTTTGAATTGGAGGCCTTCAATTTTAACCGCATCAGCGTGACACGCACCCCTCTTTCAAACGGCAGAGAACAGGTAACCGTGGATTTCGGCTTGAATATGCATTATAGAAATCCCTTCCGCGATCCCGATGAGGCAGGCTACATCAAGCGCGCGAAGGAGGCTGGGCAGTCTGTGTATGCGGTGTATTATAAGGAATATTATGAGGAAAAAGAGGGAAATACCTATTTCCGCTTTACCTGCGAGGTGCAGGCGGATGCACAGAAAATCAATGAGGACACCTGCTATCCGGAAACCTTCCATCTCTATAATGATGATTTCGATCCGCATAGGATTACCTTTTATAAGAAAAATCCTGCTTGGGATGGCTGGTATGACGAAACACCTACGGATGGCTGGTTCTGCACCGTTACCCCTGCCAAGGATGCGAATACCGTCACCGTTGCCAGAAAAATCCGTATCGAGGATGCCACAGGCAGAACGAATAACGGCTATTTCGATTTGAATCTTGACTACACGACCACCTTCCCCGTTGCGGAGAATGCAGCCTTTACCGTTGGCGGCGCAGGCGAAGTCCCTGCCATGCTGAATGCGAAGGAATGGCTTTCCCGTCTGCAAAGCGGAAAGGTCGGGCAGAGCGTGACGCTGTTCTTCGGGAAAGATGCAAACGGAAACACCGTAATCACCGAGGGCAGAGAAGGCTTCTGGTCGAAAAAGGCCGTCTGATTTGTCGATACCCCCAAGGGGCGCGCACATTGCGCGCCTCTTTTTCCTGTGCTATACTAATGACATTTCAGAAAATAAGGAGTGACTGCAATGAAGATAACCTATCTGCACCACAGCGGCTTTTCCGTTGAAACCGAAACAAAGGTGCTTTTGTTTGATTATTATACAGAAGGCGGCAGAAAAGCGTATTTCGACCCCGCCGCATATCCCGATAAAGCAGTTTTCGTCTTTGTCTCCCATGCGCATGAGGATCATTATGACAGACGGATTCTTTCCTGGGCAAAGCTCCCCAATGTCCGCTATGTGCTTTCCTTTGATGTGCGGACAGAAGCGAGCTTTGAAGGCAGCGTTCTTCGCGCCGAGCCGCATCGGACGTACGATTTTGACGGCATTTCCATCCAAACCCTCAGGTCCAATGATGAGGGTGTCGCATTTCTGGTTAAGGCGGATGGCAAAACCATCTACCACGCAGGCGATTTGAACTGGTGGCACTGGAATGGCGAACCCGATGCGTTCAACGCCGATATCGAAAAAAGCTATACGACGGAAATCAATCGGCTGAAGGGCGAGAAAATAGACGTTGCCTTTGTCCCTGCGGATTTGCGCCTACAGGATAAATATTTCTGGGCGGTCAATTATTTTCTCAAGACCGTCGGCGCAAAAAGGCTGTTTCCCATGCACTTCTGGGGACGCTTTGATGTCTGCACGATGCTGCGTCAGCTTGGCTATGGCGAAACGATTGCGGAAATCACGCAGGAAAACGAAAAATTTGAAATTTAAACGGAAATTCTTAAGGAAATCTTCAAGTTCTTCCGCGAAATTTCATTTATACTAAGGATAGAAAAGAATCGGTCGAAATTCTGATTTCGATTGCGGCTTAGTTTTTAGCGGAAGAAGGAAAAGCAATGAAGGGGAAAAATTGGAGGGAATATGAACCGCCGAAGCGCCGTCGGCGCAGAAGAAGAAAGGGCGGACTTTTGCGCAAGCTGCGTTTCGCAGTGGTGCTGTTTTTAGTTGGCTATGTCGGCTTTCTGGTCTATTATAATTTCGGCAAGCCCTATACCGTTGCACTGGATGCAGGGCATGGCGGGGCGGATGTCGGCGCAGAGGGCGTGATACAGGAGGTCGCACTGACGGAACAGACTGTAGCCGAACTGCAAACCCTTCTGGAGGAGGACGGGCGCTTCCGCGTGGTGCTGTCCCGTAAGGCAGGCGAGGGTGCAACCGTCACCGAGCGTAACCATAAATTCCGCCGCAGACACCCCGATTTAATGCTCTCTGTCCATGGCAACGCAAGCGACAGCAGCAGTGCCAATGGTTTTGAGTGCTATCCTTCGCCTCCCGGCTATGAAAATTATGAAGAAAGCCTTGCCTTTGCAACGCTTTTGGCGCAGGAAATGCAGAATATAGGCGCAAATCTCCGCGGTACGGGCATCGCAGGCGTGCGCTATGGCTATTATGATGAAAACGGCAATAAGCTGCTGTGTGATTCGAGCGATACCACGGTCTATTCCTATGATACCTTCGGGATGCTCAAAAATATGAGCTGCCCTGCGGTTCTGGCGGAGCAGTGCTTTATTACAAATCCTTCCGATGTGGAAAGCTTCGGCACGGAGGAGGGCTGTCAGCGCGCCGCCCAGGCGTATTACAAGGCTATCTGCAATTACTTAGAACATGCAAAAAAAGAAAGTCCTCTTTGAGGGCTTTCTTTTTTACTCAATAGTTATATCCTTTTCAATTAGCCGTTTATTCACATCCTCCTTCAGCAGCGTATACACCACCGAAACAATCGGGATAAACACCAGCATCCCGACAATCCCGAACAGGCTGCCGCCCAGTGTCACCGCAACCAGCACCCAGATTGCAGGCAGTCCAATCGAGCCGCCGACTACCTTCGGATAAATCAGATTTCCTTCAATCTGCTGCAGCACAAGGAACAGCACGATAAATGCCGCTGCCTGCGAGGGGCTGACCGTCAGAATCAGAAACGCCCCTACGACACAGCCGATAAACGCCCCGAAAATGGGAATCAGTGCCGTAAATGCAATCAGCACCCCAACCAGAATGGCGAAGGGGAACCGCAGAATCGTCATGGAAACGAAGAACATCATCCCCAGAATCACCGCCTCCAGGCATTGCCCTGTCAGAAAATTTGAAAACGTGCGATACGTCAGCGCGCAGATTTGCAGAAAGCGGTTTGCGTGCTTTTCCTTCAGATAGGCGAAAATCAGCTTTTTCATCTGTCGCTTCAGAAATTCCTGTTGCAACAGAATATAGCAGGCGAAAACAAGACCGATGAAAAACGTCCCCACGCCGCTTACAATTCCCGTTGCTACGCTGATGGTAGAGCTCAGCATGGAATTTGCCCCTATGCGGAAGAATGTCACAAGCTGATTCAGAATTTCCTCCCAATTCAGCTGTGCCTGTACCTCGTCTATGTAGTCCACCAGCTCAGGATGGTTGGAAACAAGCTGCTCCGCCTTTCTTATCAGCACAGGCACCTTTTCGGGCAGCGTTTTCCCAAGCGTAGCAATGGTATTTCCCAGCTCCGGCACAACCACAATCGTCACAAGGCTCAATAGTGCCAGTACAAAAATCAGCGTCAGAATCAGGCTGACGGGCGCGGCAAATTTTTTCCGCTTTTCCTTTGCGTTTGCAAACAGCCGCTTCCGGATGCGGTTCATCGGCACACTCAGCACAAATGCAATCGCGCCCCCCAGAAGGAAGGGGAACAGGATGTGTAAAATCGTTTTTACCGCCTGCAGCACAATGCTAAACCGCCAAAGCCCCACCAGAATCACCAGTGTAAATATAATTAAGCCCCGCAGCTTGCGGAGCGTATCCTTATCTAACTGCATCCAATCAACTCCCAGTATATTTTTATTTATATTAGAAGAAAGTATATCATAAAAGTAAATTTTCTTGCAATACGCGCGCACAATTCTTAATATTTTCTTCTGTTTTTCCTTTACACAGCGGGCATTTGCGTATAAACTATACAAAGGAATATGTGGCTTTTTTCAGAAAAGTCAATTTATCGAAGCAGAAAGGAAGAAAAAAATGGAAGTAAGAACAAGATTTGCCCCTTCCCCTACGGGCTATATGCATATCGGCAACCTGCGTACCGCGCTTTATGAATACCTCATTGCAAAATCTCAGGGTGGGAAATTCATCCTGCGTATTGAGGATACCGATCAGGGTCGTCTGGTGGAGGGCTCTCTGGATGTCATTTATAAAACCATGAAAATGACAGGGCTTCAGCATGATGAAGGCCCCGATGTCGGCGGCGAATACGGCCCCTATGTGCAGAGCGAACGCATGGGTCTGTATATGGATTATGCAAAGGAGCTGGTGGAAAAGGGCGAAGCGTATTACTGCTTCTGCACCAAGGAAAGACTGGAAAGCTTGAAGGAAGCCAATGCAGAGGGCGTTTCCTTCGCAAAATATGACCGCCATTGTCTGCATCTGTCCCCTGAGGAGGTACAGGCAAAGCTTGCCGCAGGCGAACCCTTCGTTATTCGCCAGAAAATGCCCGAAAGCGGTACAACCTCCTTCCATGATATGGTTTATGGCGATATTACCGTGGATAATGCGGAGCTGGATGACCAGATTTTGATGAAGGCAGACGGCTTCCCGACCTATAACTTCGCCAATGTTGTGGATGACCACCTCATGCACATCACCCATGTTGTCCGCGGCAGTGAATATCTTTCCTCCACACCCAAGTATAACCTGCTTTATAAAGCATTCGGATGGGAGCCTCCCATTTATGTACACCTGCCCGCCGTTATGCGTGACGCACACCATAAGCTGTCCAAGCGTCATGGCGATAAATCCTTCGAGGACTTGGTAAATGAAGGCTATGTGGTAGAAGCCATCGTGAACTATATCGCACTGCTTGGCTGGAGTCCCTCCGATAATGTGGAAATCTTCACCCTCAAGGAGCTGGAACAGAAATTTGATATGGCAGGGCTGAGCAAATCTCCCTCCATCTTCGATATCAAAAAGCTGACATGGATGAACAGTGAATACCTCAAGGCGATGGACTTCGATAAATATTTTGAACTGGCAAGACCTAAGCTGGAGGAGGCACTGGCAGGCACCGATTTAGACCTGAAAAAAATCGCAGCACTGCTCCAGAAGCGTCTGGAAACCCTCAACGATATCCCCCGTCTGGTGGATTTCTTCAAGGAGCTGCCCGATTATAGCACAGAGCTGTATACCCATAAGAAAATGAAAACCAACGATGAAATCGCACTGTCCTCCTTACAGGCGGCTCTGCCCGTTCTGGAGAACCTGTCCGATTGGAATGAAACTGCCATCCATGACAGCCTGATGGCACTGGTCGGTGAGCTGGGCATCAAAAACGGTCAGCTGCTCTGGCCCGTCAGAACAGCCCTCTCCGGTGAGCAGACCTCTCCCGGCGGCGCAATGGAGCTGGCGGGTATCCTCGGCAAAGAGGAGGCTCTGCGCAGAATCCGCAAGGGGATTGAGAAATTGAGTAAGTAAATCGATTCCTTTTATGTTCATAAATTATTCAAATATTCTTAAAAAACTCTTTGGTTTTTGTACAAATGAAATTCAAATTTGAATGATATCATAAAGGTGTCAAAAGGAACGGACCACCTTTTGAGAACATAAGTATTATACCCTTCCCCTTTTTAAATGATAAAACGTAAAAGCAAGAAGAGCAAATCGAAAGATTTGCTCTTTTGCTTTTTATGGCTGATTTTAAGGCATCATGTCATCCATGATATCGTCAATCGCCTCCTCCGCCTTCACTACCATCTTTTTCCCTTTTCTGGCAAGCCTCTGATAGGTGCGCTTATCCTTCATCAGGTATCCCATGCCTGCCATTGCCGCCGCGCCGCCAAGCAGCATCCCTGTTGCAAATTTGTTCATAAAATCCCTCCTTTGATGAAATTAGTATGACCGTTTTCGGGATTTTTATTGATTTTCCATGACGGATAACGTATAATCAAACCGATAAGCTGTCAAGACAACTGTAAAAACAAGTGAAGAGACAAAAAGGAGAAAGAACATGAGCGAGAATCAAAAAGGCTTTGCCGCTTTTCTGGCAAAAAAGGATATCGTTTTTTCAGCAAAGCGATACGGCATTGATGCCTTGGGCGCAATGGCACAGGGCTTGTTTGCATCCCTGCTGATTGGGACAATTTTAAAAACCTTGGGGCAGCAGCTTGGCGTTGCCATTCTGGTGGATATCGGTACCTTCGCGCAGGCGGTCACAGGCCCTGCCATGGCAGTTTCCATCGGCTATGCGCTGAAATGCCCCCCTCTGGTGCTGTTTTCATTGATTGCCGTCGGCGGCGCGGCGAATCAGCTGGGCGGTGCAGGCGGTCCTCTGGCTGTTTTCGTTGTCACCATCTTTGCCGCAGAGTTCGGTAAGCTGGTTTCCAAGGAAACAAAGGTCGATATCATTGTGACCCCCTCTGTCACCATCTGCGTCGGCGTGCTGCTTTCCATGTGGTGGGCACCCTCCATC